>Ga0233425_10000503_pt1 | contig 100950 bp, 75 predicted proteins | sample Watercolumn_Towu_2_FD_181712 | JGI IMG/M metagenome (GOLD analysis project Ga0233425, IMG submission 181712) | Freshwater microbial communities from Lake Towuti, South Sulawesi, Indonesia - Watercolumn_Towuti2014_140_MG | ecosystem: Environmental > Aquatic > Freshwater > Lake | place...
TTGAAGCATTTTTCCTATGTATTTTCTTTCTTCAAAGCTAAAATGTTGCATGGCTACCTTGGGTTAGATGTTAGTGTTGCTACCAACATTGTATCCAAGGTGGTCGGATTTATTTTAGAACTTAGCTGCAGCGAAATTTCCTTGAAGAGATTTTTTTGGTGTGATATTTTTCGGCCTTATGAATTTTTACGCCGACGAACCCACTGAATTGCATATTGAACGCTTCGAACATCTCGATCCGAGACGTCAGTATGCTCATTTGGCTGCGGAAAATCCAGATGAGTCCGCGAGACGTGCCGAAATTGCAGTACGAAGCGCGCGAGCGGGACGCGATATTGACCGCGCCTCTTATCTTCACGATGTGGAAATCGATGGGAAGTTTGCGGATATTCTTGCGCGAACAGGTGTTTTGACTGTTCCGAATGAACCTGCCGGCGAGGAGGCGTGGCAGAAGTATGGCGATCTTTTTTTACAGTACCGGGAGAGTGGAGTCGGCAGCGAACTCTGTGAGCTGTTGCGCCATGGATGGTACGTTGAAAATGCGATGATTGGATTTGGCCGCAGTATTATGGTTATGTTTCGTGTTCCTGGACAGCCGAGGCATCATCTGTATATCAAAAATTTCAATTTTGGGAATGGAGATTTGATTGGTGCACCTCTCGGCAAGCCTACGAATGCGTCTGATGATGTCTCCTTCACTCCTCCATTTGTTCCATCTGAAATATTCCCCGAGACGTTTCCGCTTGAGATGTCTTCCCTCGATAGGGAAATTGCGCAGCGCAAACAGCTCATTGATGATTTTCATGGGAGAGTTGAGGAGGTGCTTTTTCAGTGTGTTCCCAATGAAGTCTCGCGTGCGCTTGCCGAGTTTCGAGATATCGATACGGATTATGAGAAACTGCGGATTGCCATGGAAAATTATGGCTCAAAACTCAAACGCAGTGTCGACGAGTATGCACGGATGGAACTGCTTGGACATGAGAAAGAAATTTTTGGTGAAGATGTTTTTGGACTCGATGTCGTCGGCAGTGATACGCGTTGACATGTTGACGCTGCGTGATGGGCAAAAATCTAGCATGCGTGGTAAACTGCATACATGGTGCTGTCAAGAAAGAAAGGAGTATTTTGTTTTTTGCGGAGTGTCGCAACGATTATCATCTTGATGATTGCGTCGGCCGCTTCTGCTGCCCCGGGGTTGACAGTATTTGTGGATGTCCCGCCGGATCATGATTTTTTTGAGGCGATCGGGTATTTGAAAGAGAATGGCATTGTACAGGGCTATCCGGATCAGACGTTTAAACCTGACTCTCCTATCAGTCGGGCGGAATTTCTGAAAATTGCGCTCAAAATGAGTGGGCGTGGTGAGGCTGCACAGAGTACGACAACAAAAACAAAGGAGGTGAAGTCTGCAAGCGTGCCGAAAATTTCGCTCCCGAAAGGCGTCTTCACCGATGTGCATGAGGATGACTGGTTTTTCCGGGATGTTGCGACGGCTCAAAAATTAGGCATTATTTTGAGCGGCGCACAGTTCGCTCCGAATGCCGAGATTACGCGGGTGCAGGCGCTCAAGATTGCGATGAATACCCTGCAGTTTTCACCACCAGCGATGAAAAGTAGTGCAGCGGATAAGAGCACCGGCGGCGATCCCCTGCCGAGCGATCTCTCTTCGAAGGCGTGGTACTTCACCCAAGTGATGACGGCTAGAGGCCTCAATATCCTCACCGACAGTGACGATGGGAAGTTTTATCCTGATGTACCGGTGACGCGCGGGATGGCCGCCGAGATTCTCTTTCGGGTGAAGATGAGCAAGGAGCAACAGTACCGTCCCATTGATGTTACGCGCGGATGGAAAACGATGAAGTGGAGTGTGGCAGCGCCCACAGGTAGTAGCGCTCCCCAGGCCATTTCCTTCAAAATCCCGAAGACCTGGACTGCCCTCCAGGATGGTTCTCGTATTATTGTATTAAAACGTGATACCACTCTGCCTTTCGATTATGAACTCGTGACTCCCCTCTCGGCAAGACTCGTGATCAATACGCTGACGCTTGAGACGGATGAGTCTACAGAAAGTTATTTTGAACGGTTAAAAGAACTCAACCGCCAGGCGTTTTTCAATGAAAAGATTGATTTTGCACTCGTGAAACTCATGGACAGCAGTTCGCTGCATGTGAAGGTGCCGGCGCGCGGGAGTGAGAACTGGTACATCTACCTTCCGAATAAAACCGTCGTATCGCTCTCCGGCAGGTATGGCATCAGCTCCCTCTCGCCGAAGTTGCGCGAGAGCCTGCGCGGTATTGTGCGCACACTTTCCTTGCCTGCTGATTTGCCGCATGATACTGCTGAATTAAGTGCAGAAGCCAAAAAATTGCTCACTGAAGTGCGAAGGCAGATTCTTGTCGAAAAGGTCGGGAAAACCGTGATTACTTCGGTTGGCGATGCGGTGATTTTCGAAACGGATGATATTGGAGTTGGAACTGGAGCCGTTGATTACTACTATTCTGCGAAACTCAATATCACGTTGAAGTATGAACGCGCATCAGATATTATTTTGAGCGTGCGGGATGGAAAGACGAGTGAATTTTAATTTTATTTCTCTACTCTATTCTATGGCCTTCGGATTTATCTGGAAAAAACAGCTCATGTGGTTTCTGACACTCCTCCTGGTCGTCGGATTTGGCCTCGCCCTCGGCGCGATGTTACAGGAGCGATTTCAGGAGAATGCGACGGTGGACAGTGGAAAAAATGAACCGTCACTCACGAACTTTCCGACGACTCCCCCGGGAACCGACATGGAGCCACCAAGCGGAGAGCCACCAAGGAGAGTGCAGTGAAAGCAGATTCGCCAGAGATCTACCCCGCGACTTTTTTCAGTATTGGCCTCTTCGGATTATTTTTCCGTTCGAGCAGCGCGAGAGCGATATCCATGTTCGTCTCGAGTCCCGTGAAAGTTGATGGAATATTGCCTCCTTCCAGTACGCCTCTAAGCTTTTCTACGGCTTCCGAACCATGGTCTTGTAAGAATGCGTCGATCCTGGATTGCAGTCCCTCAAATGAAAATTGTCCTTTCAGATAGACACCGGATGCGAGATCGAGTATTACGAGCATGTTTTGCCCTACAAAGTAACTTTCCGACTTGTAGGCATATGCCCAATTGAAGAGCTGTGCTGCGAAATCAATTTTTTGGCTTAAGTTTTGATGTATCGAACATGTCTCAGTGATTGAGGCAATGGCCCCTGAGGAGACAAAAGCCAGCTCATTCGTGATTTGACCGAAGAGTTCTACGAGACGGATAAAATCATCAAGGTTTTCAAATTTATTCAAGGCTGTAAAACGAATCAGCAGTTCCAGCTCCTTACTTCGCATTCCTTGATCTTTCAGAACGTGCACAGCTGATTGAAGATGCTTTGAGTCCGTTCGCATTCCGGGGATTTTTTTGAGTCGTGCCAGGAGATCCAGGGCTGCTCGGCATGTTTCCCAGTCTGTCTTTTCTGCCAATTCATCGACGAGATCCATAACCTCTTCCGGATGGAGAGCTGTGCCTCCTCCATCATACACATACGCAAAATAAAAACTTCCACTTGCATTTAGAAGTGTTGCATGTTTTCTTGTAAGATAGGCCTTTTTTCTTGAGTCGAATTCACTCCCCATGCGGAGAAGATCTCTCTGATCCTTCGTTCCAAATATCTTCAATACTGCTCGCTGCACTCCATTGTGAAGGTTTTTGACGGCCTGAACATCTTCAACTGTGAGACCAAATCGATCTCTAGCCTGTTTAGTACTGCTATCGTCCGGAAAGTGGAAGTCGAGAAAATTTTTCATGGTAATATTACGCTACTGATATTTTTTGCCTAAATTCTATCCCTATCCTTAGTTTTGTCAATTGTTCGTGGACGTGAGTTGGGGTAGGGTTTCGACGATGGAAATCACGCGCGCGATCGAACTTCATCGCAAGTATAAAGGGAAACTTTCGACGGGACTCAAGGTACCGCTCGATTCGATGGAGGACATGAAGGTATTTTATACGCCGGGGGTGGCTGATCCGTGCAAACTCATTGCCGAGGATCCCAAAGAGCTCTACGAATGCACAATTAAACATAACACCGTGGCCGTGGTGACGGATGGAAGCGCGGTGCTCGGACTTGGGAATATCGGAGCTGCTGCGGGACTACCGGTCATGGAGGGTAAATGCGCCTTGTTCAAGAAATTTGCCGATGTGGATGCGTTTCCGATTTGCCTGGATACCCAGAATGTTGATGAAATTGTACAGGCTGTGAAGTGGATTGCGCCGGTATTCGGCGGAATAAATCTCGAAGATATTGCGGCGCCGAGGTGTTTTGAGATTGAGAGGAGGCTCCAGATGGAGCTTGATATTCCCGTTTTCCATGACGATCAGCACGGGACGGCGATTGTCGTTTTGGCAGGATTGATCAATTCCCTGAAGGTTGTCAAAAAAAAGATTGAAGATGTGCGAATCGTGATCAGCGGGGCGGGTGCGGCCGGTATTGCGATCTGCGATCTCCTGCTTGCGGCGGGTGCGGCCGATGTGATTCTGGTGGACTCGAGGGGTGCGATTGTCGAAGGTCGAAGCGATATGAATGATGAAAAAAATGCCTTTGCGAAGAGAACGAATCCGAGACGAGTTACTGGATCTCTCGCGGAGGCCATGAGAGGCGCTGATGTGGTGATTGGGGTGAGCAAGGCGGGGGTCATTACCAGTGAGATGGTGGGGGGGATGAGTGCGGCTGCGCCGATTGTTTTCGCCATGTCCAACCCTACACCCGAGATCATGCCGGATGAAGCGAGGGCCGGTGGAGCGGCAATTGTGGCCACAGGTCGCAGCGATTATCCGAATCAGCTCAATAATGTGCTCGTTTTCCCGGGTGTTTTCCGCGGAGCGCTCGATCATCGCGTGAAGGTGGTGACGATTGCAATGCAGATTGCCGCCGCGAAAAATTTGGCTGCGCTCGTGACTGAACCGACGTTTGAAAAAATTATTCCCGGCGTTTTTGAGCCTGGCGTGGCGAAGGCGGTAGCCGAGGCGGTACGATAAAGAGTTCCTCAAAATGGTTCTTGAAAATACTCTTGATTTATGCTATAATTTTGCGATATATAAGCGCAAAAGTATGCCATCGAACCGACAGCCAGATATGGGGAGAGACGATGATGCCGGGTCCTGCCCAGAACTGAAGAGACTCTTTCGCCATACTCCATCTTCCCTTCGCGGAGCCATGAAGGCGGCGGTGCTTGCCATGCTTGGGTTGTCGGCTGCTTCGGATGCGGCGGTAGACAAAAAAGTTACCGACATCAGTACCGAAGTTTCCCGCGATGTCCAGGGTGAGATTGCGAGGGAATCGTTTTTGAATATGACCCATGCCCACTATTCTCCCCGATTTGAAGCGGCGAAGGAGACGTTTGAACGAATTTATTCAAGTAAGCCGGGTGTGATTTTTTTTATTTCTCAGGATGGAAGTATTGAAAAAGAAGTTCGTGTACCGTGGAAAATTTTGAAATTACAGGGATCGAGTGATCGCGCTGATCGTAAAAAATTTAAAGAGCAGTATGCTGCCTTCGTGAATGAGCAACGGCGCAGCGTGGCTCTCGATGCCGACTTTATGTCGAGCGGGTCGAAGTTTACGCAGGCGCTTGCCGGAAGTCGGGCAGAGGTGAGTCCGGGTGTTGGCCGCATGGAGCGGGCGATGGAGCTTTTTGAGGATGAACTCAAACAGAAAACGCCTGCGGAGGTCAAGAATGACACCGATACCCTCTGGGATGTACTCGATGCCGATGGACGCAAAGTTCTGCTCGAAATGGCGGCTGGAATGTTTGGCGTTGAGTCGGGGTTTGATCCGAGCGTGCCGAAGGGAATTTCACAACTCATGCCGAAAACAGCCCAGCAACTCGGTATGCAGACGGAAGATGTCCTCGATATCGAAAAGGCTGTGCCGAAGACGGCTGAGTATTTCAAAAAAATGTATCTGACCTTGAGCCAGCCTCGCGGACCTGTCGATCTCATGCAGGCGTATGGGCTTGCCGATAGCCGTTTTCTCGTCTACTGCCTCTTCAATGCCTACCACAGCGGTGTCGGAAATGTTCGACGAATTTGCCAAAATTTCTTCATGCAGTATCCAACGGCGGCGAGTCTGCCGGCTGATGTTCGTGCGCATTTGAACTCCGGAGAAATTTTCACCTTTATGATGCGCCGCGGCGACAGTGGACGCGGTTCGTACGGTACAGACAGCCGAAATTATGTTGCACAGGTGGCGGCGATGGGAGAATTTTTGACCGAGAAAAAAGCGCAAGCAAAGGCGAAAGTTGCGGAGCGATAGGAAACGCGCTAGAGTGGGCGCATGTCCGGACACTCCAAGTGGCACAACATTCAGGCTCGAAAGTCTCTAACTGATGCGAAAAAAGGCAAGTCATACTCGAAGCATGCCAAACTCATCGAGGTCGCCGCGAGAAGCGGAGGCGATATCGGCACGAATACTTCGTTACGGGCGGCCGTTGAACGTGCCAAGGCTGATGGTGTGCCAAATAACAACATTGATCGTGCCATCAAGAAGGGCACGGGAGAGCTCAAAGATGATACCGTGATCGTGGACGCGCTGTATGAAGTGCGCGGTCCTGCGGGGACGGTGATGCTTGTGGATGTTTTGACTGACAATAAAAACCGATCCCTGCAGAGTGTGAAATTGATTCTGCAAAAAAACGGCGGAGCACTTGGCGAGGCTGGAACGGTCGCATGGATGTTTGATAAACGTGGTACCGTAGAGGTGACCGTTGGCGGCGGTAAGACGGCCGAAGATATCGAGCTGGCTGCGATTGATGCCGGTGCCAGTGATGTCCGAGCTGAGGATGGTGTGGTAGTGGTCTCTACCGAACCTGCTGACTTGCATGCGGTGAAAAAGACTCTTGAGGGCGCCGGTTGTGTGGTGGCGAAGAGTGAGATTACGTACTTACCAAAAAATACCGTGATACTTGATGATGCCGAAAAAGCCCGTCAGGTCTTGAAACTCATCGATCTTCTCGAAGAAGACGATGATGTGAATGAGGTGTATGGGAATTTCGAGATTGCCGATGCGATTGCGGAGGAGGTGTAGACTAACCAACCGACTCTAGCTTCTGAATCTTGCTTCTTCTCAGCTTGTCCAAGGTAAACTGCCATAGATCGACAGGAACGAACATCAGATAATCTCTCAAATACGCTCTTGCCTCAGTTTCGGACATACCGGTTTGCTGAAGATGCTTTACGGTATCCACCACGTCCCTCATGATTTGTTTTGATTCCTGTGCATATTCGGCTTTTGTCTTTTTGAATGCATCATAAACCGCAAAAGCAAGTTTCATTGGGTCTTTTGCCTGTGATTCGACATGCGCTATAGCCGCATCAATCAATCTTTTTTCTTCGCTTTCCTTGAAATAATTGTAGTGGCTGCTTTCTGATGTCATTGACCGCTCAACTTCTTCCATTGATATATGATGAGTAATAAGAAATGCCAGCACCTCATCTTTTAATAGGCGCTTGCAATCCTCTTTTTCTGCTCTCATAAACGCATTGAGCTCCTCTTGATCCACCTCCCCCTGTGGTGTTAATGGGCTCCATTCACCCCTTCTCCTTCGTTCTAAAAAAATATTTCTTCTCTCAATTTCGGGCTCAAGGTGATTTGAACCCTGCTTGTAAATGTGCTGTAGTTCGTGGGCGATAACGCTATTTTCTCTCTCCAGCTCTACGTCCGGTTTTACAATCAACATACCGACACCCATTCCCGTTTCTTCTGCCGTAAGCGCGACTCCTCGGGATGTGTGCGACTCCAAATTTCCAAAAAACTTGGCATAATCCGCCTCGCTTTTACAGCGAATACACAGAACGCCATCAATCATTCTATACTCTATTCTGCCCTCGAATTCTCTCATTCTCATTGCAACTCTCAGGTGATTTTTTAGGGCTTCGGCGCGATCTTGCTCGCCCTCAATCGAATGGAGCAGCACCTCTGTGCTTTTCCGGACTTCGAGCATATGTACAGCGGTTGCATATATCATTTTCTTCCGCTCTAATGGAATATCTGGATCGGTAAGATAACGCTCCAAAATAACATCTTCCGTAAGATCTCTATTGTTGTTTGCTATATCGTCTCGCAGTGATGCCATTGTTTTTTGCACTTTCTCATTCATCTGATGAATTTTTCTTCCAAATTCCTCCCAGGAAATTTCGCCACGCTTTGCCAGTGCCCTAAGGTCGTCAATGTATGTTGATTTTCCTGATTCCTGAACACTTGGATCGTATTCCAGCATGTGCTTTGCCTCAATAACTCTTCGTGTCTGTGAATCAAGTTCGGCAATCAATCTCACCGGAATTGGCTTATCCTGATGATACGCAAAATAGTTCTCAAGTTCACTATTTACTGTACCAACATGGGCGCCCCACTTAATCCCAAGCCGTTCTGCGAGCATTATTGTCTTTGCGGTTGAGCTGTCATCATCTAACCATCCCCACCCTCCACCCGCATGGACATCAAATCCCATTTCGTGAATTGCTTTTTTTGTAGCCTCCTCTGATAAGAAAGTAAACATCTTACTTTTGCATTCTCGGGCAAGATCTTCAGCTATTTCATGTGCCATACTCTCTGATACCTGTATATTGCTTTTTGCTAAGGCTTCTTTCATTGTCTCCTCGGCCAATATTTCGATTGACGCCTTTCTTCCTGCCCAATGTTTGGCCAATTTCTCCATCATTAAATCACTCTCAAACTGCCAGTTCCAAGTACCCATGCCTATATGATTATATAGCGCCTGAATTGCCTGCTGTTTCGCATCATGATCTGTCTGTTGAGCATATGTATCTTCTATTCTTGCTAAATTGAAAGTCTTATTTATTCTTCCCATCTTCATGATGGCACCTAGGTCACTTCCAGTATAATTATCCCCCTTAAATACATATTCATTATTGTTCTTTACTACTTCTAATGTTCCTACATTATCATCGGCACGTACCATTCTTGCATTACTAAATTTTATTCTTTCTCCCGGATCCATGGTCCACCACGTATCAACCGTGCTGAGAACTTGAGGCTTGCCATTATCCTCAATCATATTCTGCAGCGGGGAAATGATCACAAATCGTGTATCATCCCAGTTACCATAGGCGTGTCCTCCAACTTTATGATTCAATGCGGTATGGACGCTGTTGCGAATAAATCTTCCATCTGTTGCATCGAATGATGTCTGTATTTCGAATTGTCCGGGCATTCTTTCGTTTGGCGCGTATCTCGTTGCATGCACCACTACCAAGTCTTCTACTTTTAGAGGTTCCAATCTGTCTCCATATTGTGTTTTGAATTCTACGAGACGCTCTGAAGTCTGCCTTCTTTGCGCCTTATCCCGCTGTCTATCGAGTTCGTTCATTGCTTCGACCTTTTTTTGAATTATGCTTTTTGCCTTCATGTCTCCCTTACGGGCCTTTGACACCAGTGATTCTGCATAAGGATCGGCTGAATTTCGCCAACTTGCTTTGCCATCCTCGTCAATAGTAACGTATTTCGCTGCTGTTAATTCATCGAGCCATTCATATGTCTGGGGTGAGTACTGCTTCTCTCGAATTCTCCTTTGCAGATCGTGCATATCCGATATATCTGGCCCACGGACGGTAATATTAAGACCATCTTCAGACACCACGGTAGTGTGGCCGAGCTGAACGGCTTCTACGACCTGTTGCGGCGCGTGCAATTCTTCGAGAGCCTTTGCCGCTACTTTCGGATTATCGTAGGTTATCTCGATTCCATTGTTTGTTATTTTCCTTTCCATTCCGGCTGAATGGAGGACTTGTCTCGCTCTGCCAATAGCGGACGGAATGAGGGAAAAGATAAAGCCGAGCCATGGTTCGCTGGGCGCAAGTCCTTCTCCGATTTTTTGAACTGTGTCTTCGAATATTTCTTCACTGGTTTCCTGCATCACCTGCTTGAGGTAACCCTTGAGTCCTGATGTGGCAATACCTTCTTTTATGGTTGGGGCTGTCAGTATTTTTCCGGGTGCAATGTTGAATGCTTTTGCGAATGCATCGGCACCTTTTCCGAGCCCCGTACCCAACGCCTGTCCCGCGAGTACCCCGCCACCTGAGAATACCGCTCCCTGACCCCATGATTCCAACATGCCTTTCGTATCAATTGTATCGGTATTCCCTTCGATGGCTGCCGTAGCATAATGCGAACCAATCGTTGCACCAAGGGATGTGGCTACGGTAGTAGCCATGAATGACGCTATCGGACCGGCTGCCAGACCTCCGGATGCGACTATGGCTGTGCCCGCAATGGTGGCGCCTGCAACTGCTGCTGCTGTTATCGCTGTATATTTTCCCGCGTCTCTAAAAAAATCCAATGCCCCCACGCCGTGGCCTTTTAAGGCCATCACTTCTCGTGTGATTACATTTACGGTGTGAAGATACTCCTTCACCCGAGATGATGCAGCTTGTAGCTCCCTTATTTTTGCATGTAACCGTGGAGACACATGCTCATCGGGAAGATCGAGATTTTCGATGAACTGAATGGCAGGAGAAGAAAGTAACGCATTGAATGCACGATCGTTGAGAATTTTCCGGGCTTCTTCATGAAACATTGCCATAGTTGTTTTGCTTGGTTCGTTTCCGGTTTTTTGAACCTGTTCAAAGAGTTTTTGGATGCTCTGGATATATATATTTGTGCGCCCGACAACATCAGAGACATTCTGGCGATGCTCCCTCATTAACTGGTGGTGTGTAAGCGTTTCGACTATGAGATCTTCTGTTGCGTTTGAATATTTTTTTATACTATCCTCGAATGCCATTTTTAGTTTCTGATGTTTTGCGAGTGCCATTTGAAATGCCCCGCTACCCTTGCCTTCATCAATTCCGGCTATCTGGTAGCCGTTTGCGAATGCATTCAGGCGCTCGAGAAATGCTTTTGCTGCATGCTGAGTTCCTATTGGATCTTTTGCACTGTTCATCTGAAGTGCCTGAAATGTGCTACTGAGTTCCCCGATTTTTTCTAAAGCCCATTCCTGAAGCGGTTTATCGTTCGGCGTTATATCTTGAACCTTTCCTATGGTATCAAGCCCTTCGTTGAGTATGTTCGTATCAATCTGCTGATTATATTCTTCAAAATATTTTTCATACTGCTTATTTCCAGTAATGCGATAGATTGTGGCACGAAGATGAAGAATTTCTCTTTTTCCTGCGTTCTTCATTGATTCAAGTTCTTTTTGGCTGTCGGGGATCGACATTTCTACAGTAACTCTCTTCATGCCACCATGCATATTCTTATCCCCTTGTAGCACTGGAATATGCAGCCTTTCATTTTTCCCGAGGAGGGATTTGAGGAGCTTCATGCGCTGCTGTGTATTTTGTGGGTCTTTTGCTGCAAATTGACCTGCTGTGTTTATCCAGATGCCGAGAGATTCCAGAAATATTTGATGTGCCAGCATGTATTTTTCGATATCTGCCTCGTGACCTCTGGCACTTTCTCCGCTGCTCAATATATGGCTTATGTATTGGTCGAGTGCTTCCTGTGTTTTTTGAATATCTGTTTGGATTTTTTCACCGAGTTTAGATACATTCGCATATTCCGGCTCGTTTACAACATCAAAAATGGCCTTTACCTCGTCCTTGGATTCAAAAATATCAAGATCACGACTGAACTTATCCACTACACCATTTAACGCGGATTTGGTTTTTGTCCTAATAGCCGACATTCTTCTCAAATGCTCATCCTTAAGTCTTTGAAGCTCTTTCCTCACTTGCTCCTTGTACTCGGGTGCTAACGATGATTTCGCAATTTTTGCTTCAATTTTTTCAATTTTTCCTTGAAGATCGTCTTCATTTACAACCTCCTTCTCGAGGAGTTTTTCTTTTTGCTGAATTGTATTTTTGAAATTTTGCGCCTCGAGGCTCATTTTTTTGTGTTTGTTTTTGTCGCATTTTCTAGTCTATCTATTTTTCGAATCGATATGGAGCGACTTCTGTGGGCTGTGTTTCCCCTTGGGCTGTCGTGTCGGCAACCTGCGGTAGTGTCTGAAAATTGAATGATGAGGATGCTTCAGCAGATGCAGATGCGGCAGGAACTACCGGAGTTGGCGCTTGCGAAGCTTGGGGTGGTGCCATGACTGGCGCTGGAGGAGGAGCGACAACCGGGACTGATGTCGGAGCTGGCGCCACCACGGGTTTCGCCTGAAGTGGAAGATCGAGTTTTGGGCTGACGTCTGCGGGGGCTACTGGAGCAGGCGTCGGCTGTGGCGCAACTGGAACCGCGACTGGTGCTGGTACTGATGCTGGAACCGGAGCGGAAGTAACGGGGGTGTTTTCCATTTTTTGTTTTGGTGAAGAAGTAAATGGAGGAGATTTTTGAGATGATGATGATGGAATCTTCGATGAAGTCACTGATGGTGTCGATTGAGATGGAGACACGAGTGGTTTTGACGGAGCGACGGGAGGGTGTGAGAGCACCGGCTCGCCATCGAGAGGAACGCCGAGGCGTTTGCTTTGATACTCACGGAAGAGCTTCAAGACTTGCTGTTCCACTTTTTCGACGGGTACGTCTGTAATTTTGAATCCGGCTGCGCGCGCATGACCGCCTCCGCCGAAATTTTCCGCGAGAGATGAGGCGTCGATGGATGGGTTAGTTGTGCGGATAGAGCCGCTTACTAGGCCGTCCTTTTTTTCCTTCAGGAGACAAATAATCTCTGCGCCGGGAGCGTTACTGAGGAGTTCGTCTACGATGCCACCGGTTTCGTTTTCCGCCGCACCGGTGTCGGAAAAATCCTTGCGCGTGAGCACCGACCAGACGATGTGAAACCGATCATCTGTCTGCATTTTCGTGAGAATACGGCCCCAGAGTTTGAGCGTCGTGAGCTGCTTCGTCTTGAAGATATGTTGAATAATTTCCTGCTGTCGCGCGCCGTGTGCGATGAGCTGTGCAGAAGCATCGAAGGCCCGAGGTGTGGTGTTGGCGTTTTGGAAACTTCCGGTGTCGGTGATGATTCCCGTGAGGAGGAGTGTGGCGATATCCTCGTCCCAGAGCGGCGTTTTCGATGCCTGTTCGAGGAGATCGATCACGGGAATGAGTAGTTCTGTCGTGGCGGATGCCATCACATCAACGTAGTTTATTCTGCCGAAGTGATCGTTGCTGAAATGATGATCGATGTTGATAACCGGCATCTGACTGAACATTTCGATGTTGCCGGCGTGAAGTTGGCCGAGCTGCTCGAGTCCGCCGGTATCGACCGTGATGATGATATCGTAGCGCTCCGGACCATAGTTGAAACTCACGTCCGCGTCTGAAAGCCGGCCGTTTTCCGGCATGATGATGATGTTAATTTTGCCATCTTCGGTGAGATTTTTTATGTTCGCATTCTGGATTTTTCTCGTGTCGATCGTGATAATGAAATCTTTCGAAGCAACGACGCGGTCGCCGATGACGTGCGTGTTTGGGAGAAAATGATAGAGGTCGGGAATCGGATCGGGACAGACGACCGTTACTTCCTTGTTGAGTTTTTTCAGAGCGAGATAGAGTGAAAGCGAACTGCCGATGCAGTCGCCATCCGCCGGAGATGATGCCATGATCAGAATTTTCTGATTCTTGAGCAGTTGATCAACGATTTGCTGCTGCACCGATTGTTTTGCTTGTGGATCCATTTTTTCGTGAAAAACTTAATCTTTTAATTATAGCGTATTTATTATTTTTAGTCAAGCTTCCATGGCTTCGGCCGATTGACTACCCGAAATGCCATTTTTGGCTTCAGGTAGGAGGGTTAGTGTAGCAGAGATGCGAAGGGGTGGAAAGGGGAAATTGGTACGTCTACATTGCAATATCTCTAACCTGTAATTGAGGTGTTGCCCTGCCCTTGAAACGGTTGAGTTCGAGGTGGCAGGCGAGATCAACGAGCGCGTCGGGTGAGATCTGTTGCCGGAGAATTTTTTCCGGAGCCGAGAAGAAGATGGCAGGTATGTCTTTTGAGGATGGCGACTGTATGCTGAGTTTTGCGTGATTTTTTTCTTTTCCCACGAGAGAGATTTCTGAAATTTTAACCGCCTGAAGCGCAAAAATCGGCTTTTCATTGCCGATTCCGAAGGGCTCCATTTTCTCGATTGCCATGGCGTTTTCAAACGTGAGTTCTTCGAAATCAATATGACAGTCGATGTTCAATGTCGGACCGGAATTCGATGATGAGCGGTTCCAGATTTCACTCGCGCGCCTGTACATATTTTTCTCGACGAGTGGAAATTTTTCTTTGGAAACCGTGAATCCTGCAGCCTGTGCATGACCTCCGAAGGTTATGAAATTTTCCCTTTCTGGAGCCAACAACTGCATTATGTCGCATCCGTCTCTTGAACGACATGAAGCGACCAGTGTTTCCCCACGATCCTGCAGAATAATTGACGGAACGCCGAATGTTTCGGTTGCGCGCGCGGCAATGAGTCCGAGAATGCCGGTGTGCCAGTCGGGTGAGGCGGCCATGAAGAGATTTTTGTGGAGTTCCGATTTGTAGTGACGCATGACTTCGTCGATGGCGCGGCGGGTCATTTCCTGGCGCTGTGCATTGAGGCTTTCGAGCTTTTTCGCGAGGGCGAGAGTCTGTGCGTCATCCTCTTCCCGAAGAAGAAGCTGCAGAGCGACGTATGGATGATCGATGCGTCCGGCTGCGTTGATGCGGGGAGCGAGACGAAATCCGATGGTCGTCGTATCAATTTTATCGTTCTCGATTTTTGCGAGACGCTTCATGTGGCGAAGTCCAGACCAGTGTGTGCGCTGAAAGGCGGCAAGTCCCCTCTTTACGATGGTGCGATTTTCTCCAATCAGGGGGCCGCAGTCGGCGATGGTGCCGAAACTTGCGAAGTCCGTGAGTGATTCGAGAAAATTGAGATGATCGTGCGGAGAGAGTTTTTGGAGGAGCGCATGGGCGAGTTTGAATGCCACGGCGGATCCGGTTAAGCCCTTGAAAGGATAGGGGCAATCTCGCTGGAGCGGATGAAGAATGGCGTGCGCATCCTCCGGCACATTCTCCGGAATCGTGTGATGATCCGTGATGATGACATCGATGCCGTATTTTTTTGCGAGAGAAATTTGTGATGCACAGGAAATCCCGCAATCAACCGTTATGATGAGCTTTGTCCCTGTGTTCCTGCATTCTTCAATGTATTTCTCGTGGAGTCCGTATCCATCATCGAAGCGGTGCGGAATCCGGTACGATACGAAGGCATTGAATTTCTTCAGCGTTCTCACGAGAATTGCCGTACCGCTGATACCGTCAACATCGTAATCACCGTAGACAATAACCCGCTGCTGCCCCGATATGGCTTGTGCGATGCGCGTAGCGGCGAGGTCCATATTCTTCATGAGATACGGGTCGAAGAAATCCCCACTGTCATCCAGCGGTTCGCGATGCGCCATGATGCGATCGATGATATTTTTTCCGGTATCGGAGTTTTTTATGAGCCAGTGTTTTCCAAGGAGGGACATGCCGGGAGTATAGCATGGAACAGTTCGTCGAGTTTGTGCGATTCTATGGAGTGTACGTTTTTGTCTTTCCTGAACCAGGTGAGCTGGCGCTTGGCATACTGCCGCGTTGCACGTTTGATTTGTGCTGCGGCCTGATCGAGTGAAATTTTTCCTTCGATGTACGGAATGAATTCTTTCAGGCCAAGAGAGGAAATCGAGGGCAGATTTTTTGCCTGCGGAGTGCGCCCGTATTTCTCAATAATTCGCCGCGATTCTTCTTCCAGACCGCGTGTGAACTGTGCGTCTACGCGCTCCTCAATGCGACGGTAAAGTTCATCACGGGGAAGTGTGATTCCGAGAGTGAAGATGTCATACTTCGGTTCGAGTTTTTTGACTGATTTTGGCGGGCGTATGCGATTTTTTGCGCCATGTGCGAAAGGGTTGTACCTCTCATGCTCTGCAATACGCGGCAAATCATAATTCTCCGTGATCGCCCGAATGTAGAGGCCGGTTCCTCCGACGAGCATCGGGAGATGCCCGCGGGCATGAATTTCACCGATGATTCTCTCAGCATCCTGTTTGAAATCACCCACTGTGTACACCTGATCGAAAGGAACGAAATCGATCAGATGATGTGGAATGTTGTCGTGATAGAGAAATTCACCATGAGACGTTTTTTTTCGTGTGAGTGCGGGTTTGTCGGAACCAATGTTGATTTCGCGATATACCTGACGCGAGTCCGCCGAGATGATTTCGCCGTGCAGGGCGCGTGCAAGTTTCAGGCTCAGCGCTGTTTTTCCACTGGCTGTGGGGCCGAGAATAACGAGCAGACGCGGCTTTTCGCTCTTCCGAGAAAGCCATGAATTGAGTGAAGATGCTACCGGATTCATACTTTTTTTTATACTCCATTTCCACATCCATTTGCCAAGATTTTCCTGATTTTTGTATGAACTTCATTCATCCCTGTCATGAGTGAGCCCCAGACGTAGGACGAAATCTTTTCCGGCTTGTAATTATAAGCCATATCAAGAATATCGTCTGCCAAATTGCAAATGGCCTGTGGCGTTTCGGTCTGTTGACCTTCCTTGTTCCACATCGTCACATCAAAAACACTTTCCCCGAATGAACCTTCTGAACCTTCCCTCCTGTCCTCGTAACGATATCCCGCAATTACCATACGCACTCCATCTCGATTTACAAAATCTACGTCGATGAGGACAAGCTCATGGTCGGGCAAAGAAGGTTTGGAATTTCCCGTGGCCAGTCTCAGTATCTTCATCCTTCCATGCTGGAGGGTCAGGTCAAATTCTTCCATCTCTCTCCCCTGTGGCGATAGAGCCCAAGCGGCAAGAATAACGCCTTCAGGAGTAGGTGTTTCGTCTGAAACAGGTGCTTCGTCTTCTCGAGGAGTCGGTAGTAGCGGTGATGATGGTAGTGAATCCGCTGGCATGATGCCATTTTTGCCGATGATTACTTTTTGTGTCAAGGAAATATGTGAGAAATTTCTTGTGTTTTGTGTGGCAGCAGATAGAGTTTTTTTGGCTTTTTTAGATTTTTTTATAAAAATATGCTCCATCCAGATTACCATTTAGGCGAAGGACCTGGCGATGAGCCGCATGACCATTTTGCCGAGACCTCCGCTCTTTGGTTTATGTATGGTGATGAAGGGGCATGTCGTGCCGAAGTGGCAGATAAACCCGCAGCTGAAGTTCTCAAATTTCTTGATGGGACGACGAGTGCCGTAGATAGAGCCCTAGCGACGGCTCCTGATGCGACAGATAGTGACAATAGTTAACTTTTTCGCTGCGGCAAGGGACGCTTCATGCAATTCCAAAAATTCGAAAATGTTGTTCGAGTAAGATTTGCCGCCCGGGCGGCAAAAATAAGTCAGAAATTATTGAGATACTGTCAAAGAATAGCGTTCCTGCCAGGGTTTTTTAGTATCTTCGAAAATCATCTCCTTCACTTTCAGAGTTTTCGAATGACGAATTTTTCCTTTTTTGGCTACCTGAAGCCTGTATCTTGAGGTCTTCGAGTTCTGATTCGAGTGTCTGTCCTGCCTCTTCAAGACGTCCTTTGAGTTCATCGATGCTGTTTCGGTCACAGGAACCGGCCTTGGCCAAGTCACGAGCTTCCGCGACGACTCCGAGAGCATCTCTGAATGTATTTTCTGCGGACGTGATATCGAGTTTTTTCGCTTTGAATTGCTTGAGTGCTTTGTCGATTTGTTTCGTGCCGCGTTCGGCTTCACTCACGATTCGGCCGATATCGGAACAGGCCTCGATGGCTTCCCGAATTTGATTGAAATCTTCATGAAGCGTATTGTCCCAGAAATAGTCTTGGAGTAGTTCGCGGGCCTCTTCCCAGAGTTCGGATTTGGCATATTCGCCGAGCTGTTTGTAGTTTGTATCACATTCGGTAACTTTGTTATTTCCCTCGATAAGCAATGCTGTAACGTCTATTTTGGCCTGTTTTGCACGGCGAGTAACATCCTTCATAGAGCGTGCAAAATTCTTACAAGTGTTCTTATTTTCCTTGAGTCCGCGGAAAACATCACTCTGGGCATTGAGGCCGTTGAGACCTTCCCAGAGATCCTGCGCGATATCGGAAATTTCTGGATTGATAATGTCCTCCCGAAGCGTGTCGAGATCCTCCTGTGAGCTGATGGACTGGAGCTGGCGTTTTCCTTTTTCTACTGCCGCGCAAAATGCTGTCACCCTTTGAGCCAATTCTTGAGCGCTCTTCGAACCGTTTTTCTGTCCCTGCTTCACCTGACGGGACATATCCTTACATTCACGTGTACGATCGGTAAGATGACGAACTTCATTTTTTTTGTTTTCTTCGAATCGACGTGCATCATCCTGCTCACGCTGAAGATTTTGAGCAGTTTCACTGTTGAAGAGATTCTGAGCAAGAAGGTTTGTGGAAAGAAGATTGCTCGAAATGACTCCGGTAGCTACGCCGAGAGCTGTTATGAGGATAAGTGCGGTTGCCTGCAGAGAAGCGCGCTTCATGTGTGTTTTTGTTAGAGTTTTATTCTTGTTGATATAATAATGTATTTTTATAATTTTGTCAATGATGTTTCATTTGACGGCGCGTATTTTTCGAGTAGTATTGGCGCGCGTCAGAGACCGGCGGCAGCCAGTTCGCAGAGTTGTGGACAGGCAGAAGTCCTCCGCAGATGGCAAAGATTCTTATTTTGAAGCTGAAAATCCGAGTAGTCGGGTAAGTAGGCGAAAGAATTTTGACCTTCTCCCTCTGGCATGAAGGTTTTTTTATATCGTAACCCCATTTGTACATGGCGACTACCAAAGCGAAAAAGAACGAGATCCTCGCAGAGGTCCGAGATATGGTAAATAAGGGCACTTCTGTGTTCTTTGCCGATTTCCGCGGGCTCACGGTGGCAGATGTTCAGACTGTTCGCAAGGAGCTGCGTGCTCATAATGTCGGATATAAGGTTGCCAAAAAAACACTCATTCGCAAGGCTGCAGCCGAGAAGGGCTACCAGGAGATCCCCCGCGAGGTCATGGAGGGGTCGGTCGCGATGACGGTGTCGTATGGTGATCCTCTTGCTCCGGCACGCCTGCTCAAGAAACTCGCGAAGACGTATGAGAAGCTCGCGCTTCTTGGGGGTCTTTTCGAGGGACAGATTTTGTCGAGTAAAGAAGCTGCGCAGTATGCTGCTCTCCCATCCAAGGAGGAACTGCTTGCCAAGCTTGTTTACATGATGAAGTCGCCGCTTCAGGGACTGCATGGCTCTCTCAATGGGCTTCTGTCGAAGTTTGTTCGTACGCTTGATGCCGTCGCGAAGAAGGCGTAAGCCTTCGGAGCAATTGGAGCCGCGTTCTGCGGCGAATCCCGTTCCCCTGTTCCCCTTTTCTTACGTATCAAATTTATTTCTCTCTAACTTTTTATTTCTATGTCACTTAGTTCAAACGCCCAGAAAGTTCTCGATGCGGTCAAGGAACTCTCCGTACTCGATCTCGCCAACCTCGTGAAGGCGATGGAAGAGGAGTTCGGTGTTACGGCTGCCGCTCCGGTCATGATGGCAGGTGGTGGTGCCGGTGGCGGCGCAGCGGCTGCCGAAGAAGTTTCCGCTACGGTTACGGTTACGCTCGTTGATGGCGGAGCCAGCAAGATCAATGTCATCAAGGCTGTTCGTGAAGCGACCGGTCTGGGTCTCAAGGAGGCCAAGGATCTCGTCGATGGCGCTCCAAAGCCTGTGAAGGAAAATATCGACCGAGCTGAAGGCGAGAAGCTGAAGAAAGCTCTTGAGGATGCCGGTGCGAAGGTGGAGATGAAGTAGAGCGCGTCTGTAACCATTATGGTTCTTAAAAAAAAGACCCTTGGTATCGTTGGGGGTCTTTTTTGGGAAAATGACCTAGGACCATTGACGTTGAATGATTCAGTCGCAGAATCACATATTTTGAAAAAAATGGCGAAAATAAAGCTAAAAATTTCCCCGGGGAAATTTTCGAGATGAATAAAATTGTGACAAAAAGCCAAATCAGAGTTAATGCCGAAAAGTCAGAGGCTTTCAGTATTACGAGGGGGTAGAGTTTCTAGAACAGAATTGCAAAAATAGCAATTCTCTACTTTTATTCGACTTTTTGGACGGCCAGAAGCTGAATGTTATGCGAACTTATGAGAGTTTTTCTTCTTTCGTTCAATCATGAAACCATGTAGCATTTTCTTGCCTGTTTCATATCTATTGTTTGTGTGCATGAGCTATGCGATACGCCGCAACGACGAAAGTTTCCGGTGGAAAGCTGCTTCGCGTGAAATGTGAAGTGGAAGGAGGAGTTTTGACGGCAGTTTCGATCACCGGGGATTTTTTTATCCATCCGGAGGATGGGATTGTCGAGCTTGAGAAGTGCTGCGTGGGAATGTCGGTGGTGAAAGAAGAATTTGTGAAGAAGCTTCATGCCGTAATTGTTGATAAAAAGCTTGAGCTTATTGGATTTAGCACGGATGATATTGTACAGACGCTGTGGAGTGCCCTGCATCCTGATTCTGACGCGACGAGGGGCGCGAGGTAATTTTTAGTTATTTTTTACATTTTCTATGACGCTCGATACTATTTCCTGGAGATTCATCGAACTCGAAACCCATGACGCGTTCATGAATATGGCGCTCGATGAGGCGTGCTGTGAGGCTGTCTCGCGTGGTGAGGTACCGCCTACGATTCGGTTTTACCGATGGCAGCCGAGTGCGGTTTCGATTGGCTATTTCCAGAGTTTGCAGGATGAGATTGCAGTCAATGAGTGTGCCGCGGCAGACGTGGATGTGGTGCGTCGCCGGACGGGTGGTGGCGCCGTATACCATGATTATGAGGGCGAGATTACGTATTCGGTTATTGTGCGGGAGAGTGATTTTTGCTTGACGGAGACGGGAGCGGGGGCAACTCCTTCGCTTCGCTCCGGAGCGGGTATTACCGAGTCGTACCATGAAATCTGCGGGTGGATTGTCGGCGGGCTTGCGAGAATCGGCATTGAGAGCGAGTTTAAGCCGATTAATGATATTGTGGCGAGAGTGGATTTATCGCAAGAGGATTCGTCGAAAGAGAAAATGGAAGGCAACTCGGCTGTGTCCGCGTTGTGGAAGAAAATTTCCGGTAATGCGCAGACTCGAAGAGATGGTGTGATTTTGCAGCACGGGACGATTCTGTATCGAGTTGATGTGAAGAAGATGTTTTCTTTGTTGAAGGTTGGGAAGGAAAAAATTGCTGATAAATTGATTGCGGCGGTTGAAGAGAGGGTCACGAGCGTTAGTGATGTGTGCGCAGCGCAGGGACGTGAAGCAATCACGCGGGAGGCCCTCTACGATGCGCTTCGTGCCGGCTTCACCGAAGGGAAAAAATTTGAAGTTGGAACCTTCAGTGAAAAGGAATTGGCTCGGGCACGAGAGCTTGCGGTGGTGCGATATCAAACTGATGCGTGGAATCGGATGAGGTGATCCCACTTATCCTCTTTATTCCGCGTAGCCGCAATTATTTTTTCTTCAACAACAAGAGCTGATACAGCAGACCGGCCAGAAGTCCGCCAACGACCGGACCGATGAGGTAAACGTACCAGTTTTCCCAAACGTTACTGATGAGGGCGGGACCGAACCAGCGGGCGGGGTTGAGAGCTGCGCCTGTGAGAACGGCTCCGACGAGTACGTTCCCCGCGAGAGTTCCACCGATGGCGACACCGGCGACGTTGCTTCGTGTGTTTTCCTGATCAACTGCCACTGAAAAGATGACCCAGACGAGCACGAAGGTCATGATGGCCTCTGCGATGAGGCCTGAGGCGACTGAAACGCCACCCGCCAGGGACGGCGTGCCGTACTGCGTTGCGAGGAGATCGAGGAACATGAGTTTCAGTGCGGCTGCTGCAATGACGGATCCGATGAGTTGTGAGAGAATATAAAGCGCTGCATCTCTGAGTTTCATTTTCTGCGTGGCGAGCATAGCGAGCGTAACGGCCGGATTCACGTGCGCTCCGGAGATGTGTGCGAAGGTGTAGACGATGACCATGAGCGCGAGCCCGTGGGCGAGCGCGACTCCGAGAAGGTTTGGAGTGCTGAAGGTTTCGTAGGCAACGATTGTTCCTGCACCGACGAATACGAGCACAAATGTTCCGAGGAGCTCGGCGAGGTACTGTTTCCAGTTTTGCATAGATAAAAAAATTAGTGAGTTGTCTGAATTGTAGCTGAGAGCTGGAGTGTCGTCCATGGAAACTTTGGTTCAAAAGGGATTGATGCAGCAATGGAGAACATGGTATACTCCCTCCCTTAAGCAGTTTAGAGAAACGAAAGTATGAAATCTCCGTCACTCTTCCTTGCTACTAAACTTTTCACCCTTGGTGCGGCGTGCAGTGCGCCTCAGGTTCAGGTTCACGAAGCGGCTCGGCCAACTTCTCAAAATATGACTGCGGCATCTTCGTCACGACTTATGAAAGAACGCAGAGATATGCGAGAGAGAGTGCTCGGTTCTACCATGATCGCGATGCTTGCTGAAAAATATTTTACTCTGGTACTTCCCCGAATGAAAGATTGTGTAAGCCAGGCCGGATATGACCTCGCGCTCTGTGAGCAGGAAGAAGTCCTGCCTTTTGTGAAAGAGGCTGAACCTTCGCTCGATCCATCTTCCCTGAATGCGTTAATTCACGCTCTCCATGAAAAACTTCTCAAGGAGGGTCTTCTTGAGCCGCCCAAGCGAAAGGAGTTTCCGGTTGATGAGGATGAGACGGTGGTGTAATGAATGGATCACTGCTTTGTGCGTACGAAGACGAAATCATCCCAGAATTCTCTTCCACGTGAGGTTGCGAGATTTTTTAAACTTTCTAATTTGTAATGGCCATTTTTCTCCTGGCTTATTGCATTCCATCTTTTACTCTTAGCCTGAAGATTATCTGCTATTACTTGTAATTGCTGAAGAAGCCTTTTTTCTTCAGCAATTGCCTTCGTCAATTGTGCCACTTTTTCTGGATCTTTTTCTTCTTTTGACCACCCCTCCTTTTCCTTGATATTTTTCTCTCTCGAATCAATGAGATTCTGAACACGTATTAAATGCTCATTGGTATAATGCTCATTGGTATAATGACTAAACCCTCCCGCTGACCATTCGAATACCTTAGGATCTAAACTCTTATCCATAGAAAGCTGATTCTCTGCTCTCTCTTCTAAATTTTTGTCAGCCAGAATCGTCTTTGCTTCTTCAATGCTTCTCAATGCTTCCACCAGTTCAGCATCCTCCTCCTCTGTGAGCATAGTGCGAAGTGGCGCTAATCTAATATCATTCAGCCGTTTCGAGATCTCCCCACTTATCTTCCTTTGCGTCGTACTTTTTGGCTCTTGCAGATCTTTATCTACTCCTTCCGTTCTTGTTATATAGCTGAAGTATGCACCAATCACTCTTTTTTTCCATTCTATCTCGTCGAGAAGCTCTTTCTTTTTTTCCTCGGGAAGAGCTGAATTTTTCACCGCTTGCTCATCTCCTTCAAGGGATGCGACTCTCTTATCGAGTTGAGAGCCAAATGTCGCTACGCGTATCGCGCTCATCGTTGCACAGCCTGTTTGTGTGGATATATTCGCTATGGCGAGCATGAGTGTCGCGAGTGTGTTCACGGTGCGCTTGACGATTGGACTATGTCTGAACAATGATTGATCTGGAGTTTGCATAATGGGAAAATTATGAATAAGACCGTATTTAACAGTATATGATATATTTTGTCAATGGCTATTTGGGGTAGACTGTGAATTTTAGCCTTAACTGAAAGCGGTGCAGCTTTGATTGATGATCGCTATGATTGCAGTTTTTGGGCTACCATATTCACAAATCGTGCCGCGGTGGCGCCGTCGAGGAGGCGGTGGTCGAAGGTGAGGGCGAGGCCCATGGTTTTGGTTGCGACGGGTTGTTTTGTGGTGGAGTCGATGATGAAAGCATCTTTCATTTTTCCGATACCGAGAATCGCCGCCTCTGGATAATTAATCACTGGTGTGGCGAAGTCGCCGCCGATGGAGCCGTAGTTGGTAATGGTGAAAGTTCCGTTTTGCATTTCCTGCGGAGTGAGTTTTTTGGTGCGGGCTTTTTCGGCGAGTTCTGCTATTTCTTGAGCAATTGTGAAGATGTCCTTTTTGTCCGCATCTTTAATAGTTGGTACGTAGAGGCCGTCTTCCGTATCCACTGCAATACCTATGTTGTAAAAATTTTTGTTGACGATTTCCTGTGAGGCTTCGTCGAGTTCGGAGTTGAGTGTCGGAAATTCCTTGAGTGTTTCTGTCACTGCTTTCACGATGTAGGCGAGAAAGGTGAGCTTGATATTTTTGGCTTCTGCTTGCGGCTTTTCTTGATTGCGTTTTTCGATAAGTTTCGTAACGTCAACCGTGTCGAAGTGCGTGACGGGTACGGTAGAGGTATGGGATTTCGTCATGTTGTCGCCAATCGCTTTGCGAACTCCTCTGTATGGCGTGCGTGTTGTTGGGCCGGGGAAAGTTTTGGATAAAATTGGCGCGGTGGTGATCGTATGTGATGCGGATTCCGAGGTGGAAGTCGCTGATGTTGATATTGACGCAGCTGCCATGACATCGCTATCGGTTATCATCCCATTTGCGCCGGTTGACGTGATTTTTGTAAGGTCGACGCCGAGCTTCGTGGCGAGGACGCGGGTGGCGGGGAGGATTTTGATTGCTGGAATTGATTTTTGAGCTGGGACTTCTGCCTTAGCAGAGATTTTGGGTGTGAGGGGGGAGGGGATCTCGGTGCCCGATGCGTCGATCGAGCCGACGACACCGGGGCCTTTGGAGTCGGGGGCAGGGGTCTGAGTGGGAACGGATGTTGTGGCAGGAGCGGAGGTCGGGGGTGTAACTACAGGTGCCATAGCGGCATTGTAGACTTCCCCTTTATCTGCAATCATCACCAGCGACTCGCCTACTTTGATTACCTCATTTTCTTTGTGAAATGTTTTTGCGATTATGCCTGTGCGGGGGGATGGAATTTCCACGATCGCCTTGTCGGTTTCGATTTCTACCAGTACCTGATCGGACTTCACTTCGTCACCTTCCTTTACACGCCACTTGACGATCACTCCTTCGTGGATACCTTCACCTACATCGGGAAATTTGAAGTCGAGCATTTAAGAGTTTTGAGAAATTTTTTGAGAGTTATGAGTGGACTGAGAGGTATATCTGAGAGGCATATTATGACATCGCCATGATGATCGCTTGCTCAATTTGCTGGGCATTTGGATAGTACCAGTGCTCCGCCTTCAAGTATGGCACGGTTATGTCGGGAGCTGCAACACGTTGTATCGGAGCCTTGAGTGAGTAGAGCGCTTTTTCCGCTACGAGAGCCGCAATCTCTGCACCCGGGCCGAATGAACGAACGGCCTCGTGAACGATGAGGAGGCGGCCGGTTTTTTCTACGGAGGTGAGAATGGCAGTTTGATCGTATGGTGAGATGGTCCGGAGGTCGATGAGTTCGATGGAGGTGTTGCTCGTAGTCGGATTTGATTTGATTGATTCGAGGGCGGCCTGAGTTTCGCGTACCATCGCTCCCCAGGTAACGATCGTGAGATCAGTTCCCTCCTGGAGAATATTTGCGCTGCCAATCGGAACGATATAATCCTCGAGCGGGACTTCCTGTTTGATGGCACGATAGAGCTTTTTTGGCTCCATGAAGAGCACAGGGTCGGGGTCGCGAATTGCGGCAGTGAGGAGTCCCTTGGCATCATACGGCGTAGAAGGATAGACGACTTTCAGTCCCGGCGTGTGCGCAATGTACGTTTCGATCGATTCCGAGTGGTGTTCGAGCGCCTTGATACCGCCTCCACTCGGGATGCGCACCACCATTGGGACCGTGTAGCGTCCGCGCGAGCGATTGCGCATGCGGGCGGCATGCTGAAGCATCTGATCAAACATCTGTTGATAGAATCCATCGAACTGCACTTCGACCACCGGCTTGAATCCATACATTGCGAGACCGATCGCCATGCCAGCGATTCCCGACTCCCCAAGCGGAGAATCGAAGACACGCTCCTGCCCAAACTGCTCCTGTAATTTATCGGTGACGCGAAAAACGCCTCCATCTTTTCCCACATCTTCACCGAAAATGAGTACTGACGGATCGCGCTCCATCTCCTGCTTGAGAGCGAGATTGATGGCTTCGACGATGTTCAGTTTTTGGTTTTCCATCGGGTTCATGCGAGATAATTTCGGAAGAAAATGGAAACAAGATCAGTTCGAACTACGTTTGAATTCTTGCGAGAAACTCTTCTTTTTGCGCAAGGAGTTGCGGCGGAAGCTGTGCGTAGGTGTAATCAAAAATATCCGATGGATTATAGGGAATGGCTTGAGCTCGCCCTACAATCATCTCGATTTCCTTTTCATAGGCGGCGACGAGTCCGTCTTCGTATTGCTGCGACCAGAGATTTTTGCCGGCCAAATATTTTTGAAGACGAATCAGGGGGTCGCGTGGTTTCCACATTTCCACTTCCGCAGGGTCGCGATATTTCTTTGCATCATCGGAGGTCGTGTGATCCCCGAGACGATAGGTATAGGCCTCGATAAGTGTCGCGCCTTCGCCGCTTCGCGCCCTGTCTACTGCGGTTTTTACCGCCACATAACACGCGATGAGATCGTTACCATCCACCTGAATTCCTGGAACTGCATACGCCTGCGCTTTTTGCGCGATGGTTGTTGATGCGGTCTGGCTCGAGCGCGGAACTGAGATCGCCCACTGATTATTCTGACAGATGAGTACGGTATTTGGCTTGAAAAGTCCTGCGCAGTTCATCGCCTCATGGAAATCGCCCTCACTCGTGGCGCCATCACCGAAGAACGTGACCGCGACTTTTTTTTCTTTCTTTTTTTTCATGCCGAGACCGATACCTACACCATGCAACATCTGTGAACCGACGGCAATTGAAATTGGAATACAGTTCACGCCCTCCGGCGGATGCGAACCCATTTCGTTTCCCATCCAGTAGGCGTAGATATTTTCCATCGGAATACCGTGCAGCCACATAATGCCGAGTTCGCGAAATGCCGGTATGAGGTAATCTTCGCGGCCCATCACGAGTCCTGTGCCCATCTGAATCGCCTCCTGTCCTCTGATGGATGCATAGGTTCCCATGCGGCCGGTTCTTTGCAAATTATTTGCCTTCTGGTCGGCCATCTTCATGAAGAGCATTTTTTCATAGGAAGTTTTTATGAGCTCGTCGGTGAGCTCAAGCGGGCGCAGCGCTGCGGTTTCCGTGAGAAGCATGCCATTTTCATCGAGCATCTGGAAACGTTTCCCCTGCAGTGGATCGAATTGTGAAAAGAGGTCGGACATAGGTTGTCTTTAGCTGTGGTATCGTACGTCAGATATATTACTTGAGGCAAGGCGGTTTGCCGTGGTTTTTTGGCTTTGGCAAGGCTTTTGATACGTTATTTTTGCAAAGCACTTGCAAAAATTTTTGTATGCCGTATGATTTTGGTATGAGACAGCCTAATCTTGGTGATATTGTGAGGATGGTAAGTGCGCCGGCGGTTGTTGGCATACCCGGTGGAAGAATGCCGCGCTGGGGTGATGCGGAGTATGATATGAGTGCTTTGCATTATCAGAACCAGCGGGAATTTACCTATGATGGACGGACAACATCCTACACGGTTACTGCAGGGCCTGCACGCTTTCGGGGTGAACCTTTTCCTGATCACCTTTTATTGACTCTTACTCCGGATAATTATCGACCCCCTGGCGGTTTCATTGGTGTCATTGAATCAAATTATTTTAGAGATGCGAATTGGGCATTAGCGTCAAAAGTTTGCCGTGAACAGGGTTGGCATCAGGACACTGTTCTTTCAAAACTCATTCCTGATATGTCTTTTCAGGTACTGGTACGGGTGCCAACAGGAGCTGAGCCGCTGCCGGAAATCAGCTTTGAAGAAATGACTGCCGCGACAAGGAAGCAACTTTTTGGAGCGTTGGCTGAGACGCCCGTCACTGCCACGGCTGCCCCCGGGGGCGAAGCTGGGCCTTTATGAAAAGTTCTCCGGCTTTGTAGGAGCTTCGTACTAATGGGCCGGCGCTGACAGCGAGGAAGCCTAAGTCGAGGGCGAGAGTTTCGAGGTGGGCGAATTGAGAGGGATGGATGTATTCTTTGACGGGGATATGCTGCGACGAGGGCTGGAGATACTGACCGAGGGTGAGCATGTCGACGCCGGCGTCGCGGAGGTCACGCATTACCGCGATCACTTCTTCTTCCGTTTCACCGAGACCGAGCATGATGGAGGATTTCGTGTAGAGAGAACGCTTTTGCGATGCGATTTTTTTTGCATTTTTAAAAACCTCGAGTGACTGGCGATAGCGTGCGCGTCCGTCGCGGACGAATTTTGTCAGACGTTCGATTGTCTCTATGTTATGCGCTAAAACGACTACACCACTCTCGAGTATGGTTTCGAGGGCTGAGGTAGATCCCCGTAGGTCTGATACAAGAATTTCCACGAGAATTTCCGGAGCTATTTGATGAATGGCACGAATGCATTTTGCGATGTGCCCTGCTCCCCCATCTGGAAGATCGTCCCGAGCCACCATGGTCAAAACGATGTAATCCAGGTGTGAATCTTTCGACATTCGCTTGACCGTTTGGGCGAGAACCCATGGCTCAAATTGATCGAGTTCCCCATGCGGATTTCCTGTATTTACTGCACAAAATCGGCAGCCGCGCGTGCAGGTGTCGCCGAGGAGCATGATGGTCGCCGTTCCTCCGCTCCAACACTCTGTGAGATTTGGACAGTGGGCTTCTTCGCATACCGTTTTTAGATTTTGTGTGCGAAGCTGTGATTTAATTTCTGCGAAGTGAGTTGTCGAGGGCGGTCGAATCTTGAACCACTCGGGGAGCGGGAGACGTTTTAACGGAGCTTTCATCATGGCTTCAAGGGTAACGAAGAAATGATATTGCGGCAATAGCCTCCGAGCCAAAGCTGTTCGGAGCTTTACATTATAGTGTTTTTTTGCTATAATGGTGAGATTTTTAAAAAATCAAAACAAAATCTGCTTCATGGATAGTCTCTTTGAGTTCGTACATGTCGGCGAGACAGCAGCTTCAAAACTCTTCAGTTTCCATTCGGAGATGAGACTGTTTCATTTTCTAGCGGAAAACGGTGTGGCGGATATCACCTTCGGTACGCCTCATTTGACTGACAGTGAGGCAGCTGTGCCGAGTGGCGAGGCGTCTTCGACTGTGTCTGTCGCCCCCATGGTTACGCCGACGCAAACCGCCGGTACGACCGCCGAGAGCGATACCTTTCTCAAATCGCTTTCCGAGGACAAGCAAAAGGCAAGTGATGATCTCGTACTCCAGAGCCTCATCAAGAGCGAGGAAAAGGGCGTCGAGAAGCGAAAATCTATCCTCGGTGAACTTCCCAAAATCGACACGAGCCTCTTCATCGATCAGGAGTACCACCTCAAGAAGCAGCTCAACTACGTGCGGATTGCCTTTGCGTCGCTCATTACGCTTGGGTTTGGATTGTATGTTTTCTTCTTCATGCAACTCAATCCCAGTGGAAATTTCTTCACGACGAGCAATGTCGGAAAAAATCTTGAGACGACGAGCGAGGCTCTCCGGAGCACCATGACCGAGATTAATTTTTACCGATACAAATCGGCTGCAGCGTACTTCGATCAGTTTTTTTACAGCGCGAATGAATTTCTCCAGAAATATGATGCCTGGCAGGCGGCAGATGATGAGAAGAAGCGCGATGAACTCACGGCTGATCTTGAAAAGGCGAAAACTGATCTCACGAAGCCATTTGAGGCGGCGCGCGACATTCTGGCGAAACAGAACTACACGGTCGTGTACCGTGAAAAACCACTTGTGGATAGCGAGGGCAAGTCTCCTGAAGTGGCGAGCGAAGAAGAAAAAACTGCCGTTACCGCTGAATTTCATGACCTCCTCCGGGCGGATATTTCCGACAAGAGACGAGCTGCCCTCGATAGTCTCAAGCTCGTAACCTCCCCAACCGACAAGGAGACGAAACGCGATGAACTTCGAAATCTCAGCGCCATGTACCAACTCGTCGGGAATCCCCAACTCCTCAAACTCATCTCGACTGATGTGAAGAAAATGTCGCATGAGCAGCTCAAAAAGCACATCATGACCATCTCTTCGAAGTACAACCACAGGCTTGCGTTTACTTTCCAGATCAAAGACAAGAGGATTCCGTGGGCAGCTCTCATTCGTGAAATTTATGCGAAAACCGAGGCGGCTGATGAGCGCTTTGCCACCAAGCTTTTCAAAGATTTTGGCGGCATACAATACACCGGTTTCGACTTCGATGGTACTTCGGGGAAGCTTACGGTGAGTGGTAATGTGAAAGACTCCAAGGGTCTCAATTTCAACATTCTCGCCTCGCTCATCGATCAGTTAGAGGGTTCGACGAAGTTCAAAGATGTCGACATGCGCAACTTCTCCAAGACGCTCAATGAAAAAGAGGGTTATGAGGGAAATTTCAAGATTGATATGAGTCTGCAGCCCTCTTCCGAGCTCGACGTTCGCGATAAAGTTATCGATCTCAGCAATGGCGCGAAGCTCTTTGCCAGTGATGAGACCCTCAAAAAAGTCATGGAGAAGATCGCGAAAGATGAGAAGAAGGAAGAGATCAAAGATGAAACGAAAGATGAAAAGACTTCGAGTGAAGATAATAAACCATCTAACCAGAAAAAATAATGGACGCTCTCCCGCAGGCACAACTTGGCTCACCGGCATTCATCCGCCAGCACTACCTGAGTAGGAACATCAAAATGTACCTCATCGGATGCGTGCTCGTCGGTCTCTTTGTCAGCTATTTCGGCATCGAAAAATATTTTGAGTACTCGGAAAAAACCCAAATCGTCTCCGCGAGTGAGCAGAATCTCGCCCAACTGGATAAGGACAAGAAGTCCGATACTGAGACTTCTGTAAAAATTCTTACCGAGAATAAATCTCGAAATGAAGCGGTCAATAAAGCCCTTTCCAGCGTTTTCCCTTCGAGTGAAAATTACACCGAACTGACAAAGGCCTTTGATGAGTATTTTCTCGCGAACAATCGCACGAACAATCCGATCATCGTTACCGATATGACGTTTGGCGCCCCTGCGGATGACACCACCAAGAAGTATCAGATCCTCCCGATCAGCATGAACATCACTTCTTCTGAGCCAAACTTCTATAAATTCCTCCAGTTCGTCCAAGATTCAGGGACGCTCTCGAAGTCCATCCGTCTCCTCACCCTCAAATCTATACAGATGAACTTCTCTGAGGAAGATGCCTCCAAAGAAGGCAGAAACGCCCTGCAGTTCCGCGCCGATATTGACGCCTATTTCCAAACTGATAAGTCGTAAATCATGGATAACGCGAAGCTCCAACAACTCACGGACTCGATTGTCTCTGGCAATATTCCCCAGCTGGCGCTCGTCATGATTTCACTCGCCCTTGAGATGCGCGCCTCGGACATTCACATCGAGCCCGAAGAAAAACTGATCAGGATCCGCTATCGCATTGACGGCTCCCTGCAGAAAATTGTGGAGTATCCGACCAACATTCATCCGGCGGTCGTTTCGCGCATCAAGATCATGTCAAATCTGAAGATTGATGAGCAGCGCATTCCTCAGGATGGACGCACTGAAGTGACAACGAAGGATAACAAACAGATGGATTTGCGCGTTTCTACTTTTCCAACCGTGAATGGCGAGAAGATCGTGATGCGTATCCAGGACAAGTCGCGCAAGATTCCGGACATTTCTGAAATTGGACTTGAGGGCAATAATTTTGCCTACCTCGTGGCGGGACTCGAGAGCCCAAACGGCATCATCCTCACCTCTGGTCCGACCGGTTCGGGCAAGACGACGACGCTCTACACCTGTCTCAACAAACTCAATCAGATTGATGTGAATATCCTGACCATTGAAGATCCGGTTGAGATCCAGATGGATGGACTCAGTCAGAGCCAGGTGCATCCCGACATCCAATACGTGTTTGCGACCGGTATGCGTGCGGCGCTTCGTCAAGATCCTGACATCATCATGGTGGGTGAGATTCGCGACAAGGAGACGGTTGATATTGCCATTGAAGCCTCGCTCACGGGACATCTCGTCCTCTCCACCATCCATACCAATAGCGCGGTCGAGACCCTGACCCGTATCGGCAATATGGATATTCCTGAGTTTCTCGTGGCGTCCACGGTAGAGGTCATCATTGCCCAGCGACTCGTCCGAAAATTATGCCAGGCGTGCAAACAGCCTGCCGGTGCGGCCGATGCTGCCCTCGCTCCTCACATTGAGAAAGCCATCGCGGGAGGTCTGGCTGCGAAGTTTCCCCAGCTTGACCCTGCGCTCACTTTGGCCCGGCAGTTCTTTGTTCCGAAAGGATGTGATCAATGCAACAACGTCGGTTACTTCGGCAGAACGGCGATCTACGAAGTGCTGAAGATGAACAATGAAATCCGCAAGATGATTTTGGAAAAAGCGGCGGCGATGGATATCGAAAAAAAAGCCATTTCTCTCGGCATGATTACGCTCGAACAAGATGGGATTATGAAGGCTCTCAAGGGCATCACCTCGCTCGAAGAAGTTTACTCTGTAGCGCGTAAAGTAGAAGATTATGGAGCCTAATATCACACTTAGCGAACCTCCGATAGATGGTACCGCCGGTGCCCTCAATCTCGTCAGCTCTACGCCAGATGAGGCCTCGCAACCGATCACCCTCGACATCGCCGAGGTGACGATGGTGAAGAAGCTCATTGAGCAGGAGCGCATGAGGTTCGGGAGACTCACGGGAAATCCCCTCGTTGATTTCTTTTACCGGATCAATGACTGGCTCATCTCGCACTCGAAGGTTACGGTGAAGGATCTGGCTGGATTTTTCCGGCTCCTTGCGGTCATGATCAATGCCGGCGTACCCCTCGTGAAGTCACTCGAGACGCTGTCCGCACAGAATGCGAAAAATCCGAAGCTGTCTCGCATTGTTTCTGAAATTGGCAAAAAGGTTGAACAGGGAAAGAGTCTCTCCGATGCCATGGAGGAGTATAAAGACGTCTTCGATGATTCGCAGATCGGAATGACGAAATCGGGAGAGGCAACGGGACAACTCAATCAGGTCCTTACCGGGCTTGCTGACAGGCTGGAAAAAAACGCTTCTCTGCGCGCAAAAGTTACCGGAGCCATGATCTATCCGTCGGTCATTCTATCGCTTTTGGTTGCGGTTATTTTCATCATGATGATTGTGGTCGTGCCGAAGATGACTGACTTTTTCACGCAGTCCGGAAAAGAGCTCCCGCTCGCAACGCAGATTCTCATTGGGATGAGCGGTTTCTTCCAGACGTACTGGATTTTCATGTGTGTTGCGGCCGTCGGAATTTTCGCAACCGTTTCCGCCTGGAAAAAAACGGTTGTCGGCAAATATCAGTGGGACTCCCTCATGCTCAAGCTGCCTCTCTTTGGAAAACTTCTGCAAAAAGGAATCCTGGCCCGCTTCGCACGACTCCTGAGCGACCTTCTCGATAGCGGCGTCCCTGTCGTCCAGTCGCTGCAGATCATCGCCAATGCGATCGGTAATGAGGCGTATCGCCAGAAACTCTTGGTGGCCTGCGAGGACATCGAACAGGGTATCCCTCTTGCTGAAGCCCTGAATGATCCTTCACTCTTCCCCGTCGTGCTCATCAACATGCTTGAAATCGGAGAGCAGACGGCCCATGTGGATGTGGTGAGTGAGAAGGTCGCGAAGCTGTACGATGATGAGGTGGATGCGATGGTGCAGGGTTTGACGAAGGCCTTCGAGCCGATACTCCTTATTATTATCGGTCTGGTGGTGGGCGGCATGGTGGCTGCCGTGATGCTGCCTATTATGGATATGTCGAATGTGGCGGCGTAATTTTTAGCTTTGGCCTTGCTTTCTCTTTCTAAAAATGGTATAATTGCCTGATAGAAATAAAAATAAAAAATATGGCCGATCAACGTCTCCCTTTTGATCTTCCTGAACATGGTGCCGGTAGGCGCACATGGAAAATAGCCGGTGTCGCGCTTGCGCTCTTGATGCTTGCGGGTGTTGCCTATTTTGGTTTGGGTGGCGGAAAAGGTCTTCGCGGACTCTTCCTCTCGCAACAGGAGCTCTACCATGTACAGGTGAGCGTTGATAAAACGATACTCACGAGTGATGGCGATTTGCAGCTTGCCTATAGTGTGAAAAATGATGGCGCGGTTGATATCAAGAAGAATGCCGGACTCGTCTCCAAGGTGTTCATCAATAGTGATACCGTGCCGGCCTTCGTAAAACCGTGGAGTGCTGATGGCACGAGCGTGTTTCGTGCGGGTGAGTCGGTGACGTACCAATTGCGCGTTCCCCGCGCGATGTTCCCGAGAGAAACGTACAGTGTCTCGGGAGGCGGCGATAGCAATGCGCCCTCGGTGAACGCTTTCAAGAAGCTCTACGTTACCGTTTTTGCGCTGAATGATCAGGGGCAAGAAGATAAGGTCGTCAGTTCGGCTGTTGTAGCGTTTTAATACATCAAAACGATTATGAATATCACACTCGCAAACAACTGGAAAAAACTTGCCCTTGTCGGTAGCCTCGTTGTCGTTGTGGCGCTCGGTGCGATCTTTGGTGCGGGGCGATATCTGAAGGGTAGCTTTTCTGGGGATGTGACAGAATCTTTCGATATACCATCGCCGGCGAATGTCGCCGTTACGAAAGATGCCAATGGTGCCTTTGTGCTCTCGTGGTCCTACAAGAAAGAAGATCATGAAACATCAAACTACTTTTACGTCGATTCTTCAGGAAAGACCGTCAAAACTGCCGCCTTTGAGTGGATCATGACCGACGCGGATGGAAATGCCGTCTGGAGTACAAGTTCCGGACTCGCTTCCGCGACTTCACCAAGCGGAGAGAGTTGCAAGCAGAAACTTAGCCACGAAATTACGGAAGTAACCGATACCGATGCTTCTTTTGTCTGTCAAGATGTCTACCTTGGAGAAGATGTCCTCTCGCTCCTCGTGCCTGAAACGAAGTATACGATCAAAGTTCGGGCCGATCTTGGCATGCGCGGTGAACACAGTGAAACCTTGATTTCCCTTCCGGGTGTTTCCGAGTTTATCCTTCCTCTTGCGAAAGTTCCGAAGCTTGATTTTGCCGAGATACTTCCTACCGGCGACCTTGTCTGGGGGTGGAATGATGCTGATAATCCCCTTCGCGCCGGACCGAACAATAGTCTCTACCGTCTCCACGAAGAATATGCCTTCAATTACGTGTGGAAACTCCTCGATGATACCAATCGTGATGGTAAGCTGGTATGGCAACGACGTGTGAATGACGATCCGAAGATCGAGTCTCTCGCTTCAGAGTGCTACCTCGCCATGGGAATGCCCGTGGAAGGTCAAAAAGTCTGGGCATGTCAGAAGGCAATTGTGCCTTCGGGTGTCATTCTTCCGGATCATACCTATATATTGAGTGTGGCCATTGATAATGGAAAAGAGACAACTGCGTATGTGAATTCCAAGCCGTTCTATGTAAAGCCGCTTGTGGGTGTACCGAATCCCGTTGATGAAGTGATCGTTCCGTTCGATGAGAAGACTGGCATTCCGCTCTGGTTCGCAGGCCGATGGAGTGATCGTGACTATGGTCCGAGTGCTACGACGACGCTCTTGAAAACAGGGAGCGGAGAATATGTCTTCGGCTACTATCATAAAATTCTTGATGTTACCGAACCAAACGACAAAGTTGTCGTATTTGACCGGAAATTTGATGACGATCCCGGTGTCGAGCCTCCCCTCCACGATCCTGCGCTTAAACCAAAATGCTTTGTTGATGTTGTCGCTATCGGTAAACGGTGGACGTGCGAAGATGCCTATATTCCCACGTCGGTGAAGTTTTTGCCCGGTCATACCTATGTTTTCCAGATTGCCGTCTCCAATGGATATGGAACCTCGACCTACGTATCATCTCCTCCGATCAAGATTCCAGTACCGGAGGTGACAGAGATTCTTCCGCAGCTGGACTATCTGACTTTGAATAATCTGTCGTCTACCAATCTGTCGTCTCTTGATAAGCGAAAATTCGAATACGGGTGGAACGATAAAAGTATCGTGCCGAATTCCAAAAATACGAAACTCATCGATGCCTCTGGAAAACGTTATTTCGTGTACCTGGCATTTCTTACTGATGATGAAACTGGCAAGACTCTCTGGCATAACCAACTTGGAAAAGCCGTTACTCCAGAACTTCCCGATCCGGGACCATTTAACAAGTGCTTGACTCCAATCAATGCAATTTCCTACTGGACCTGTGACTATGGCTATATTCCTTCAAGTGTTCCTCTTGCGGCCGGCAAAAAATATACCCTCAATGTCGCTGCAGTTCATCGGATCGATGCTGATGGAACGACATATGGTTCAGGAACTATTACGAAAACGTTCGTTATACCTGTTCCGGACCCCATTACCGAAAAACCGGCTCCTTCTCAAAAAACTGCTGCTCTATCAAATCTTATCGCCAAGCGTCAAAACGATGGAAGTGTCGCGGTGAGTTACTCTGTCGATCTTAGTGGAACGCATGTGGCTCCGGTATTTACTTCTGAAGTTCGGGTGGGTGCGTTGAAGGATTTTGCCGTGAAGTTCACGGAGGTGCGGAAGAGCGGGGTTTCCTCGTATGATTATCAGGCCGTGCTCCTGCCATGGGAAATTAACAATGGAGATAAAATTACCGTTGCTGTCGGATCGAGTGATCTCGCTGCGGAGATCGTGAGTTCGATCGATTACAAGTACACGGAAATTCAGAAAATTGCGCTTGGGTTCGCCTCGGCCTCCCTCCCTTCGGGTCAGGTTGGATCGGCCTACAGTGCGACAATCGGGCTTACCGGCGGAGTCGGTCCCTATAAGTTCCTCGTGCTGGATGCCTCGATGCTCCCCCCAGGAATCTCGGTGGGTGCAACCGGCGTCGTGAGCGGTACTCCAGGTAGCCATGGACAATATCCGATCAAGGTGAGTGTTGTCGATAATGAGGGCAGCAATCTCGTCGGTACGCTTATTTTGACCATCGCACCGCAGCCGACGACCGGCGGAGGTGTGTCATATTCTTCCGGGTGCTATGGGCCGTGTCCGAAAGGCGATGCCTCCGGGCCGATCGTAAATGCTCCACCATTTCAGGCCAACCCATTGAAGTTCACCTTCAAGTTCGATGAAACACCTGCCAAGTTCAAAGATATCTTCAATCACTGGGCGAGGTCGTACATCAGCGTTCTCTTCAATGCGGGAGTTGTGCAGGGATTCAGCGATGTCCGATTTGGCCCTGATGATGAGGTTACGCGTGCACAACTCCTGAAGGTCGTCATGACATCTCTGAAGTACCCCGTTGTTGCACAGGTGGCTGCACGTCCATGCTATGATATCCCGCAGGCTGCGTGGTATGCGAAGTACTTCCAGGCCGCGAAGAAGTATGGCATCGTGAGCGGCTATGAAGATGGCTCGTGCCGGCCGAATAAAGCGATCAATCGCGCTGAGGCCGTGAAAATTCTGTTTGGCGCCATTGAAAAGATGCCACTCGTTCCAGTTACCCGTGTAAGTGTGATGAATGCGCCGATTTCCGTGAAGGTTCCCGCGTTCAAGGATGTCGCTTCGGGTTCGTGGTATCATCCCACGTTCAATGCCGCTATCCGATATGGCATTATTCAGGGCTTTGGCGGTGGCTATGCCAGACCGGAGGGCGAGCTGAGCCGCGGTCAACTTGCGAAAATCATGGTGGCGACACTAAAGATGCTCGCTGGTGTGGCGCTGTAGTCGAATTCTCTTCTTGCGGCCAATTTGCCTGTCTTGCTTCTCCAATTTTTATCTCCTGCACTTTGACATCCGCCGCGTGTGCGAGCGCGTGGTGTTCATGGCACATCGGTGCCAAATAATTCGGATCATGCATATGGGCGACCGAAAAGCGCTGCGTGTGGTGAATCTCCTTCGATGGCTTATTGCAGTGTTTTATCGAACACTTTGTTCCATATTCTTCGCGAACTATGGCTTTGATTTTTTCCGGAATGTAGCGTGAATTTGTCTGTTCGCATGTTTTTGCGAGTTCGTTTTTTGTTGTTTGTATTTGCTCATCGCGGGCAGATAAAGCACCTCGAAGAAATTCATTGATGTCTATCCCTTTCTGTTGAAGGTCAAGCAGTTGCGCTGCAACATCGGTGGCGAGATTAAGTCCCTTATCATTTCCTAAAATCTCAATTTGTTCTGGCAATGTCTGCGTACGCAGAGATTCAGCTTTACGGAACCCTTGCTCTATTTCCATTTTATGATCTCTCACCATTGTTTCGATTGAACTCTGCCCGAGAATTTGCACTCTTTCCGCGAGCTCTTCTTCATTGTCCGGCGTAGCAATGGAGGCGATGCGAGTGAGCTTATTGATGCTCACCGTGCCGCTCTCCAGGAGCTCCTTGAGTTTTGGCTTATTGTGAAATCTTTCCCGAAGATTGAGCGTCAGACGTATCTGCTCTTCACTTAAGCCTGCGAACTTTTTTCCAAATTCCATAATGCCCGAGCATCCCCCTTGTAGGTAGAGTTTACGACGAAAAACCTCCGGCAGCAGGCCAATAAATTTATTGCGCCACTGCAGCGCTGCTCGCCCGTAATGCTGGCATGCGGCGAGTAACTGCTCGTCGGTCATGAGTTCGGGGGAGATACTATTTTGTTGCGTGGTCATTTTTATAGAGGTTAAAAAAATAATTTACTTGAGCTCCTATACTATCATTTTGTGTGCTTCCCACCTATATAATTGGCACATTTCAACGTGACTTTGATGGTGAATATGGTATAGTGTATTTTTACTCACCTATACCTCATGGAGCAGTTTGTATATAGTTACAATAGTTTTATACTTCTCATTTCATTTACAGAGACAATATATGAAATTTCGAAATTGTTTTTCCGTGCGCAGAGCCTTTACCCTCATCGAACTCCTCGTCGTCATCGTCATCATTGGCATACTCGCGGTTGGTTTTGCACCCACGTTGCTCAATGCGCCCAAGAAAGCGCGAGACGGCGTGCGAAAAGGCCAGCTCGAACAGATCCGTAAGGCGGTGGATGCGTATGCGCTCGATAATAATTCGACATATCCGGATCATGGAGGAACGTTCAACTGCTTCAAGGAGTCCCAGCTCGGCGTTGCGGCGGAGAAGTACTTTCAGGGCGGAACGCTTCCGCAGGACCCGAGCGGAGCCGAGTACGAGACCTATGGCGCGCAGTGCAAGGGAGACTTCCTCTATAGAAAAATCGGAGAGACGAGCGGGTGTTATATTCTCGGTATGAAGCCGGAACTCTCTTCAAACGGAAACAGCGATGATGCGATCAGTGCCCTTGACTGTGCCAAGGCCACGTCGGCAGGAAAAAATGCGAGCGGCGCCTGGTTTTATAAAACAGTGAATTTTTGAACGGTGAATTTTTGAAAAAAATTGTCATTTTGGTTCAAATTTTATTGCGAAAAATTTGCAACGTTTTTTGATTTCGATTCCAAAGCCAGTTTAGCTTGTGAAAAAGTTGCGAATTCTGTAGAATGAGTCCAATTATTTCTCATTATTTTTCTATGAAAAAATTGTTCATGCAGAGACGGGGGTTCACGCTCATCGAGCTCCTCATCGTTATCGTTATCATCGGCATACTTGCCGTTGGATTCGCTCCTTCACTCCTCAATGCTCCGAAGAAGGCGCGCGATGGCGTGCGAAAAGGTCAGATTGCCGGTATCAAACAGGCGGTAGATGCTTATGCCCTCGACAATAATTCAACATATCCTTCCACCGGGTGCATCGTCGCAGACAGTGAGCCGGGCAAATCACTCAAGGCTTATTTCCAGGGCGAGCAGTTGCCGGTGGATCAGTCTCCGCAGGATAAAACCAACTGTGCGAGCGGTTTCTATTTTTACAATGACGATGTCAAAAAGTGTTACGCTATCTTGTCAAAACTTGAGGTGGGACCCGGGAATTCGGGTGATTATAAACCTGACTGCGCTACACAACCAAAAGATGACAAGGATAAACTCTTCTACGCTGTCACGCAGAAGTACTAAGATTTGAAAAAACATGTCGCCTCATGCCTCACTCACCGCTTAAGAAAGCCATTGGAGCGCTTGTTCTGACCGCATATCTGGCGGCAGCTGTGGGGCAGGTTCCTGTGACTTTTGCGGCGAGCTTTTATACCGTTGAAGAAAAAACGAGCGGCCTGGGACTTCTCGGAAAAAACGTTAAGGACTCGCGCGATCTCGTCGCTATCGTCGTGGATGAGGAAACCTGGGATGAGTTTGATTCTGAAATCAAGCGATACGCTGAGGATGTTCAGAGGTCATTGCCGAAAACCAATACGCTCATCATTCCCACTCCAGACCGGAGTGAGTCGGTTTTGAAACTCCAGCAGGTTTTGCAGAAACTCTCTCTCGAGGGTGAGGGCAATGCTTCGCTTCGAGGCGTTGTGATTATTGGGGATGTACCTTTGCCCATCGTATCAAAAAACGATCAGTCGTTCATCAGCCTTCTGCCGTATACTGATTTTGTCGATCCGACCTATGTATTTGATGGAGAGCGACAGCAGTTCGTGCGAAGTCAAAGCGCGCCGGCTGAAGTGAAGAGTGAGGTCTGGCATGGCGTCATCCGGCCGTCCAAGAAAGGCGAAGACGGCAAAAAACAGCTGAAAGAATTTTTTCAAAAAAATCACCGATTCCACTCGGGTGAGCCTGAGTATTCGCAGTTCCAGAAGAAAATTTTCATGAATAACCTCGTTCGTGAAGAAGAGGATATGAATATCGAGAGCTTCCCGCGGTATCAAAATTTCATGAAGAACATGGAGGATATTTTATATAGTCGATTCACCACGAAATGGCTTTCTGAACTGGAAGGATCGGATGTCAAAAAATTCAATGGCATGCCTGATATTCAGAGTCGGGAACCCATCATGAAGTATCATCTCCAGTATCCGGAGCTCTTCGGGACGCTCTTTTCGACGTATGCGAATTTCGTTTCCCGAAGCGGAAGATGGGATGAAGATGATGTCGAGAGCATGCCTTCGCTCATTGCCAAGCAGGACCTTGTGGCGATGCAGACACTCCGCGGCACCAATGATGCGATCGAGACGAAGATCGATGAACAGCTTGAGAAAATTGCGAAGAAGCTCCCGCTGTATCGTGATGTACAGATCGAGACGACACTGCTTGGTAAAGGCGTTCCCAAGACCTATGCTACCCGCTTTGTCAATAACTCGATTATCGGGGGCAGGCAGTATGTGAATGGTACTTCTTTCGAAGATATCGTGAACAGTCAACAATGCTCTCTCTATGGTGGAAGTACGCAGATGGTGAAGTTTCTGCGGGCATTGAATCCATTTACGATTCGAGTGAAGGCCGATCCCAAGGCCGATCCCCGACTCATGCCGAGCGTTGGAGCCGTATCGCATATGACTACCATAGATCGCGCGCACGGTGCGATCGTCGATAGTGTTTTTGCCGATGTGCCGCTTGTGAAAGGTGATCTGATTCTTGATATTGATCGCCATGTGATTGATGGAACGCAGTCGCTCGATGTTGTTTTGACCAATTATCAGGTTGGGCAAAACGTAGCAGCCCACGTGTATCGACCGAGTATTTCGAAGGACATTACTCTGAATTTTTCCCTTGTGGATGCGAATGATAATTCGTACGTCGCCGGGTGTCACGGTGGAAACTACGGCAATCTTTCCCGATGTTATCCAAAGGCGGCGACCACGCCGGTCGGCGACCACGCCGGAACCCTTCGCGTGAATGATACTTCAAGCCTCGGTGATATGGATTTGGGGCGGAGCTGTACGCTCTTCACTCCCCTGAAGACGTTTGCCGATTTCCTTGAAAAGGTGACGGCAAATGAAAATCCTCCGCTTCCTTCCCGCGATCCCTCGAAAATTCTGCTCATCGATACCCTTACGAAAAAGGTTACGCTCCAGCAATTTCTTGATTTTGCCGGATACGTGCCTCCGCCGGGCGCGAATGAACAGCAGGAATGGGATGACATTCAGAGGCGCTTTCTTACGCCTGAGCGCGAGCAAATTTACTCATTTGGCGATATGGTGGTAAAAATTTCTCCGCCGACGAAGTTCAAGGATATTTCGAGCACTACCTTCCATAAAGAACCGACGAATGAGACCCTCGGAGCCCAGTATCAGGCGGTAGTTTCCTCTGCGTTACCCATTGATAAGCCAAGATATGCCGAATTTACCGACACGACCGGTGAAAGAAGGAAGGTCGTCTATCCGAATGCTTTCGCTGCTTCCTCCTTTGAAGATTTTGTTTTGAAATTACGGGATACGGAAAAACTTCTCCAGATTTTTGGCGCGAAGGGCGTTTTGAGCGATGGAATTGATGAAAAAAAACTCCGCGATGCTCTCGAGTGGAGAGGTTTATCTCTCGAAGCGAAACACCGCAGGATGTATGATTTCATCGATGAATCTTTCGAGGCTATGCAGTTCGTGGCTCATGGAAGCCCCAATTCTTATGTTACCAATTTTTCTGGAGAAGGCTTGATTGATGAAGATGATCCTGAATACCTGGCAATTTCTGACGATGAAGCAGTGCAAGGTAAAGGAAAAATTATTGCGAAGCCCGGTGAGGTTACGATTGAAAAAAATGAACGTGGGGCAACGATGAAGACGCCATTAAAAAATAGCGATGATGAGTCGGATGTCGTTGATATTTTGAAATGGCATACTGCCATCCAAAAATGGCTTTCTGATTTGAAAAATTCGTTTCAGCCGATGAGTCTGAGCGTCAACGATAGCGTGAGCGATAAGGATGTGAAAAATGACGATCAAGATGGTGATAGTGAAGGTGAAGATGATAATGTTTTTGCGAAAGAAGAGAGTAGTAAAGGCCGACTCTCTATCCGTGCGACTTCTGATAAAAAATTTCTTGCCGTTGGCAGTGGTCCTTCGTCTTCAGCGACGCTCATCTTCAGTCTCATCGATGAAAATGGCGACGTGGCGCGCGATGTGTCTGTCCCCGTGAGTGTACGCATTACGTCAAAAACGCAACAAAACGGAGCCATCAACCTCAGTAACGGAAAGAGTGTCAAAGAAGCGCTTGTATATGCCCAAAATGGAGTTGGTGCCGTTTCCATCTCTTCGGATATGACGGCTGGACCGATCCACTTCGTCCTCTGTTCACCGGGTATCCGCTGCGGTAATTTTGATATGACAAGTTTTGGCGTGAACTCAACTATGAATTCACGCTCTCTCTATGTTTCCATGCTCGGCGGATCTTTTGGGAAGGTGAGCGAGCCGCAGTACCTCGCGGGTGGCGTCCTCTTCGACGGCAAAACGCAGGCGGTTTCGAGCCTCACTGCTGACCCGAGAGAGAAGCGGCGACTTTTGAGCCTCGATGCTTATGGCAGTGTTCGGCTTCTTGATGCGGCTTCTTCCGTTACTGTTCGACCTTCTGGTGCGGGTGAAGCGCTGCACGTTTCGCTGTCTCATGACCTTGGAAAAACTACTGCTGGAGAACTTTTCATACGGCAGCAGGGAGTGTCGATAGTTCCTGATTTTGTCGGTGTGGCCGGAAAAGCAGGCACATTTGTTCGATTGGCTTCATCGGATTCTTCCTACATCCTTGAAAAGGATTCGAGCGGAGTTTTGCTGAAAGAAGGCTCCAGGGTTCTGGCCCGAGTGAATTCTTCGGGCGGTATCGAGCGATTTGATCCGAGGGTGCGCCTCGAGATGGGTGAGTCAGCGAAGTATTTTTCTGTTGATATTATTGTTGGCGAAACTTTGGCGGCTAAAAGCCAAATTCAGTTTGATGCCGTGAATTCCGCTGCCCTGCTTGCTGCGAATCCTTCACCGCTGAGGGATTTGGGCATTGGGGTGTGGCTTGTGAATCAGGTTCGCGGAGGTGATGTTACTTTTGTGCCTGCATATAGCGGTTTTTCTTCGAACGAACCGATGGGGTATGCCCTTCTCAGCAATACTAACATCCCGACTGGAAAAACTACAGGCAATGATACGCACATGCTCCTCATGGCTTCCGGAGCCACGGTTGGCGAGGCGAATCTTCCTCATGCCTCTGAGATCGGCATCGTACTCGGTGATCCAACGGTTCGTTTTGGAAGTCGCAATGAGGCTTCTTCGAGCGGATTCACGCGAGATATTGGAATTTCTGTCGGCTCGGTGGCTTCTGGAAGTGATATTCTCCTGCCGATTGATGTGAACATGGATACGAAACGGGATCTCCTTGTTGCGAGCCGCACCGGAGAGATCACGTACTTTCAGTATGTCGGCGGCAGTCAGAAGTTTGCCGATCGTGGGGTTGTCATTAACGCGAAGCATGGAATTCTCGATGCGGCAGTCGCCGATATCGATGGTGACTCCGACGAAGATGTGATCGTAGCCGTGAAGGAGCCGTGTACAAAGAACGAGTCGTGCGTGGATGTGTACCTGAATCAACAGGGGCTCTTCGTCCGCCAAAATATGCGACTCAAGATTGCAGAAGGAGTACGTGTGGCGCTCCTTCGCGCCGTAGATATGAATGCCGATTCCCGCGCTGATCTCCTTGTTTCACTCACCGATGGATCGGTGTACATTTTTTATAGCGGAAAGGACGGCATAGGGCCGTATGGACAGCTCGTTGGAAATTTTGATATTGCCGGCTCGAGAAGGGTGATGCTTACTGCGGGAATCGATGTAACGCGCGGAGCGAGTATTGAAATTGGAGATGGCGGGAGCGATATCTTCCCGGATATTCTTGCTCAGGTGGAGGGCACCTCGGAGCCTTTCTATTTCGTCTCGGATCCTTCGAGGTCTACAAAAGGAGGCAATGTAACGTATGTGCGTAGAGCGGTAATAACTCCTCAAATATCTCAAGCTGATGCGGCAAAAAAACTTGCCGATGATCTTGCTGGTGCTTTTTCGCCCGCGAAAAATGATGGTTCGCAGACGAAGGCACTTGGAGTGGCGATGGATCTCCTGACCAAAGAGAACGGCAAGGATGCTGATGGTGACGGCACGCCCGATTACCTCGATACCCTGCCGAAAACCCTAGATGATATCGCGTCGTCTGTGGCGAAGACCATAGAAAAATACCGGTGTGCACCCGGATGTTTCCCCATGCCGCTCAATTTCGCTTTCTTGGCTCCGGGACAGATTAATGTCAATGGTAAGCCCGTGGGATACGATCCGGGTTTGCCTGTCTTTGGAGCGGTTGGCAGCTGTGCCAACTGGCCTATCTGGCCAGTGTGTCCCTATACCGATAAGGCCATGAATTTCCGACTCTACGTGTCCCCCACCACTACCGGACAGATAGGATTTGGCATTTGCGTCGGCAGCCCATATCCGCAGAACGGAGCGCAGGGTGAACCGGGCGGGAAGTGCTACGCCTTTGCGCCAAATATCTCTCTCATTCCGAAGGGCATTTGCAAGGCGATTACTTCACAAATGAATACCCTCCTGAAACGTGCGAAGGGATTTGGTACGGGAGGCGGCTTCACTTCCTTCATCGCCGGCGGAGGAGATAATTTCACCAGTACTGATACCAATAATACGCATACTATTGCCGGAAATTCGAGCTCTGATCTGCTCGCACCCTATGAAGCCGAGATCAATGTTGCCACCAATATCCGCGTGCCGGGATTTCCGAGGTCATTCACAAATTGGCTCGACAGACAGATCGAGGAGGTGACCGATAAGCTCGCCGATTTGCCAGACATCATCGTGAAGTATCCGCAGTTAAGCTCGTTTGGGCGTGCTTTTGTTCCGAAGATGGATGCCGGTAAGATCAAAAGCTACTCGACATTCCTTGCCTTCCTCAATAGCATTCCGCTTGTGACGATTGATCCGAAACCGGTTACGATTGTCGTGCCGACATTGAGTTCGAATCAGATCGAGAAATTTTCGGCGAACCTTGACCGGTTTTGGGAAGATCTCATTATGGAGATCACCAGAGTTAAGAATATTCTTGGGTGCAGCAAGGCAAAAAAAGGAAAAAAAGGAAACCGATACGTGGACCTCTGTACCCTCATTGATGTACGCGCCAACAAAATCCTTGATCGCATCAACCAGAATTATCGCACGCTCGAAGAGTATAAAAATCTTCCCGTGAAACTCATCGAGTACCGCAATGTTGAGACAAAATATGTCAGGCAGATCATCAACTACATGGATAAAATGACCAATTTCGTTGGGGGATACGTGAAGCGCCAACAGAAGAAACTTTCGACGTGGATTGAGCTCACGAAATCTATAAAAAAATCCCTGGCGAGCTGGCAGGCTGTCGTGGATTTGACCCAGAAGTATGCGAAAAACTGTGATGGCTGCAAGACCGACCGTAACTCACTCTTCCCGATGCTCCTCTCTACCTTCGTGAAGATTTCCGAACCGCCCGTGATCGAGTTTCCGAAGTGGCCAGATATCGTGCTTGATTTTTCCCGTGTCGAACTCGGTACGCGCATTACCTGGCCGGATGTGACATTTACAGCGAAACAGATTCTCCTTCCCGTACTGCCCTCGCCGAAGCTTCCGGTACCGCCCGGTGGTGATTTCGATGCGATGAAAATGAAACTTGATCTCAACAGGGTCTTTGATTCGATGATTCCATTATTGCCGGAGTTGCCTGAACTTCCTGTACTGCCCAAGTTGCCTGATTTACCTCCTCTTCCGGTGTTTAAACTTCCCGATCTCCCTCCTGTACCAAAGATTCCGTCACTCAAGATGATCAAGGGCGTGAATCTCTCCAAGTCGCTCGGAACCATCAAGGAACTCCTGAAGATCGTCTGTATGATCAAAAAAGGGTACGTCGTAGTGAATGAAAACAGTTTGAAGACCGAAATCGAAGCCCTTACGCAGAGGTCTGTGACTCCACCGCTGGAGCTCGATCTCGCCGATGCGATTCAGAGTCTTTCGATCAAGTACAACGCCGTCGATCAAATTCTCATTCAGGGTGCGATGAAGTTTGAACTCCAGACGGATGCCGTTTATAAGCTCTTCAAGGAGTTCGCCGAGAGCATGAATTCGATCAATGCGGATCTGGTTGGTGGATTTAACGAAGAGAGTAAATCCGTAGAGAAAAATTTGAAAAAATTAAGCAGCTGGAACGGTGAAATGCGATACATTGTCCAGGCTGGGCAGAAAGATGGTGCAGAGAGCGTTTCGACTGCGAGGTTTGGAGATGATGGCGATTTCAACAAAGCTCTTGGCGCCGCCTACTCGGATTATGCCGAGAGCCAAGCGGAGCCGACGGGACTCTATATTCAAAATCCAAAAACCGGTCTTCCGGAGAAGCTCATCGACTACACCCCTCCTCCTTCGAGCGATGTTCACATAGCCGATAGCGACGTCGATAATGATAACGACCATGATATTTTTTACAGTGTTGGACGGGATATTTTCTTCAAAGAAAATTACACCTCAACCGTCGCCGATGAGTTCACGAAATTCGATGCATCCGGCTCGACGGTGAAAAAACTCGATGCTCTTCTGCCGCTTGCTCCTGCGGTTTATGGGATTACCATTGATGACTCACAGGCAAATCTCGTCTCCGTTTCCTGGCGCAGCTTCACCGGTGATATTGCTGGATATGAACTCGTCTTCTTCAATCAACATGGACTCTCCCGCCAAAAGTATCCGAGCGCTTCGACTCCGCCCCTCGACCTCCCCTATGGGAACACCTACTTCCAGATCGTCCCTCTCACAAGCCATGGGAAGCGCGGCACGCCATCGGAAGTTCGACTGCTTGCGCCCCAGGTGTGTGGAAATGCAAGTGCCATCACTGCGGATCTCGCCGCTCCTGACATCTTCCTCTCCGATGTGTCGATGAAAGATGGACGGGTTTCCGGTTTTACGCAGCCGGCAAGACCTTCCCAGCCCTTCTCGCTTGTTCGCGAACGGAATGGAGCCGCTTCTGCGCTTGGCGACTATCAGACAGATGAGAATGGAAATTTTTCCGTGACCGGTCTCTCCACTGATGGAACTACGGTCGTTAAAGATGCCAGTGGTGCTGTCATCGCCGAGTATGACCCCGATACCGGCGGATTGCGTGCGGTTCGGGATGGATATCGGTTACACGAGACTGAAGCCAATCAGCTGGAGCTCCTCGATCAGTATGGACAGGTACTCCTCCGCGTTCTGCGCGTGCCTGATAAGAATGGCAAGTACGTCTCTTCGAAATCGCCGACGATACTCGATTCGCGCGAATTTGCCGCAACCGAGATTCTTCAAATTTCTCCCAGTATTGAATCTCCCTTCTCCGATGTGCCGGTGAATTCACCCCTCTACGATGCCGTTTCTGCCCTCGAAGAAGTCGATATTGTCGAGGGATACCGCGAGAATGGCAAGAGCCTCTTCAAGCCCGATCAATTGATTTCGCGCGCCGAGTACACGAAGATTGTCCTCAAGTCGCTCTGTATCGAACCAAGGACGCAGGCGTATGAGGCTCCCTCTCCTTTCTACGATATTGTCTACAAAAATCCACTCGACTGGTTTTACAGTTTCGTGAAAGAGTCATACTTGCGCTCGCTCATCACCGGGTATCTTGGCGAAAAAGATGCTTCGGGACTTGCTCCATTCCGTCCACTTGCCAATATCTCGAGGGCCGAGGGAACCAAGATCCTCATTGAAGCTCTCAGAATGCTTTCGATTGTCGAATTCCCGCAAGATGCGCTTCGTGCGGATACGAGAGAACCCTGGTATGTCAAATATCTGCAAGTAGCTCAAAATCTGGCCCCCTTTCTCCTCAAGTCAGACGATCCGAATTTGAGAGAAAAATTTGTCGTTACCCGAGATGAAGCGCGATATGCCGACAACGGTCTAACCCGCGGAGATTTCGCCCTCATGGCGTCGCGCGTTCTCAACATCAACGACTGCTACCATGATGAGCGCCAGGAGTTGAGGAAGAAAAAAATTCAAGAGGAAGAGGCGAGAAAGAAGCGGCTCCAAGATCAGCGAAATGGTGATGGTGGTAATAGTGATGGCGACCGGCTACTCGCTGAAAAAATCAGCAAACTCCCACCTGGAGTATACTTCGTTCTGGCGCCATGTAGTGCTTGTCCGTGTTCCGTCACCATAGATTCGACGAGTGAGCTTGCGGCCGGAGACAGCATTTTTGCCATTATTTACGCGCCGGATCACGCGCGGATACTCCGTAAGAGCAATGCCATTCTTCTCTCAAAACCTTGAGTTTCTTCCTATGCACCACACCATAATCAAAATCGCTACCTTTGCCTCCGGCATGCTCCTCGGAGTGGCGGTATTTTTTGCCGTTTCGGGCGGCGTGCCGATGCTCTTTGCGCAGAGTCAGGGCGGTGGAGGTGGAGGAATTTCTCAGCAACCCAGCGAACCGACGGCCCCCGATTCCTCCTGCATCACCGGACTTGGCCCTATTTTTGAAAAAGAGAAGACGAAGTTCATCAACTTCATGAATCAGCACTTCAAGAACGCGGCGCCCAATTCTACCCTCATGAAGACTGGCATTGCCGAACTCAACAACTACAAACGTGCCCTTCTGGATGCTGAAAAACGTTTTTCCCTGAAATCGGAGCGTCAGGCGGATGCCATTTCCGAAACTTCACGGTGTGATTCCGCCGTGCGCCAGCAATTTGCCATTGCGGATTCAGTCTTCCAATCGTTCGTCTATGAGACTTCGTATGCTAAAAAATCCACCGCGCTTACTGAAAAACTCCACTCGATCAATGGGAAGCTCGCCACGCTCCTCTCCCTCATAGAACAGTTCGACTCGTATTTCGTCTCCTTCAATAACCGCTTGCCGGGATACGTTTCCACAAGCTGCATCAAGAAATAATTTTATGGCTCATTTCTCACAGAAAAATCGTTTTGAAAAAAACCTCCTGAAGGGACTCTTTGGCTATGGCGCTCTCTTCGGCCTCTTTGTGAGCGTGCTTGCCGCCCTTGTCCTCAATTTCATACCGAACTCCGCTACAGCTCTCAATGACTCGATTTTGACCGAAAAAGAGCTCAAGCGGGTGGAAAAAAACCTCTCTGATGCCAGCCGGTCCCTCGAGGATTTGAGCGGTGAGTACCATGCGACTGTCAATCAAATCATGAACGGCTACATGAAGATATTTACCCATGGTGAGGCGATAATCGCGCCTCCGAAAAATCCTGGCGAGTGCAAAGCAATCGGGGCGACCATGAATGTGAGTACCTACTGCCTCTTCCTCCGCATTGATCCCATCTATCAGCGATATGCCGCCACACTTTCTCTCCTTGAAAATACGGCACTTGAACGGCTCCAGAATATCCTCGATGACCGGCAGGATGTCAGCGCGAATTACTACGCTGCGCGGAGCGAGTGGGTGAAGCGGGAGTTTTCTTCGACGCAGAAGGCGCTCGATGCCGGTCTCCAGGCCTACAGTGAGCTCCTCCTCCAGTACCCCATGCATCAGGAGTACCAAAAAACGATCGCGCTCCTCGTGAAGTATTACGATCGCCTCGTTGATTTACGAAAAAATATCGATACTTTCCCCGCCAGATTCCATAACGTTACGACCGCCCAGTGTGAATAAATAGTGCGACATTATGAAACGATTTCTCCTCATATCGGTAACCCTCATACTCCTGCTCGTCTCGGCAGGACAGGGACTCAGGTGGCAGACACCTCTGATTTCGCCAGTCCATGCTTCTTCGCCTCCCCCCACCACCCATGCGATTTTTTCTTCACTCCTCCAGCGCATTGGTGTGAAGGAAGAAATCACGATTCAAGATATCTTCGGCGTGCGGCCGAAAAATGTATATGCGCATCTCTATCAGGAGCTCTTTGAAAGACCGGAAAAGGAGGCGATTATCGCGCTCAGCGCAGCATATGGACTCACGCCGGCAGATGCCGAACTCGTGATTCAGGGGTCGGTGACTCCCCTCGTGCGCAATAGAAAAAATTACACGCAGGATGATGCATCCCGCGATCTAGCCAAGATCATGCGCTCGTACCATGAGATTCTTGCGAATAAACGCATGGAACGCGAACTTACGGCGATCGTGACACCGACAGAAATTTTTGCGAATGGCGATGTCGGCGATTCTGGATTCGATCTCATTCATGATCTCGATCTCATCGAAGAAATTCTCTTCATCGACAAAGGCAAAGTTTATCTCAATCAGAAGCCGTTTGTGTCGAAGGCGACGAAACTTACGGGAGAGTCGGGCGGTGACAGTACTGAGAATGGTGGGATTCTGACGTACGGTTTTCCTGAAAACAATTCGCAAGAAAAGCAAGAAAAAATTGTACAAAACACAGCGAAAACGAAGAATCTCCCGACTCCGAATAGTACAGCAAATACCTTCACTCTCGATGATCTCATTTCTGGTGCACCCATGAATCGCTGCGTTGCGACTTCTCCGCTTCAGAATGCGCTTGATGAGTATGAAAAGCGACGGGGAAAAAATGAGGCGGATGCCAGCACACCTCATACTTCGAATGATCGTGGAAATTCGAAAAGTGCACCTTCCAAAGATGCATCTTCCGATGCACTCAGCAATGCTCCCATTTCTGAAATTCCCGCACCGGAGTTTGCCGTGACTGCCGTGAAGCCTGCGGGAGCATTTGTCGGAGCGGAAGACAATACATGCGCACAACTTGGCGGGACACTCCTCTACAGTTATCGAACGAAGATCAGCGGGGTCGAAAAAGAACTCTTCTGTGTGAATCTCATCGAGCGCACCCGAACCTACTCGATGTACTACCCCGGGCGCTCCTGCATCCAGTGCATGGTAGCTGGCATGAATGAGAGTATGAAGGCACTCCTCTCGAAGAATCTCGTGCCCAATAAACTCACCGGCAATACCTATGAGTCGGCGAAGTGCAAGTCGTCGCTTCAACTCTCGAATATGCTCGATCTCAATGTGACGCTCGTACCGACTCCCGTGATTACACCCCGGAAATACGGCAAACTTCCCCTCCATGACATCGGCAAGACGTGGGAAAAGTTTGCGAAGTGGTATCGACCTTTTGGTATGGGCGGCGCGAGCGATACGAAAAGGACGCAGAGAGAGGCTCTCCAAAATTTAGGCGGTGGAACCACTGGCAGTGATGGAAAAGAGCGCAATGCGCCTGCCCAAACGGATGTACTCTCCGAGGTGCAGGCGGCGATAGCCCAGCATATCGGTGAAATTGAACAGAGAAATGCTTCACTCGCTACCGATTCGCTTTCTGCTTATAAAAATGAAACGTATCAGCAGCTTGGCAATGAACTGCGCCAAATGACGAATTACTTCAAGTTTTTTCAGGATATTTTTACGCGCTTCAATGAAGAAACCTGCAGCAAGCTCCTCGACAAACCTATTCTTGATCAGAAATAATCCCCCATGAGACGATCATCCCGCAATTTCGAAAGAATGAGAAAAGCAGTGCTGCTGCTTTCCTCCATGATGACCGTTGCGCTCCTTTCCGGATACAGCTCCGATGTCTCTGGTGCGAGTTATGGAGTTTCGAGTTATCCCGTCATCAAGGGATGTTCGATCAGTCAGCGCTTCGACCACTACGATCTCTTACGCAAGGATGGCACTTCCTTCCGCGATTTCTATCAAAACTGGGAAGATATTTTCTCGAAAAATTCGTGTCAGCAGCAGGATATTTTTGACCTTCGAAGACAGATTTCCGGGGTACGAGACGCAACGCGTCTCAAAATTTTCAAGTGTGAAGGCGGTGGGATCGAGAAGCTCACCACGAAACTGCACGAGCTCGAGTTTGAACTGGAGTACGTGCGCAACGTGATGGATACGAACGATGAAAAGCCTGATCCTTCCGGAAAGAAAGCCGTCGCCTTTCATCCCGATAAGGTCATGCTCCTCATGCAGGAGAGCCGTTTTGTGAAAAATCAGGTTATCCCGATGGAGCGCATGAACGAACTCTTCGGCGAGCTTCGACAGAAGTATTCCAAGCGCGTGCAAGCGTATAGCAATTGCAGTGATAAGGATTTTGAAGCCCTCGGCGAGAAGTGGAACAACTTCACCGAATCGTGGGCGGGACTCTCTCCTGCCGTTAAGGATGCTTCCAAGAAGACGAAGAAGGAGTTTAATACGGTCTTATATACCCCATCCGAGAAGATCGACAATTTCTCGAAAGGGCTCCTCGATGTGCGCGTGAATGATGTCTCACCCCGGCAGAACTTTACCAATCTCTATCGCCAACTCTCCGGGTACGATAGTAAGACTGGAAAAACCGGAACCCCACCCACCTCGTGGGAGTTTCTCGACAAGGCGCTCAACGAAGAATCTCGCTACGATAGTGAACTTTCGAGAGCGGAAAAGGGCGCGAGATACGAGTTTGTTTACGGACACGTGTCAGATGCTGCCGTTTTGGCTATCGTCGGTGAAATAAAGGAGCTGAATGGAGTGATTGAATCGACGCTTCCACCCATGACCCGCGCGAGGGCATGTGTTCGTGAGATTACAAAGCTGCAGTGCAATGGGAAGTAGTTTTTCACGGAACATCACAAAACCGCTTTCCAAGTGAGGAAGCAGTCTGGTGATGGAATCAAAGCTTTTCTAGGGGCTTCTTGAGAAACTTGGGGCGTCTTAACCGAATACGAGAGCCAGGAGTGAGTTTGCCAGTGAGCGCTTCGAGGTGATTGGCGATGGATTTGAGCGTTCTTTCGTGACTACCTCGGCCTTGCAGTATGGGCAGAGGTTTGCTTTGCTCGAGACGGATTTGCCACAGGTGTAGCAGTTGAGGATCATTGAGTGAGAAGTGAGGGGGGAGGGGTTTACGTTCCGATGTTCAGGCTGTAAGTTTCTTCGTGCTCCTGCGGAATTGGCGGTGGTGGCGTAAATTTGACGGACGGTACTTCTGGAGCGATGTTCTGTCTGGTGATCTCCTGTGCCGAGTTGTGGGCTGTCTGTCCGAGGAAGGTCTTAAGTTCGCTCTCTGTTGTCCGGTATACCCGTCCAAACTTGAGTGCCCTGATCTTCCCTTCTCTGATCCACTTCAGTACCGTGTACTGATGAACCTGGAGAATTTCGGCTATTTGTTTCGGGGTGTAGAATTTTTCATCTATCATGACCCGAATCGTACCACACTATTTGTCAAGAATCTAACTGATTTTATATTTTAGGCTATTACTCTTAATTTATTTATATTATCTTATACTTTTTTAAATTTAATTCTCGCGAAACATGGACTTTAATTATCATTAATTTAATTAAATTTTATCCTGTTGTGCCAACTTTAACAAAGTTATTTATTGTTTACAATAGTTTTTTATAATTTTTCTTGTTTTTGTTTGTTTATTTAAATTTATTTAAAGTTTATATTAGATTCTTTTGTTTAAATATAAACGAATCTAATACAATTATATTAAATATAACTAAATCTAAGTTAATCTAATTTGTGTATTCTTTGTTTAAAACTATTTAAAAAACTGTCGATAAGTTTATTGCTCTATTTTTGTATTATTTTTTAATTTGGCTATTTTTGCTTCTTCGGGTTGTCTTTCGATAAATAGTTTTCCGGAGGCAAGATATTCCTTCACTCGCCGAAGTTTTCTCTGGAGGCCCCGTGTGGGGGTACCTCCGGTTTCGGGGAAAAGAATGGTTACGCAGAAGCCTTCTTCAGTCGGATGGTATACATTGTTGAGCAAAATGAGGCCGTTTTTTAGATCAAGCTGACGATGAAGGTCGGCCAATCCGATTCCTGTTCCGCCGGATTCGAGTGTCAGCCCGTCCATGATGAGCACACTTTCATCGACCCGGAGGTGTGCCTGTCTCGAGCCGCGCTTGATTGCCTGCACGGTACGAAACAGATCTCCCGATACTGCGCCGACTGCCGATTCGTCCATTTCCATTATTTTTTTGTGAAGTGCCGTGAGATCGACGAGTTTGCCTGTATTGAAGCACTCAAACACGAGATACTTCATGCCTTCGTGCTTGAGTTCCCGCGCAGAGACGTCCATTCGAAGATTCGATACTGTTTTGTCTTTGATTTTGACATTGCCCATCACGCGGTCGGCATTTGATATCGGCACGTAGAAAATTTCTATGAGTTCGTGAAGAGGAATGTCCGTCTGTAATCCTGCATCGCAAAATGCCCGTACGAGTGGAGCGTCCCGAAAAAGTTTGTAGGTATCGGTTACTCCCGGGATTCGCAACAGACTTGATGAATCGAGAATTCTTGCACGTAGACTTATTCGAAGTGCATCCACTACCTGCGATTTCGATTCCGGTTTCTCTTCTTCTCTCGCTTCCAGTATATGCAAAATACACCTTATGTGAGCAATCGTTTGCTCGATGAAGTATATTGCGTTCTCGAGTATCATCGCCTCCTCCTCCATTCCGGAGCCAAGAAATAACCTCAGTGTATGTAGTGCACTGCCGCCAAGATTGTGCCTGACATGACTGAGGGTACCCCATGGAGTCAGTGCGAAAATTTCATCGAATCCCTTAATTTGTTCGCAAAAAACTTTCATAATCATGGATAAGTCAATGAAAAATAGCTCCATTTCTTTGGGAGGATACTGGCGTGTCATGAGACTGTTGAGTTCCACCTTTTTTCGTTCAAGTTCGGCCATGTAGCCTTCAAGTGCCTGAATGCAGAGACCTTTTTGAGCACTGGTCTGAGTCTCGGCTTGAATCTCGGGAGTACGAGCTGCAACCATATTCCTTGTTCCCATTTTGTCCATAAATTATGAGGTCGTATTATGTGCTTAATGTGCTTTTTGTCAATAGCTTTAGGTGCATTATAAAATATCACAAGGTGCATATAAAGCTGAATGTACCGCGTACGCAGACATTACTACAATAAATTGAGATTTTGGGAAATGTTGTTTTCTGCAAATTCAACCCGCAAACGCATAGGCCATTGACATTGAATGATTCAGCGCAGAATCACACGTTTTGGAAAAAGTGGTAGAAAATGAAGCTGAAAATTTCCCCGGGGAAATTTCGTGAATACATCAGTGTTTTTTGGCGAGTCAAGCTCAGCTTTGACCCCTCGCTTTTGAGTGCGATATCGGAACTGGGGGATATCGGAAAGGTACAGGAAAAGTACGGAAAAGGTACCTAAGTTATACGCTATCCCCTGCCGGTTAGCTTTACAACCAAACAAATTGCATTTGATTTGCGCAATCTTGAGGCTTTGGCTTCACGAGATCTGATTGATGCCCGAGTGCGATCTGTCCGATCGAGAATTGCACGGACGGTGTGGAATGATATAACCGTGTCAGATAACCGAAAAACTCGCGATAGCAGCGATGCAATCTGGCCTGATCATGAATTACCATTTTCTGATTCACATCTGATGCATTTCTTTTTTCAACAGGGTGATTTTCTTCAAAGAAATAAGCAAAAAGGGTGGGAAACACATCGGGCTCATATGCTTGATATTATTAGAAAGCGCGAGGCTAATGAGGAAAATGCCATGCGACAGCGGGTACATTTGTTTTTTCTTTTGCGAAGAAGAGGAGAAGATACGGCACTATCAGGAGTGAAACCCACCGGCAATTCATATCGGGTAGGCTTTGATAAGCAATTTGAGCTGCTTTCTCCAGTTTCAGCATCACCTGATCCGCGTTGATAATATGCTCTATTCCGCTCTGTGAGCCTTACTCCATGACCCTCTTCAGCCACTTTCCGGTGAGGGAGGTGCGTGAGGCGACAATGTCTTCGGGCGATCCTTCAGCGACGATTACCCCGCCTTCATCTCCACCATGCGGGCCCATGTCGATGAGGTGGTCGCAGCACTTGATGACGTCGAGGTTGTGTTCGATGATGAGGACAGTGTTGCCTTTTTCGACGAGGCGGTCGAGGACTTCGAGGAGACGACGAACGTCGTCGAAGTGGAGGCCGGTGGTTGGCTCGTCGAGGACGTAGAGGGTCTTGCCTGTTCCGCGGCGGGAGAGTTCGGTAGCGAGTTTGATACGCTGGGCTTCGCCGCCGGAGAGCGTGGTCGCCGATTGACCGAGGTGGAGGTAGCCGAGACCCACATCGACGAGTGTCTGCATTTTTGTCTTGATGGAGGGCACGGCGGAGAAGAAGTCGAGAGCTTCCTCGGAGGTCATATCGAGAACATCGGCGATGTTTTTGCCGCGATATCGAATTTCGAGGGCTTCGTTGTTGTAGCGGCGCCCCTTGCACTCCTCGCAGGGTACGTAAATATCCGGCAGAAAGTGCATTTCGATCTTCTTGATGCCATCGCCGGAGCAGGCTTCGCAGCGTCCGCCCTTCACATTGAAGGAGAAGCGACCGGATTTGTAGCCGCGGAGGCGGGCTTCCGGGGTTTGTGCAAAAATTTCCCGAATGTCGGTGAAGACACCGGTGTAGGTGGCTGGATTGGAGCGTGGCGTTCGGCCAATTGGCGACTGATCGATGTTGATGATTTTGTCTATGTGTTCGAGTCCGTCGAGGCGCTCATGGTGGCCGGGCATTTCATGTGAACCATAGAGCTCGTGGGAGATGCGCTTCACGAGAATATCGTTAATGAGAGTTGATTTACCGCTTCCGGATACTCCTGTCACGCCAATGAGCGTCCCGAGTGGAAATTTTGCGGTAACATTTTTGAGATTGTGCTCGATGGCGTTCACGAGAGTAATGTGTTTGCCGTTTCCCTTGCGGCGGGATTTCGGCATGGGAATTTGTACCCTACCGGAGAGATACTTTCCGGTAAGAGAATTGGGATCTTCCATCACTTCTCTTGGCGTACCCTGTGCGATGACCCGACCGCCATGCTTACCGGCCCCCGGTCCGATATCGATGAGATGATCGGCTTCAAGCATCATGTCGCTATCGTGTTCGACGACGATCACCGTGTTGCCCAGATCGCGGAGCTGGATCAAAGTTTTTATGAGTTTTTCGTTGTCGTTCTGGTGAAGGCCGATCGACGGCTCGTCGAGAACGTACACCACGCCGGAGAGGCGCGAACCGATCTGTGTCGCCAGGCGGATGCGCTGGGCCTCGCCTCCCGAGAGCGTATTTGCGGCACGATCAAGGGTGAGATATGAGAGACCAACGTCGGTGAGAAATTGCAGGCGTGAGTTGATTTCCTGAAAAATGAGCTTACCGATGTGTTTTTCTGTCTCGGTGAGCCGGAGGCTTTCGAAAAAAGATTTTGCGCGCGCGACTGAAAATTCCGTCACATCGATGATAGACTTGTCCTCGAGTTTCACCGCGAGTACTTCCGGTCGCAGACGCCTGCCGTGACAGGCCGGGCAGTCGAGAATGCGCATGAAGGTTTCTATTTTTTTCCGAATGTAGTCAGATTCGGTCTCGAGGTAGCGGCGCTCGAGATTTGGAATGACACCTTCGAATGACGTCGTGTACTCTCCCCTGAATCCCGGAGTAACGACTGGTGTTTCATCGTCCTCGGCCTCGGAGGCGACCTTGTTGCTTCCAATGTTGATTGTGTACTTGCGGTCGCCGGTGCCGTAGAGAACGTACTCCAGCGCTTCTTTCGAGAGATTTTTTACCGGTGTGTTCATTGAAAATTTATACACTTTTGCCACGGCCTCGAGGATACGATTGTACCAGGTCAAATGCGATGTCGTCGCTGACCATGGCATGATGGCCCCCTCGGCGAGAGTGAGTTCCCTATTTGGCATGATGAGCGATCCGTCGATTTCCAGCTTGGTACCCAAGCCATGACACGATGGACACGCCCCGTGCGGTGAGTTGAATGAGAAAAATCTTGGAGAAATTTCTGGAATGGAAATGTTGCAATCGGGACAGGCGAAGCGTTCGGAAAACGTTTCTTCCTTTTTGCTGTCGTTGTCCTGAATGACGACCAGACCTTCGCCATGCTTGAGGGCGATTTCGATTGAGTCTGCGAGACGCGAGCGATCGGGGTTGGCTACCTCTATTTCTTCACCGGATTTGAGTTTCTCCGTAAGGCGGCCGAAATTTTTCACGACGAGACGGTCGATCACGATGTCGATTGAATGTTTTTTCGCTTCGTCGAGCTCGGGTACCTCGAGAATATTCAGGACTTCGTTATCTACGCGAACGCGAACGAAACCGTCTTTTTTGATTTTTTCGAAGGCCTTTTCGTGGCGGCCTTTGCGATCCCTGACGACGGGAGAGAGGATGAGAATGCGACTCCCCTCGGGCATGGCGGAAACTGTCTCTACAATCTGCGTAATCGTCTGGCGTGCGATAGCGTTGCCACACTCGGGACAGTGAGGATGGCCTATTTTTGCGAAGAGAAGACGAAGGTAGTCGTAAATTTCGGTGACGGTCCCTACCGTTGAGCGCGGATTTCTTGGGGCTGTTTTCTGATCGATGGAAATGGCCGGACTCAAGCCCTCGATCGAGTCGACATCTGGCTTTTCCATGAGCTGCAAAAACTGGCGGGCGTAGGTAGAGAGTGATTCGACGTAGCGTCGCTGACCCTCGGCGTAGATGGTGTCAAAGGCGAGAGATGATTTCCCTGAGCCCGAAAGACCCGTCATGACCGTGAGCTTATTGCGCGGAATTTCGACGTTGATGTTCTTGAGATTGTGAAGACGGGCTCCCTTGACGATAATTTTGTCCGTTGACATGGTACCGTGCAGCTTAGCACGGAGCTGATCGAAGTTCAAGTGTCGAATCAAGCCGGAGCAGCTTCCTGGAGGATCTCCTTTGCCCGCTTCTCGGCTTCTTTTTTCGGTAATACGTGAATAAATTTGTGTTTTTCCGTTTCCCAGTTTTCGAGGATGAAGGCGGCTTTGGCGCTCCCTGTCGCTTTGAGATCATTTGTGATTTGGGTCTGCAGAAGAGCTTCAGACTCGTGCGTGAGCGTGATGGGCAGAACATCATCGTTCAAGCGTTTGGGGAGATCATCCTGTTCCTGGTAGAGAAAAACTTCTCCACCGGACATACCGGAACCCAATTGCTCACCGATGGGTCCAAGTATCGTCACGATACCTCCAGTCATGTACTCGCAGGCGAACTTTCCGGTACCTTCGACGACGGCTCGCGCTCCACTATTGCGAACGGCGAAGCGGTCATCGGAACATCCTTCTCCATAAAATTCTCCCCCCGTTGAGCCATAGAGACAGGATTTTCCGCAGATGATATTTCCTGATGCATTTGCACTATCCGCTTTTACTTCCTCTGGCTGCGTAAGAATAATGGTCGCTGCTTCATTGAGCATGGAGCCGACGGAGTCGTTTGCGTAACCCGTGTGACGGAGTGTCATGTTTGATGATGCCGCGAAGCCGTAGCCATGACCGGCATAACCGTGGGTACGTATGTTCACTTTTTTGTTGGGGTATTTTTTCAGCACATAGTACATCTGACCAGAAAGCCTGCTTCCGATAGCACGATCTTCATTTGTCACATCGAATGAAAGATCCGCCTCCTGCTGCGACTCGTCATCGAAAAATGTTTCGAGCTGCTCGGTAACTCTCTCATTGATGTTCGGTGCGTGCAGACATGCGACTTCATCGTGGGTTTCATTGACGATGCCGGCAGTTACCTCTGACGGAGTCGAAGAATCGGTGAGGAGCGGGGCGAGCTTCAGGGAATCGGTACGCGAGTCACCGGTCTCGATTTGTTTCAGGAGATAGACACGCCCACGAAGATCGGAGAGGCGTTTTACCCCGAGTTTTGCGCATATTTCCCTGATTTCTTCAGCAACACAGCGCAGATAATTTTTGATATACTCCGAGGCTATTTCGATGCGCTCCTCTGGAGTTTTTTGCGCGCTTAACTTCTTGAACATCTTGAGATGATCGGCTCTGCGATACTCCTCTGACTGTGTCGTGAGTCCCGTTGGGCATCCCTTTTTATTGTTCTGCTTGTCCTTTTTCCAGGCATCATTGTCGTGGTTACAGTGATGACACATGATGCAGCCCTGTGCCATGATGAGCGCCGTGCCAAAGGCCGCCGAGTCCGCTCCAAGGATCACTGATCTCACGATGTCCAATCCATGGCGAACGCTGCCATCGGCCGTAATATGACCTTTTCTCCGCATACCTTTTTTCATCAGTGTTTCATGAACCTCGCGAATTCCGCGCTCTTTGGGGAGTCCGGCATTATTAACTGATGTTCGGTAGGCTGCGCCCGTTCCACCGGTGAAGTCACAAATCTCGATACCGATTTCACTGATATCCTTGAGCATGTCTGCCTTCACGATGCCTTCGCTAATAATTCCCAGGTCGGTTACACTCGCTACTTTGATGGAAATTTTTGCTCGCGGATTGACCTGCTTCAGACAGTAAATGAGATTCTTCAGATCCTCGATGCTGTAAATATCGTGATGTGGCGGCGGTGAGATGAGATCAATCCATGGCTGCGTTTTGCGAAGTGCGGCTATCTCCACTGTCAATTTTCCCGCCGGAAGCATGCCTCCTTCACCCGGTTTCGCCCCCTGATTGATTTTGATTTGGATCTCCTCACACTCCATGAGAAACGGAATGTCAGACCCAAATCTCGCGGTTCCCAGCTGATGAATGGCGGCGTTGCTGTTTCGCTCTTTCAGCTCGGGGGGCTCACCTCCTTCACCGCTGTTTCCTTTTGCCCCGGTCTTCCGAAGCCCCCGTTGCACGGCCTCGTAGGCCTCCGGACTCAGTGCGCCGTATGACATCCCGCCTCCACGAAAATAATTTTTGCAGATATCATCTACCGACTCGACCTCTTCCAGAGAAATTTCCTGCCTATCTTTCACCTGCAATCCCATCATGTCGCTTATGAGGTACTTCCCCAGACCGTCGAGCTCTTCCCTCCATTTCCTGTAAAGCGCACGAGTGCTACTTTCGCTCGTATCGCCCTGAATGTAGAGCGCCGAAACCGCATCCCTGAATTCTCTCTGTGTTTCGGTCCAAAAATCCGGATCCTCCCAGCCGAGAATCTTTCCCTCCTGTGCACGATTGTGGCGTTTCACGATGTCTGCTTCGAGGTGGGCATAGGTAAGCCCTCCATGGTATGAGGTCAGATCATGGGCAAATTTTATTTCGTCGGAAAGTCCAACGACTTCAAAGAGACGTGAGAGACGATAACCATTGACCGTCGAAATTCCGCGCTTTGCCATGATTGTTTTCAATCCGTTATCGAGCGCTGTCTGTAATTTTTTCAACGACCCTCTCTTGTCGGTCTGCATGAACTCGCCTGCTGAATCATAGATGGCGTAGGGATGAACGGCACTTGCGCCCTCTGCCAGCAATACGGCGATGTCGTGCGAACTCCTGACTTCACTCGACTCAATGACGAGACTGCATCGGCGCAACAGGCCCTTCTTCTTCATCTCGCGCATAATGGATGTCACGAGCAGCGGCATGGGTACGGGAAGATTCCCATCATCGGCATCTCTATCCGTAAGAACGAGAACGCTGTTTTCTTTTTCCATGAGCCCGATAGCCCGATTGGTAATTTTTTGGATGGTTGTGCCGAGTCCGTCACCTGATTTTCCGTTTAGCTGAAATGTCGCATCAAGTTTTACCAGTTTTGGCGCCTGCGGATTGTTCGCTGAATTCTCCACAATTTCCGCCCACGCCTTCGGATCGATGATTGGCGATGAAAGTTTGTACTGCGCCCGCGTTTCAAACTTCGGGAGGTGGCGCACAGTCGGCGATTTCCCGAGAAATGTCGTCATGTCGATCGCCTGCGCTTCACGGATAGAATCTATAGGTGGATTCGTCACCACCGCAGCGAGTTGATGCCAGTACTCGTAGATCGAGGGGGCGTTTTTGGAAAATACCGAGAGAGGCTGATGGCGACCCATTCCCTGAATAATCTGCTTTCCTTCCTCCAGCATGGAATGAAGTTCTTCGATGTCTCCTCTTCGCCAACCGGCAGTGATCATTCTCTTTGTCAGCCTCTGTTTCTCTTCGGGAGTGAGTTTTTTTTCATAATTTTTTCCGCTCGATATTGCGGTCAATTTTTCCCTTGCCAGTTCTTCGTATGGAATTTTTGTCTGGGATAAAATGAGATCATTTGCGCTATCTCCAATGTATAGCCGCTTCTTACGAGGATCGACGATGGCCATTTTTCCGGCGCCAAGACATCCAGTTTCTCCGATGTCGTCGAATGGAATTCTCACGGAACCGATCTCGGATGCCGCCACGAAGAGTTCGCTCTTTGTCCGAGTCCACCGCAGCGGCCGCAGTCCCATGCGGTCAGAACCGATGACGAGATTGGTGCCATCGATACCGACGATGGCGGCTGGCCCTTCGATGTTTCCGAGCATGTCCATGGCGCGGAGTACGGCTTCGTAGTAGGTACGCATTTTTTCTCCCTGAGATGTACGCGGAAGATCGGCGACTGCCTGAGGCAGCATGATTCGAAGCGCTTCCTTGAGCGACATTCTCCGGGATATCAGCCAACGGATCATCTGGTCGAAGTGCGCCGAGTCGCTCCCGCGGGGAACACGCAGTTTGTAGTCAAGGGAAAGTGTTTTTGTGAGATCTTCCATGGCGGCGAAAAGTTTCTCGATATTGAGTTCGCCGTTGTGGCCGATGAATCCGAACGGCTGTGTATTTTTTGGAAATTTTCTTGAGTTCGTCATGTACCGATCGTGGCCTAGGGCCATATTCGTCGTAAGCTCCTCGAGATCGGGGAAAAGTCCCCGAAATCTTGCGCCATCGGTCGTGGCTTTGTAGTTGATGAGTTTCGGGTGGGTCGATGACCAGAAGTGACGGCCGATTTCACTCTCGGTCATCATACCCCCCTCGAACATCCGCTTGGGAAAATCTTTTTGCGGAGTGTATCCCCGAGCAAGAAGCAATTGATAGATATGCGGCAGATAGGCCTCCGATTGCCGTGAGAGCTTTTCTTTGTTTATCGGTACCCTGCGCCATCCCAGAGGCATGAGATTACTCGATGCAAATTTACGTTCGATTTCCGTCTGCATTTCAGGGATATTTTCTTCGCCGACGTCGTGATTGAACTGTGCTACCGCCACTGCCAAATCGTCGAGATCATCAACGTGCTTCCCGATCGGGATAAATTTCTGAAAATACTTCTTATCAGTTGCCATGAGCATACCTGCTCCATCATCCTTTTCGCCTCCGCGGTGATTCATGCACCGCATACTCTCCATCACGGCTTCGACTGGTCTCCTCGTGAAAGAGCCGTCGATTTCGGCGACTGCTACGATCCCACAGGCGTCGTGCTCGCGATAGTTTTGATCTTCGTGAATGAGGTCGTAGAGACTTTTTCGTCCGCCGTCTGCCATAGACACGTTGTAAAAACAGCTCCTATGTAAGAGCCTTGGTGGTGAGTGTATCAAAAAAATATGGCCCACATCAATTTTGTCCCAGCTTTGAGTTCTCAAAGTTCGAGTTGACTTCGCTACCCAATTATCGCGCTAATAGTGTCTCCCACCCGGGAGGAGCTCTCTTCACGGGTCATCAGGTAGCCGTACTTCTTGTGATTCTCCTTGCTTTCAAAGAGGTGGTTCAGATAGAGGTAGCCGGCGAGGAGGAAGGGAACGAGGAGGAATGTCCAGTTCATCTCGAGGAAGACATTGAAGATGGCGTGGAGCGATGCGGCGATGAGGAAACCCTGGGCGAGATTTTGTACCGAGTAGATGATCTCATCATCAACGCCAAAAATTTTCTCCATCATGCGCGGCCAAATAATGTGTTTCTGCTGCCTGAGTATCGGCGTTGCGAAATGGGAAATTCCGTAATAGTAGCCCATAATTCCGGAGAACATCACGTGCGCGAACGTTGAGAAAATTGAACGGAAGACGAAGGGAAGGAGAAGGTTAGCCGCCCCCTGATGCACCCAAATGTTGTGGAAGTACATGATATTTTCCGTGAAAGAAAACCCGAGAGCGCTCAAAATCGAGAGTTCGATCACATCATCAATATCCTGAAATTCGTGCTGCCCCATGCTGCGAACGGCTATGTGCTTCATGAGCTCTTCAATCACGCCGACGATGCTGAAGGTCAGTACGACGCTCAAAGGAACGATAACGAGACCCTGCAGACCGATGACGTTTGTTTCGAACGACTGCGTGTACTTGAAGGCGTTGATCCATGGAAAGAACTGCCAGAGGTACTTGTAGAGCAGAATGGGGAAAACCGCCGTTGCGCCGAGGAAAAATGCGTAGAAAATGACGCTGCGCCTGTAGGGGTTTTTCGTGTAGAAGATGTACCCCCAGATGCATGCCGGTACGATGGCGAGGATGATGCTGCCGATGATTTGCAGAGCCGAAGAGGACATGTATTTTTGTGTTGGCCTGAAATCAGCTTCAGGTCATTCTTTCTATATTGTATCACAGGTGGTTCAGCTTTGCAATGCGAGGTCTTAAGGATATGCTTTTCTGGAGTTAATGGTCTTTTTTCTGTGGCCGCACAAAGCTGAATTTGACTTTCAAAAAAACACTGATGTACTCAGGAGATTTCCCCGGGGAAATTTTCAGCTTTATTTTCAACCACTATTACCAAAATGTGTGATTCTGCGACTGAATTATTCAGTGTCAATAGCTCTATGCGTTTCAGGAAAAACAAAGGAAAAATTTGCTTCTCAAAATTTTGTTTTGCGTTATGGCTTCTGGACGTCCAGAAGCCAGGGTGTATATACTCTTTTTGTCTCTATTTCAAAGCTGAATATATTTCTATCTCCTGAAACTGTCTCATGAAGTGCTGAGGGATGGGGATAGTGGCTGTACAGCTGCAGTATCGATTTTCGCCTCACTTTTGTCGGCTTTGCATTCCTGTATCAAGCGTACAAGCAGGGCAAATGTTTCACACGTCTCGCCAATATTTGCACTCGAAAGAAGTCCTTTCTTTACAACAAGTTTGGCAAATGGTATGAGCTTGAGACCTCTATACCCCATATGCTTGAGCTCACTCGATACCCTCATGAGTTTTTTGAGGGTTTTCAGTAACATCCCGGGGTTACCACGTGCCTGATCTTCGTCAAGACTTTGCACATACTCATCCAGTGCGTCCTGCAGATGCATTGGCATATTTTCAGCACATCTTTCTCCTTCCGACCATGAGTGCCTGATCACTAAAAGAAGTGAACTGAATTCCTCCAGTTCTCCGCCATCCCCTCTGAGCAGTCCGAGAAATCCAGCTGTAATAAGTTCGCTATCATTTACCTTTGTCGGGCAGAGTGCGATACCTGCTTTTACCGCTTCCTGCCTTATTCTCTCTGCTTCTTTTAGTTTCATCTCTCCCGGCGCAAGACGATCCTTGATGCATTGCGTGACGATATCGCTCGCGGTTGGCAATTTCACTCTCACATTGAAAATCTCCAGCTGCTCGAGTACGTAACTATAAAATCTGGCGATATTTGTTAGATTTTCCGGATGGCCAGCTATTTCCCCTTTTACTACTCGAACAAATTCATGCCGCTGTTCCGGGTTTAAACTCATGCCTGATATTTCGTGGTCGAATGCGACCATGAGTTTTGTGAGCGCCTTTTGTTGCGGTCTGGCTCCGTTCAAATTTGCGCCTATGTATTGGCAAAAATGAATGATTGCTGCTCCAAGCGCACGAGTGTGGTCGAGGTTGTTATAGTGTCGTTCCTCATTTTCTGCCAATGTTGCACGCTGTGCCGATTCGGCATACTGATCGCCGTAAAGCGCGGTTTGTAACTCAAACATCCCCTGCAAGACTGGTTGCGAAATAGTGAGACTGTGACGTTTGCAGTAGCGAAAGAAATTTTCTCCGTAATTGACTGCATTTCTCTTTGACGATCCCTCCTCGAAAATGATCACCAGAAAATGCTTATATACTTCTCCCGGATCGATCGTGATGCCGACTGATTGGAGCTTCATGTCGTCATTGTCGTCGTTTTTCCCTCGAAGGACTCTCAGTGCATATCCTCTGTATACGTCCTCCATCCATCTCTCATTTGCTTTCCTCGCATCGGGAACGATCCAGGAACAATCAAATAACTCTGAGCACTCCGTCAGAGTGAAGAGCTCGTCAATGGTATCCATTCTGCCACTGCCATTCGTGAAACGAACTTCCATCATCTCGCTTACTATGGATGCCATATCTGGTCTTGGATTCATGTGTAGGGACATGTAGTCCATGACCCTAGCCACCCTTTCTTTCCTATCTTCCGGTTGTCCCCATAGCGCCATAGCCAGAGCTTTCTTGCCGACATGCTGCATATCGGAATCTCGCATAGAAATTCCGAGTTTTCCGAACCAGGTTATGCTTTCTGAAATTTTACCCGTGACAAGATCTCGAGCTACGATGTTTTCCATGTGATCCCAAAACTTGAGATGTTCCATTAGGCCCTCAAGTGCATTGTTTTCTCTGGCTACCTCTACAAGAGTTTCTATCTCTTTTTTGCCCATCTGCGATCCCTGAAACACCAACAATCCATGTAAACTACCTGCAATCCGGAAATCAGTTGTTTCCGATACTGAAGTTGGAGCGCTCATTTCACATTGTGAGTAAAAAAATAACTTGCCGCGTGACGGCACGAGGACTCATCTTTCCATATTCGTGGCGCCTGCGTCAAGAAGCATTCCGGCGTGAACTGTTCTCACGGTTGCGCTCGATCGGAGGCTTTTGGTGTCGGGGAGCGGATTGCCCTCGGCGATGGTTATGATCGCCTGGGCATTCTTCGGGATGAGTTCCATGAAGCTGTTTTTCCGGGTTACGTCGAGCTCGGAAAAAATATCATCGAGGAGGATAATCGGCGTGTCGCCGGTTTTTTCCTTCATCCACGCAATTTCGGCTTTCTTAAGCTGCATGAGAGCTGTGCGCAGTTCGCCGCGAGATGCCGTTGTGTCGATGGGATATAGCCCTGCGTTTTTTTTGATCCTAAACTTCATATCGTCACGGTGTGGGCCGATAGAGGTATGCGTGGAGCGAAGATCTTGTGGACGAGCATCTATGAGCGCCTCGAGAAGTCTGCCCGCACAGACTTCTGAAGCTAGATACTCGACTTCGAATCCACCTCCCTCTTGCTGAAGCTGATTTTGTAGGAAGTCAGTGTACGCCTTCCGACTAGTCATCAAAGCTGAACCGGCTTCGGAAAGTTGTGTGTCCCAGAGGTCGAGTTGCGAATTTAAAGCTGATATCGATAAAGATTTTAGCTTTGCCTGAAGCAGGATGCTATTTCGCTGCTGAAGGAGCCTCTGGTAGATGTGCAGGTGCCGCATGTAACCGGGAACGGTCTGAATGAGGATACTATTTAGATAGCGGCGACGCAGCGATGGTTCACCGATGAGCATTGTGAGATCTTCCGGGCGAAAGAGCACGGTTACCAGATTTCCGATGAATTTTTGAGAAGAAATTTTCACGCCGTTTCTTTTGAGAACGCGTTTTTGTGATGGAGATGAGAGTTCACAGAGTTCGAGTGTGATATCATCAGATGTGCGGATTTTGGCTTCAATGCGATAATAATCTTCGTTGAATTCCCTCAGAAAACCGCGACTTGACGTACGAAATGACTTTGTGAGCGAGAGGAGGTAGATGGCCTCAAGGAGATTCGTCTTCCCCTGCGCATTCTTTCCTGAGAGTACGACGATTGGTTCACTCGGAAAGGCGAAATCGAGGTTTGTATAGTTGCGAAAGTGTTCGAGATGGAGGTTTGCGAGGCGCATCGGGGCAAGTGTAACATAGATTTTTCGCTCAAGCCGAAGACGATTTGCTTTCGTCAGAAAAATCACTAGAATACTTCCGTTATGCCTCCACGATCACCAAAACCTGAAACAACCGATCCGCTCTATGGTATGCGCCATTCGTGCGCACACATGCTGGCACAGGCGGTACTGCAGATTTTTCCCGATGCAAAACTCGGCGTCGGGCCGGTGATTGAACATGGATTCTACTACGATTTTCAGTTACCGCGCGCGCTCACCCCGGAAGACGTGAAGGATTTGCAGAAGCGCATGGAGCACATTGGAAAGCAAAATCAGACGTTTGTACGGAAAGAAAGAACGATTGAGGAGGCGAGAGAGTTTCTCAAAAAGGCGCCGGGAAGTTCAGGGGCAGATGAGAAATCCGGCGATATCTGGCAGCCTTTCAAAATAGAGCTCGTGGAGGATCTCGCAGAGACCGGCGAAACTCAGTTGAGTTTCTATGAAAATGTCGATCAGAAGGGAGAGGTGAAGTTTGTCGATTTGTGCCGTGGGAATCACAGTGAGACGACGGGGAAGGCGGGGGCGTTCCAGCTCACGACGGTTGCTTCGGCCTACTGGAAAGGCGATGCGAACAATCCATCCATGCAGCGAATCTACGGAGTGTGTTTTGCGACGCAGGACGAGTTAAAAGAATATATGCGAAGGCTTGAAGAAGCCAAGAAGCGTGATCACAAGATTCTCGGGAAACAGCTTGGGCTCTTTGCGTTCAGTCCTCTTGTCGGCGCAGGGCTTCCGCTCTACCTGCCAAATGGCGCGCGACTCAAGCGTACCCTCGAAGCCTACATTACTGAAGAAAAGGAGAAGCGCGGGTATACGTTTGTGTGCATTCCACACATTGCGAAAGATGCCCTCTACGTGACGAGCGGACACCTTGGAAAGTACGATGCGATGATGCCCATCATGGAGACGGAGGACGGCGGCGATAAACTCGTCATGAAGGCGATGAACTGTCCTCACCACTTCGAGCTCTATAAAGCCGAGCCGCATTCGTATCGCGATTTACCCCTCCGGTATGCGGAAAATACGGTTGTGTACCGCAATGAGAAAAGCGGCGAGGTGAATGGTCTCTTCCGCGTACGAGCCGTGACGCAGGATGACACCCATCACTTCGTTCGGCATGATCAAATTGGCAGCGAAATAGATATGATTCTCGGTCTCACGAGAACCGTATATGAAAAATTCGGGTTCAAAAATTTCCGTGCTCGGGTGAGTGTGCGTGATCCTGGGAAAACGGAAAAGTATTTCGGCGATGATGCGCTCTGGAAACTTGCCGAGAAAAATCTCGTTGATGGCGTGCAGAGGTGGGGCGCTGAGTACTTCATCGGCGAAGGAGAGGCAGCTTTCTATGGTCCAAAAATCGACATCATGGTTGAGGATGCGATTGGGCGCGAGTGGCAGCTCACGACTGTGCAGCTCGACTTCACACAGCCGGAAAACTTCGATCTTACCTATACCGGAGAAGACGGAAAACCGCATCGACCCGCCGTGTTGCATGTAGCTATTTTTGGCTCTTTGGAGCGCTTTATTGGTATAATCATCGAACATTTTGCCGGTGCATTTCCGGCGTGGCTGGCACCGGTGCAGGTGCGAATTCTTCCGGTGAGTGATCAGTTTTTACCGTATGCTCACGAGGTATGTAAACAGTTCCAACAACGCGGAGTGCGGGTTGACATCGATACTGCCGCTGAGACACTTGGCAAAAAAATCCGTAATGCCGAGCACATGCGCATTCCTTCCATGGTGGTCATCGGTGAAAAAGAAACCGCGGAAAAAAATATCGCCGTTCGCGATTACGCGACGAAGAAGCAGGAGACGATGAGCGTTGATGAGCTCGTGAAAAAGATTTTGATTTCGTAGCTATCCCGCAGATTCAAAGTTTCCTGTAAGCTCGTCCGGATACACCGTAGCCGGACGGAGTACTTCCGTGTAGAGCTGTCTTGCCCTGGCTGCGTGGTACTGCGCCGTTGATGTGACGGTGTAGGCGCTCTGATAGTACGTACAGAATTCCGGAAGTGTGAAGAGTGTGAATTCTATCGTTGGCTTGATTATTTTTCCTCCTTCTCCCCGAATCATCGGCTGTACCGCAATCATCGCCTCGCGCTTGCTCGCAAGGAGTCTCGATGCCGCGGATGGCCGCTTCTTTTCTTCACTTCTCACCACCCTTCCTGTCGTACGATCTTCCAGCTTGGCAGTGTCGCCCGAAAGAACATTGAAAAAGAAATGCCTCGCGAGAGCCAATTCTTCGGCTCCTCCCTCGACGATCATTGAGGTACGATATGCATCGGTCGGCTCCTTCTCACCCTGACGCAGCTTGGAGATAATTCGACTTACGATTGATTTCTTATCGATGATGCACCCTTCAGGTGTGTAAAAAATTACGGTAAGCGCTCGGCCGTTGCAATCAAGCGTTACTTTCGTACCGTAGAAAACTTCCTCCGGATAACGAAGTTGCCCATTGCCTGTATCAGTATCGATGTATTCTGTTTTTTCCAGCGGCTGCGGTTTTTCCTTATTTTCCGGAACACTCTCAAGTTCCTCCACTCCTACAATGGTGCAACCGTAACTTGGCACTTTTTCATCTTCCATTTGCGTCCAGTTCGGGCTCAATTTTCCCGAATCTTCAACCTCTGCCTCTTCGTGCACCCTCCATCGTACCCTGACCGGTTTTGCCTCGATTACGTATTTTCCTATGAAATTTTTTTCAATAAGCGCATGGTCTTCTTCGAGATTTTGCAGCTCCGGAATATACATCCTCGCCCTCCACCAGAACTGCAACATGAGACGCGCCTCGTAACGCACGATACGAAGCATGAGACGCCATAAATGCTCTTCATTCTTCGCGTATTCCTTCAGGTTGTATTTTTTTACAATTCCATCGGGATGAAAATCTGCATTGAGTTCGAGAAATCCCTTTGGGTCATTGAAAGCCATGAAAATTTTCGTGATATCACGTTCACCGGCGAGGATAGGAAGCAGCACCGAATTTTCCTTGCTTCCTGCTTCCAAACCAAGCGCCTGTCTTTCAATCTCTTTGATCACCTTGAAACCAAGATCAATCTCCTGCCTTAGAATTTCGGCTGTTTGCGTCTCTGGGATACCGTGCAGATCGAGACTCTTATAGAATCTTTCCATATTCCCATTCATTTCATCGGCGAGTCTCTGGATTGGTCCTCGCTTCATGTCGGGCTCCATGACACGCGCCATGCTCTCGAAGGTTACGCGCTTGAGAGAGGCGAGATCTCCGGGATGATCTTTCCTCCTGCTCTTGGCGATATCGGTGGCAAAGTGGTCAAAAAACCAGGTATGAAAGCTGTTTGCGTCATCTTCAATACCAAATTGCGGCTCATTCATGGCTCTTTGGACGTTCATTCTCATGACACGTCTCACCCTTTGTGCTCTTTCCCGTTGCGTAAATTCCGGCTGCCTGGCCAAGATTATCATGAGATGCTCCAACCGATATCCAATACTCTCCAGGTAAAATACGAGTTCGCGCCTTGATTTTTCTTGTGTTCCGATCTTTTCATTATCTTTCCCGGCTGCGAGAACACGGGAGAAAAGAAAATCCAGAACCGTCTGATCCTGTTTATACTGATCCCGAAAGCGCTGTGTTGCACGGTACACCATCTCTTCGGTGATTTTTTTTACAAGGATATCCATTATCCCTGAGTCTTCGATAATCATACCGACAATGTCTAGCTCTGCATGCTTGCCCTGAAGATCTTCGACAACTTCCTGAATCCTCCTCTGTTCATGTCTCGTCCCAATCTCTTCGACGAACTCCATGAATCCCGTAAGTATTTCCTGCTGCTCAACTTGACTTGGCCTTCTGCTGCCACGAGCACCCTGCTGCATTTTCAGGAAAAATGACTCAAGGAGCGGGCCTGCGAGGCCGGTATATTTCCACGCATCCTTCTTCGCTGAGGTGTGGTCGGACTTCGGATCTGTTTCAAAAATCTCCTCCGGATTGAGATGTCCCACCAGGGTGATAAATTCGTCCGGCAAAAGATGATATTTTGCTATTGCCACGTGAACGAGCGACTCGATAACGCTCTTTAAAGGCTTGTTCACATCGTGACCTTCTTTTTTCAAGAAATCTCGAAGTTCGCCGAGAATATGCATCTTACCTTCGGCATCCATTTCCGGAAGCTCTTCTCTTTTTTTCAGCTTCAGATGTTTGAGATGAAGCGGCTTGCCTCCTTCTGTGCATAATCCAGAAATCGGGGACGCGTCGTCCCCGTCAGGTTTTGCGTCCTCACCCTCCTGAAATGCCGGATGTCTTCCTGTGTGGGCGAATCTACGAGAACCACTCAATGCTTCTCCCCCATTGTCGCCATTTGCAAAATGGCCTTCCTGACTACTTCCAGCTTCCATGATGCATTATGTTAGCTTTAAGGCTTAATGTTAGCACATAGTTCTATCTTGTCAATGTCAATGTTATCCGTAAATTGATGCTGGGCGGAAAATTTCCTTCATCTCACCCATAGCCTTCTGTTTGAGCCGTGTGTGACTAGCGGGGTTACTGGGATCCTGAAACGAGAAGCAGTCCATGAGCGTTCCGAGGCGAAGTTCAACGTAGAAGCGGCGATGTTGTTCGAGTTCATTTGAGAGTCTCACTGTTCGGTGTTCTACGGTATACTCCGATCCACTGTACGCTTTTTTCTGGCGTCCAAATTTTTGTGAATTAATGGTGGAGTTTAGTCCTGTTTCGAGTATCGCGTTGATGACCACCTGCTCCTCATCTGTTCTCCCCATGAAAGATGCCCTGAGATAGTCAAAGATTTCGCCCTTCACTCCATCGATGTTTTTTTCACGATACACATCGTTACGAATATCCTTGAGTACCAGAGACCGCAGTGTCTTGAAATTCATGATCGTTCCTCCCAGCTTCGCCTGTCCATTGCCCGGGAAACAGTATGCCGTGGCCACTTTTTCTTCCCAACTCCTGAAGCTCGTTCGTCCGTGCAGGAGTACCCTATAGAGTGGACAGCTCCTGAATGTTTTTGGGTCGAGTTTTTCGTACTCGGAATCTTCTGGAAAAAAGACGTTCGTACATACTCCTCCGTCGGCTATTATGAATCTGGCCTGTACAAGCTGTTTTTCGTGTGCCATGACGTGAAGATGCCGCTGAAGAAGCGTGTCTTCGAAGTAGTTTGCATCGTCCTGCCGATTGATAATTCGTGGATCGGTGACGATGTCGCGGATACGCAACACAATACCAAGAAGCTGTTTGGTTTCAAAAATTATTCTCTCTTCTCTCGCCCGGGTATAACCTTGCGTTGTAAACATACGTGCTTCCGAATCAAGCATTGCTGAGCTATAGATGAGACTCAATGCCTCAAGTAATGACTCTATTTTTGAAACTTCCGGGAGGTAGGCATCGTGCTTCTGCCGCTTCTCGTTTCCCGGATAGAGCTGAGAGAGATACTGATCGACGACTCTCTTTGCCAGCGAAAAATATCTCCTCACCTCGGCGAGCACCTCCGGAAATGACACTTCTTCGCTGTGCATCTGAAGAAGATTTCTCAAAAATGCCTCATAACAGTTGAGGTCATCCTTCATGATGTGAAAAAGCTCCAGCCAATTCTCCTGCATAGTGCGGTCAATTGCATTCTTACCGATTCCAAGCAGCATGTTCGAGTTGAGGGGGCTTGGGTTGTGGGTTGACATGAGAACTTCTCCGCGCAAGACCCTTCTGTTTGAGCCGATTTCGGTGATGGTTTCGGGTGCTGCTTCCGAGGGCGTTCTTCCGGCGTCGTGCACTTTGATTCGGGTTAGTTTTTGGTATTATAGCCCTTTTCTTCTCCTTTCTGTCAATTCAATTTGACGTGAATTAGTTCAGAATTCGTTCAGAATTTGGGAAAAGAATTTTACCCTTGCTTTTTTTTCGAAGCGTTCTTAGAATCCTTCGGAATTGTTTTGTATTTTCAATATATTTACGCCTTATGCCAAACACAACTGAAACCGCTTCGCAGGGTCGTGTGACCCAGGTCATCGGCGCGGTTGTTGACTGTCACTTCGACGGTGAACTCCCTGCTATTTATGAGTCGCTCGAAATTGAACTCGATAAAAAGAAGATCACCCTCGAGGTGCAGTCGCATGTGGGTTCGGGTACGGTTCGCGCGGTTGCCATGGGTACGACAGATGGACTCCAGCGTAATACTGCCGTTACCCGCAAGTATGCCACGATCAGCGTTCCTGTCGGCAAGGAGATGCTTGGACGTATGGTCGATGTGCTCGGACGACCGATTGATGGTGTTTCGAAGCCCGTTGAAACGAAGAAAGAGTATTCGATTCACCGCCCCGCTCCAAAGTTTGTCGACCAGTCAACGAAGACGGAGGTGTTCGAAACGGGTATCAAGGTTATCGATTTGATTTGCCCGTTTTTGAAAGGCGGCAAGGTTGGTCTCTTCGGAGGTGCGGGTGTTGGGAAGACGGTCATCGTGACGGAATTGATTCACAACATCGCTACTGCGCATGGCGGGTATTCGGTGTTTGCCGGCGTCGGCGAGCGAACCCGTGAGGGAAACGACCTCTACCATGAGATGCGCGATTCTGGTGTTCTCGATAAAACCTGTCTCGTCTTTGGACAGATGAATGAACCGCCGGGAGTGCGCCTGCGTGTAGCTTTGACGGGCGTTACTATTGCGGAATACTTCCGCGACGAAGAGCGTCAAGATGTCCTCTTCTTCGTTGACAATATCTTTCGTTTTTCGCAGGCTGGGTCTGAGTTATCGGCTCTTCTCGGACGTATTCCATCGGCGGTAGGCTATCAGCCAACGCTTGCTAATGAGATGGGCGAGCTCCAGGAGCGCATTACGACGACCGACAAGGGTTCGATTACTTCAGTACAGGCCGTGTACGTGCCAGCAGATGACCTCACGGATCCGGCTCCAGCGACGACTTTTTCTCACCTCGACTCGACCGTTGTTTTGACCCGTCAGCTCGCGGAACTCGGCATCTATCCGGCCGTCGATCCACTCGACTCGAGTTCAACGATTCTCGATCCGAAGATTGTGGGGGAGGAACACTATTCGGTTGCGCGCGGCGTACAGAGAGTCCTGCAGCGCTACAAGGACCTCCAGGACATCATCAATATTCTCGGCATGGAAGAGCTCTCGGAAGAAGATAAACAAAGCGTCACCCGTGCGAGAAAGATTCAAAAATTCCTGTCGCAGCCATTCTCGGTTGCCGAGACGTTCACCGGTATCCCGGGCCAGTATGTTCCATTGAAAGAGACGATCCGCGGATTTCAGGAGATTCTCGAGGGCAAACACGATGACAAAAATGAGAATGCCTTCTACATGAAGGGCGGCATTGATGACGTTACTAAGGCGTAGTTTTTTTAAAAAAATTTCTCTGGGAAAATTCTCATGACGATCCCCTTCTACCTCATCACTCCGGAAAAAATTCTCTTCCAGCACGAAGTCGAGTCGGCGACGATGCCGACCGTGGATGGAGAAATTACTGTTTTGCCCCACCATATTCCGCTCGTGACGGCGCTCACCTACGGCGTCATCAAGCTGCGGTATGGAGGAGAGGAACACTTCGTTTCGGTCGCCGATGGGGTTGTGAAGGTTGATGCCACGGGTGTTACGGTGCTTGCTACCGGTGCTGAACGGGCGGATGAGCTCATTGCTGAACAAGTGGAAAAGGCCCTCTACGATGCGAAAAAATTGGCTGAAGAAAAACGTGGCAGCGACAACGAGTTTGCGCAGGCGATGCTTTTGGTGCAGCGTGAGACGGCCAGGCTCCATGCGGTTAAGCGCCATCGGATGAAGACGGGGACTTTCGGCGGTGTATCGTAAATGTCTTTGTAAGACTAATCGCGATGAACAAGCAACTTGACAATCAGAAGGCAAGATCAGCGATGTGGACGGCGCTTGGCATAGCGTTGGAACTCGGCTATCTCATCGCCATTCCCATCATTGCCTTCGGTCTGGGAGGTGCGTGGTTGGACAAGAAGTTTGGGACTTCGCCACTCTGGCTCCTCATCGGAGTTGCGGCTGCCTTCATCATCACCTCGATCGGCATTTATAGAAAAATTAAAGATATTACATCACAGATCGATAACGTACGGTAAATATGTCGCAACAAATCAATAAAGAAACGCAAAATACGGAAACTCCTCGGACGACTGAAGGGAGTGCTGGCGCGACGTTTGCTCCACCGACTATTTATTCAGAAACCATTGCGCATGTGGGCTCTTTCGAGATTCGAAATACGCTCATCATGTCGTGGATTTCCGTTATTTTTCTCTGTATTGTTGCATGGAAGTTCATTCGCGGCTACCGCGAGAACAGTGTTCCGACGAAGTTCCAGGCGCTTGTCGAAACGGTGATAGAGGGACTCTATGATTTCTTCCACTCGGTTACGCAGGATGCCAAACAGACTCGACTCTTCCTTGGGATTTGCGGGACGATATTTCTGTATGTTGTCATTTCCAACTGGTTCGGAATTTTCCCGGGGGTCGGTCCAATCGGCATTTGGGAAGAGCATGAAGGTCGTGAAATTCTCGTGCCGCTCCTTCGCTCCACGTACTCCGATGTCAATATGACCCTCGCCATTGCGATGATTTCGGTGGTGATGACGCAGGTGTACGGCATGATGGCTCTTGGCTTTCGTGGTTACTGGGGTAAATTCTTCCTCAATCCCTTCAAGGATCCCATCGGGGCTGCCGTCGGTATCCTGGAGCTCGTTTCTGAAATGTCGAAAATCATCTCGTTTACCTTCCGTCTCTATGGCAATATCTTCGCCGGCGAAGTGCTTCTCGCGGTGATTGGATTCTTGGCTCCGTATGCGGCGCCGCTTCCTTTCTACGGACTCGAACTCTTCGTTGGGCTGGTCCAAGGACTCGTCTTCTCGCTCCTTACTCTCGTATTCTTCAAGATGGGCGCTACCGGTCATGGTAGCCACGAGGAAGTGCACTCCTCCGCCCACAAGCCTGCAACTGTTGCGTCATAAATTTATTACTTAATTTTCTTACAAATTTATGGATAAAAATCTCTTCGTTGCCATCGCCATCGCCGTTGGCGCCATTGGTCCAGCTCTCGGTATCGGTATGATCGGTGCTCATGGTTTGGATGCCATCGGCCGCAATCCAGAAGCCGCCCCAAAGATTCAGACGGCCATGATTCTTGCGATCGCCTTCGCTGAAGCTGTTGCCATTTACGCGCTCGTGGTCGCTCTCATCATTAAGTTTGTCTAATATCCACCGTCCGCACATAATTGCCGTATTCTTATGGAACTCATCAGTAAGTTAGGTATCGACTGGAAGCTCCTCGTCGCGCAGGTTATCAACTTCCTCATACTGCTCTTCGTGCTCAAGAAGTTTGTTTTTGGCCCTGTGCTGGCCAAACTTGAACAGCGAAAAGGCATGATTGCCAAGTCGGTGAACGATGCGAAGCATGCGGAGGATACTCTGAAAGATATGGAAACTTCTCGGGCGCAGATGCTTGCGGCCACAAAAAAGAGGACACTCGAGATGCTCGAAGAGGCTGCAAACGCTGCCGAGAAGACGAAAAACAGCATTGTTGAGGCCGCCCGAGCCGAAGCACAGGCTATCTTTGATCAGGGAAAACTCCAGATCGCCCGTGAGAAAGAAAAAATGCTCAAAGAGGCAAGTGATGAACTCGGGTTGATGGTCGTCCGCGCCGCAGAGAAGATCATCGAGCGTGAGTTCAGCCCTGAGGATCAGAAGCGTCTCGTCTCTTCCGCTGTTGAACAGTTTAAAAAATAATTCTCGTCAAATAATTTTCTTCGCGAAAATCAATGAAACTCACCGCAAAACAGTACGCTGAAATTCTCGTCAATGTCGTCTCGAAGGCCGATAAAACTGCCGCGGAGCGGTTTTCCGAGTCGTTCTGGATGCTGCTGCGCGAGAATCGGCAGGAACGTCTTTTTGGCTCTATTATGCGGCATGCGAAGCATATCTTCGACAGCCGATGTGGTGTAGTTGAAGTATCGGCCACCTTTGCAGGTAATCCTTCTCCTGAAGTTCGCGATGCACTTATCGCCGGTCTTGAAAAAATTCTGGAGAAAAAAATCCGCCTTATGACCAGTGTGGATTCCGACATCAAGGGTGGTGTCATCCTCCAGATTGACGATTCGCGGTACGATGCCTCTGTAGCCGGACGTCTCAGGCATCTCGCCCAAACACTCCAATCATAAATTTTTTACTTTTTTATTCCCTACGCCATGCAAGATTCCGTTCTCGACGCCCTCAAAAAACACATTCAGGAGTTCCGTTCCACCTCTACCGTCGAGCATACTGGAACGGTTCTCGAGGTGGGTGATGGTATCGCCCGTCTCTCCGGACTCAAGAACGTGAAGGCCTCTGAAGTTCTCGAGTTTGAGAGCGGTGTGTATGGCTGGGCGCTCAATCTCGAAGAAGATACGATTGGATGCGTCATTCTTGGCGATTCCAAACAGATCAAAGAGGGCGACAGTGTGAAGTCTACGGGAGAGATTCTCTCTGTTCCTGTCGGGGACAGCCTGATCGGGCGCAGCGTTGACGCTCTTGGCCGTCCACTCGATGGAAAGGGCGCCATCAGTGCGAAAATGCAGTATCCGGTGGAAAAAGTGGCTCCCGGCGTCATCACGAGAAAGTCGGTCAATGTTCCGCTCCAGACCGGTATTCGCGCCATTGACGGCATGATTCCGATTGGACGCGGCCAGCGCGAACTCATCATCGGAGACCGTCAGACGGGCAAGACCGCGATTGCCATCGATACGATCATCAATCAGAAGGGTAAAGACGTCATTTGCATCTACGTCGCCATAGGACAAAAAGAGTCGAAGATTGCGAAGATCGTCGCCGAGCTCGAGAAACATGGCTCGATGGAATACACCATCATGGTGGTTGCCGGTGCGTCCCATCCTGCTGCCTTTCAGTTCATCGCTCCCTACTCGGGTTGTGCCATGGGTGAGTACTTCGTCGATCAGGGGAAAGATGTCCTCATTGTCTATGATGACCTCTCGAAGCATGCGTGGGCGTATAGGCAAATGTCGCTTCTCCTCAAACGTCCGCCGGGTCGTGAGGCGTATCCCGGTGATATTTTCTACCTCCACTCCCGTCTCCTCGAACGGGCTGTTTGTTTGAATGAAGAACAGGGTGGCGGCACTTTGACGGCTCTTCCCGTCATCGAAACGCAGTCGGGCGATGTGTCGGCGTACATTCCTACGAATGTGATTTCCATTACCGATGGACAAATTTATCTTGAACCGGATTTGTTTTACAAAGGCATCCGTCCGGCGATTAACGTTGGTCTCTCGGTATCCCGCGTCGGTTCGGCTGCACAGGTGAAGGGCATGAAGAAGGTGGCTGGCAGACTCCGTCTCGAGCTTGCCCAGTACCGTGAACTCGCGGCGTTTGCCCAGTTCGGGAGCGACCTCGATGCCTCAACGAAGCGCCAGCTCGATCTCGGGGCGCGCCTCACGGAGGTGCTGAAACAGGATCAGTATGAGCCGACTCCCGTAACCCAGCAAATTGCGATCATCTATGCCGCGGTGAATGGGCATTTGAACGAACTGTCGGTTGAGCAGGTGAAGCCTTTCATGAAGGGATTCTTCCACCATCTTGAGACGGCGCAGAAGACTTTTATGGATCAGTTTGCCATGAAACCAGAGATCACTCCGGAGAATGAGTCGAAGTTAAAAGAGATTATTGCGGAATATAAGAGTGAGTTTCTTGCGAAATAAAAGGGAGAAAATTTCTTTACCCCACGTTCACTATGGCTGGAAGTCGTGAGATACGTCGAAAAATCAAGGCTACGAAAGCCACAAAACAGATCACGCGCGCGATGGAACTCGTATCGGCGGCGAAGATGAAGCGTGCGGTGAATCATGCGCTCGGGATGCGAAGTTACGCTTCGACGGCACTACTCATTCTCACCCATTTGGCCGATAAAACGCATGCAGATGCCCATCCGTTGCTTGCAGTGCGGGAGGTTACTCGCGTACTCGTGGTTGTTTCATCTTCGGATCGCGGACTTTGTGGAAGTTTCAATGCGCTCCTCTTCAAGAAAGTTTTAGAGTATGAGAGAGAACTGAAACGTGAGATGGGTGATGTGGTCGTAGAATACATTGCTGTCGGGAAGCGCGCCCAGGACTTCCTTTCCCGAAGCGGGAGAACCATCATCGCCGCATGCTCCGGAATGACCAATCGTCCTTCCCTTGAGTCGGCCTTGCCTGTAGCTAAAATTATTCTCGATGCCTATCTGGAGAAACGATACGACCGTGTGGCTCTGCTGTACCAGCACTTCCTCTCGGCGCTCGTCCAGAAGCCGACTGTTTTCCAGCTGCTGCCATTTTCCCGCGAGATCTTGAGCATCATGGGAGGCGAACTCGGCCTCTTCAAGCACTTCAAATTTGGCCATGAAAAAGAGGCGACCGAGTATCTCTTCGAACCTTCTGCAGATATCATTCTCGAACAGTTACTGCCCCAGCTGACACGCATGCAGGTCTACCAGTCGATTTTGGAAACGGCCGCCTCCGAGCACTCTGCCCGCATGGTCGCCATGCGTTCGGCCACCGACAACGCCACCGAGATGATCGGCGATCTCACCCTCCATCTGAATCAGGTCCGTCAAGCGGGCATTACGAGAGAAATCGCGGAGATTTCCGCGGGGAAGATTGCACTGGGGCTGTAGAGTTTTTACGATTGTCTAACTTGATGCCTGTGCCGCCTGCATTTGAAGAAGACGCCTTTTTTCCTCTGAACTTGCTCCACCCTCGTATCCTTTCAGATGCCCTTCTCTCACAATTTGAAAAAGTCTCTTTTCTCCTATTGCGCCAATTGTTTCCTTCAATTCCGGACCAAAATCCTTGATTGCCTGATCAATCGCTTTTTGTCTTGAACCATCTCTGTCATCACTCAGTCTTCTGACCTTGTCGAAGAGAATGTTCCATTTTTCCCCCTTTCCTGCCGCCCGTCCTATGTTCAGGATCACTTCCTGTATCTGACTGCGATGGAAATTTACCGGTACTGATCCATCTACTACGCAACCGTCCTTGCTATTGAGCAGTGTGTCGGTCACGCGCTGTTTTTTTGTATCTTCTTTCAAGAATCGATTCGATATGATACCGTCGTAGTTTACATACGACAGAAGCGCTTTCTCCAGATTTTCGCGATGTTCCAGTTCAGCGAGTGTTCGGATCCACTCACTAAAGCCGGGAAATCCGTTGAGATAGCCCGGAACCGAGAAATATTTTTTGTCGCCTGTTGAAGATCCGCACATGTTTCTGATGGATTCATAATCGAGGAGCGGCAGAATGAAGTGCGAGTCGTCGTGATCCATGGCGTCGGCGTTTCTCGATCCCTTTTGAGTGCGCGTGAGCGTTGCCTTGTGTGGAAGAATTCTTTTCCAGAGAAAATCTTTCACGTTGGGACCCGGATGACCTTGTCGCTTATCTTTGGATTCGTCTTCTTCCTCAAAAAATTTTGCCATGGCCTTGTAGTCATTCCGATTGAATGGTCGACCGATTCCTCTCGTCATTGGAGGGAGGTCGTCCTGGGTTTTATCGAGCGTTACGGGCTTTACCGATCCCTTCTCGGTGAAGAAGTCGAGCCATGGTAGAATGTTGCAGAATGCACTGTCGAGCGCACCGACTCTCTCGATGGTGAGCAGATTTGTTGCCACACCCATGACAATCAAATAGAGCTTGTGTTCGGCGGTAGATTTTCCTGCTTTAATGGTATAGTTAATGAGACCCTCGTAGGCCTGCGCATCGACATTTTCTCCTGCTATATGTTGACTTAGGAGCAAGAGAAGTTCTGCTGTTACGCCTCCGTTACCTTTTGGATCGTTTTCCAACTGTTCGCCTTTAGCCGTCCACTTTTCCATTCCGGATTTATAGGCGGAATTATTTTTGCTCTCCCAGCCGTCGAAAATGTCTTCACCGCCCCAGATGGATTTGACCGCGTCGGCGATGTAGTCCATGCCGTTTTTCTTGGTTCCCGTTCCCTTATCGCGTCCAACAATGGCGTAGGGATCGCGATTTTTCGGGATTGGAATTTTCTTGTCATTGGCCAGGGCAGGGATGCGATTGATTGCCTCCCAGGTCCGAACATCGTCCCAGCGCATCTGACCTTTATCGACGAGCACTTCGATACAAGCCCTGATCTCATCCTGATTTGAACTGTTGTTGAGAATTCCGCGCACTTCGCCCCATGGCATATTTTCGTAGGCGTGCTTGTACTTACCGACTTCCTCGTGTTCGGCGTCTTCCTTGATTTTGAACATTTCTGCTCCGATGAGCGGCATGTTGGCACCGAACCTGGAGTAACGATGCTTCATGCGACGCTCCCAGCGGCGGTTCCAGTACTCCCAGATCGCCTTCCCGAGCTGATAGACATCCTGCGTCGTGAGGAAGTGTGTCTCATCCCACTGAGTCCGAAGCCAGCTTGTTTCCGGGCTCTGCGTATTGGCTATCTCGAATTCTTTCTCGGCAACTTTTATGGTCTCTCTCTTTTCATCATCCAATCTTGCATTTCTTTCATCGTCAGTTTCCGGTTTATTACCCTCCTCGCTTTCGCTTTTTGGATGCTCTTCCTCCGCATGATCATGGAGGTCGTGGGCCATATCTTCGAGCTCGAAGAGGGCGGCGAGTCTGGATTGATCGTCGAAGACAGACGCCTTGCGGCTGGCGTAGGCTGCGGCTGCAGCTGCGCCTACTGGGGCGAGTAGAGAAGCGAGGCGCGCTTCGTTGTCGGCGTCATAGGTTCGGTAGTGACCATTTGTGGCGGCACGGAGGAGCTGGGTCGGATTGAATGGAATACTGTTGATATATGCTTTCTCATGGCCGGTGTGTTCATCTTTTTTTACATCGTTGATGAGCAGTTTTATCGGATTATCGTAGGAACCCGAGGTGAGGAAACTTCCTTTTTTGAACTCGACGGGCTCGGTGTGGACTTGATCGCCCTTGGTTTGTTTCCAGCTATTATAGGCATTCTGCGCTGCATCTAGGGTCGTGAGATGCGGGAGAACGTTCCAGCGTTTGATCCACTGGGCAAACTCTCCGTAGGTGAAAACTTTTTTCTTTATTGCTTCGTTCAAGAGTTCGCCACGTACCGTGCCGCTCCCTGCGCGGTACACGTCGACTTCACGGTCGAGTTCGATTGTTCCGTTAGCATGAAATTTTGCTATTTTTGGCAGGTGGGTTTCGTAGAGAATTTTTCCTCTGTCGTCCTTGTCCGCGGGAATACGCTGCTGAAGTTCCATGCCTTCCTTAAGCGGCAAACGCATGACATCAAACTCGATCTCACGATCGAGTTCTTCCTTCGTATCGATGATCTGGTGGGCCCGAGTATCCATGACCCACTTCTTGAAGCGACTGAGCGTCTCGCGGCCCGCGCCGGTAACGACGACGAGAGGAATGTTCTCATCAGCGTGGAATACCTTGCCTTCTATCTCCACCGTTTCGCCATTTGGTTTGTCGATGAAGATGCCTTCGATTTCCGTTTCGACCCAGCGATATTCGACCGTAGCCTCGTCGTGATGGACGGGCATCTGGTAGCGGATTTTCGTGCCAGGTTTCAAACTTATGCCGGTATTTTTGCTGTAGAGATCGGCCTCATTCTTTATCCGCCTACGGTCTTCGCAGGCGATTTCCCGGATACGCAGAGCTTTTTTGATCTTCGTGTCGAGTTTTGAGAGTTTTTGTTCGAGTTCCTGCATGGAACGGAGCTTTTCGAGAATCAATCGGGCGAACTCTGGCGCGATGAGTGATGTGAGGCGGGTTTTCTCCATTGCTGCATCGAGATCTGCTTTTGTAACCGGTATTTCTGCGGCTGAGATGTTTTCCGGGAGGGCCAGCGAGAGCATTTTTTCGAAGTTTCTTGCCATCGCCCTATCTCCTTTGCCAATTTGCGTATCGAATGCTCGCGTGAGCGATCTGAATGTTTCACTGTGAACCCGGCTGCCTTCACGAAACTCTTCGATATCTTTCCGAATCTCCTCTGCTTCTCTGGGCGTGTCGAATTTCTGTTTCAGGTAGTCGGTGAGTTCGAGTGTCGTGAATGCCGTTAAATTTTTCAGGATGCGGCCTTCTTCGAGCTCGAGTGCGGTTGAGCCCAGGATGTCGGGGAGAGCCTTTTTTGCGAGTGGATGCTCTTTGAGGAAGGTGAGGAAGATTTTTTCGCTCTTTGGATCTTCCAGAAATTTTTCTGCCGCCTGGATGTGCGTCTGGACGTTCGATTCGAGTGCCTGTGTGAGGCTGTCGAATGTTTGCGGTGAAATTTTTCCCGTCAGTTCGAGCTCCGCCGCCTTCCTGCGGGTAGCGATTCCATGAGCATCGCCTGCGTTGTGCAGGTAATCGTACAGCTTCCTGAAGCGATAAGATGTCGCCGAGCCTTCGACGAGACGCTGTGCCAGCATGCGATCGGAGGCGATGGGGCTGCGTGCGCAACGTTTCGCATTTTCGAATTCCATGCCTGTGATTTTTCCTTCAGATTTGAGCTGCTCGAGTTTTTTTACGAGGTCGTCGCGGCCTTTCGATCCTGATACTGATACGGCGTCGCTTATTGTATTTCGGACGGCGTCGAGCGGATTTTTCGGTTTCTTTTTTTCGTCTTCGGCGTTCGGATCGGAGCCTGCTGATTGACCTCCTGCGCCTGTTTTCGCGAAAAAAGCCTTTCTGCCAGTGAACAGGAGTTCATCGGAGAAAGCAGGGAGGTCGCTTATGTGCGAGTTGTGCGTGCGGCTGCATCTCATGAGTTTGGGGAGTTATAGGTCCTTGCACCTGCGAGACTGCCTGATTGCCTTAATTTTACTATATTTTTCATGTTATGCAAGTGGATTTGGTGTTGGCGGCTTTACAATTTTCTCAATGCAGCTTCAATTTCGCGAAGGAGCGCTGATGCTTCATCGGTTTTTAGTGTTTTTTGAATTTCCTGTTTGAGTTCATTTGATTCAATGGCATCCGCGAGTTTTCCCTTCTTTGCATCACTCCAATTCTTCACTCCGTTTTTCAGATTCTGAGCGATATTTTCTCCCTTCTCTGTCGCGCTTGAACCCGTCGCTGTCTTATTTTGCTCGATAACGATACTGGCGAGGTTTTGAATGTGCGTTGTGTTACTATTCGAGAATTTTTCAGCTATTTCAGTAAGTTGTGTTTTCTGCGGGTCCGTGAGTGATCCGGCAGATGCTGTGGCAGCGCCAGCGGATGTCGTGCCTGAGCGGAGTGCGGTGCGGGCCTGCTGAATGAGACCATCACGGAGTGCGGTGTCTTCCCTTGCGTCATAAAGTCTCTGTACCGTTACACCGCCGCCGATGTCCATATTTCTATTGGATGATTGTCCGTACACTTTTTCCAGACCTGTTGTGAAATCCTTCAAATTGTTACTTGCCTCCAGTTGATTGCGATCGAGCTTACTGATAGCATCTTTGAGGTGCTCGACTGAAGTCATGTTTTTGAGGTCTACTGACACGTCAGTATTTCCGAGAAATTTTCTTGCGCGCTCATAACTCTCGTTTTCACTCTTGTTTTTCAATTGGCTAAGCAGATTCGGAATGTCCGTAACCTTGAGCTCCTCGGTAGTCTTGCCGCTTTCCTCAAGACCGTGATGAACTGAATGAGGAGAGCTGATCTGGAAGAATGGGGTGTAGAGGAATGGGGCTTTGGCGAGCCACTCACCGGCGCCCTGAGCATTCTCGATGACCTTGCCGGCGATGTTGTCGGCGATGGTGCCGTCGTTGGCAGCCTTGATGCCGAGCCAGACGAAGACGATGGCGCCGATGGCAACGAGCAGATCCTGGAAGGTGTCAATGCTCGATGTTGGTGCGCCCACGGGCACACCGCCGAGTCCCTCGTAGTTTACGTTCTGCATGGTTGCGAGCAGGATGTAGCCGATGGAGAGAATGAATCCGAGGATGATCGGTGCGATCAAGCTCTTTGTGATTTTGCCGGCAAAACCGCTCGCGCCGCCGGGGATGAGATTTGGAAATGTGGTATTCAGTACGAGGAGCGGCGAGAATATGATCACCATCCACAGCACGGCGGCGCGGATGAAGAGTGTGATCGTCAGGACGATGAAGCTCACCGCGTAGATGAGATACATCACGACCGAGAAGAGCATGTTGATGGCGAGCGAGGAGATTCCGCCCTTCTGCACCTCGGCGGCTACGAGTCCGAGTTTCTGAATGTTCATGAATTTGAGTGCGATGATCATGAGCGAGCCGTCGATGTTCCAGTTCGTGAGATACTTCGTCACCTCGGGCGCGAGCTTGTAACTTCCATCGGAATTTTTCCTGCAGATTCCATTCTCCGTATTGATTTCGTTTGATTTTTCTGCAGCTTCTTTACAGAGAGCTTTGGCTTTTTCCGGATCTTTTTCTTTGGATTTTTTCACACAATCGGTAAGAACTTCCTTCGAAGTTTCGATGGCGGATGCAAACCTGCTCGCACCCATTTCGCGACATATTTCTCCCTGGGCAGCCGCGATCTGCATTGCTGTCCGCTGGGTCAAATCAGCGTCCGATCTGCCAATCGAAAAAGCAAACGTCGTACCGACGTTCACCACATCGAGCACCACCTTCACTCCAGCGTAGGAGAAGTTTACGAGTATGAGACCGAGGATGATTTTTGGCAGGGCTTTTTTGAGTTCCAGCACCGAGACGAGTTCGCCCAGGCCGAGCACGTTGTAGAGCGCGACGACGAGAAGGAGGAGTACGTAGGCGATGTTAACGAGATTCCTCACCTGTACCCACATCTCGCTCAGTTTGAGATCGACCGCTCCCGTATAGAGGAAGTCGCTCTTCAGGAGTCCTCCTGCGAACATGAGGAGCGGGAAGAGAATTTGCGATATAAGCCTCAGGAAGAGCGCGAGAATCTCTGCGAACTTCACCGTGACCGAATCGTTATTCCCGACGATGGCACCGAAGGTACTGGAGCCGAGGGCGGTTGAGCCAGTTTTGTCGGCAGAGGTATCGGAGACATCAGGTTTCTTAGCCGTGTCAGGAGTATCAGACGCTGGTTTGATGGCGTCCGCTGACGGTTGAGCAGGCGGCTGCGTTGCTGTGGCGGGTGCTGGTGTAACTACCGGTGCGCCCTGCGCTGAAGCCTCCTGTGCATGTACATTCATTGCCGAAACCACCATCAGTCCTACCGCGAGTAGCGCTATTACGAGAATTTTGCGAATTGTTTTTGAACTTTGTTTCATTGTTTTTTTATTTTTCAGACGCAGATCCCAGTGCTTCCTTGCTTGCTTCTTCCTTCTCCGTCACTCCCTGCATTTCCCTCAGCTCTTTCACATGACGCCTGTATGAATCAGTTTTTTCGTAATATGGCACTGCTGCGATCCACTTGATAAACTGATCCACTTTTTTTTCGTCACCACGTGTGGCTGCGAACTGGAGATTTTCCCGAGCGGGCTGCGAGAGCTTTTTCACAAACTGTTTTTCCCCGTTCGCCGGATCATTGATTGCCTCCAACACCTCTTTCAATGTCGCCGTATTTCCTTTTCCGGCCTTTTTATTTTTCTCGCGAACAAATGCAATTGCTTCGACGACACCATCTTTCTCAAAATACATCTTCGAAATGTCCGGTGCGTTCATCATCTGCTGGGCGAGATGCGTGCGCGCCGTGATGATTTCGCGATCGGCACTTCCCGTATCTTTCGTAATCCACTCCCACATGGTGGGGTTGCCGAGCAGTGCATTCCCGGCGATGATTCCCGCGACGTCGGCGTAGAACCAGGGACTGTGCAGCAGTTCGGTGAGATTCTTCCTGTGCGCGACTCCCGCAAGGAGTAAATTCGTGCCCCGCCAAAGAATGAGCGCCGTACCCGCGAGGTACTTGGGCTGGAAAAATTTTACTGCTGCGTTCGTGTCCATTCGCGCCTGAAGAGCGTCGTGAATGTTCGCCATTTCTTCTTCGGTTCTCTTCTGCCCTTCTTCTACTGTCTTGAGCGTCTCCTCGACTGATGCGGCGTCGAGCTGCATTTCTCCAAGAAGAATTTTTGCCTGCTCAACCGTGAGATACTTTCCACTGGCAAACGAGGTTATGAGAGCGAGGGCTTTCTCTTTTTTCTTTGAAATGATGTACCGCATGAACTCCATGCGCTTCCTGCCATCCATGGCCGCCATGATCGAGACGATGCCGGACTCTTCCATGAGTTTCAGACTGTCTTCCCGCGTGAGGGGACCAGGATTTCGTGGCTGAAATCCTGCCAGGATGAAGTCGTACTCTTCGGGCAGCATCTCATCGCCACTTTTGAGGAGAATTTTTCTCATGATGTCTCCGTAGTGCCTGTTTTCGGCCATCTGTACGAAGATCTCATTTCCCCTTTCCGTGAGATAAAAAAGATCATCGAGATTCATCTTCTCTCCCTGCTCCTCCTTTTTTTGCTTCCTGCCGGCGGCTTCTGTCAGAAAGGCTGCTATAAGCGTCCTGTACTGATTCACGTCGCGCTCGCATTCAGTGAGAAAATCCTCCCACCTCTCTCTCTCCCTCGGAGTATTGTCCGTTTTTTCCATCGCGAGATCGAGAAGATCGTAGGAATAATTCACATACTTGCTCATGGCATCGAGGGCTTTTGCCTTCTGGTTGGCGTATGAGTCTACGTACTCCCTGCTGGCGAGATGATCCTCGAGGAGTTTCTCCATTTCTTTCAGGTCATACTCTCTCGATTTCATGGCCTGCTCCTTTCCCAGTTCCAGCGTTGTTTTTTGTGGTTTTTCCTGCATATCAAGAATTTTATAGTTTGAGTAAACGGGTGGAGAGATCGAGGAAACTCTCTTTTTTCCCTTCGAGTTCGGTAACGTGCCGCTTCATGAATCTGCGAATTTCCACCGGATCCTGCGAATCGAGATCGATGCCGATATCCGGCATCGCGCGGCCTGTCGTCCTGATATGAAGCATCCTCACAAATGGCTGATCGTAGACGATCCAGAATGACTTGATGTTGCTCCATGGAATTTCGCTGTTCCCTATTTTTACGCCAAATTCCGAAATTTCTATGTTGATTGTTCTCGTCTGTTCGAAGTGATCGAGCGCGTAGACGATCACTGCTGTGATAATTGCAATGATGAAAATCCAATTACCCGTTGCTGATCCGTAGAAGAGCAAAAGGAGTACTACCGCCGCCGCTCCCATCATCCAGATTTTTCCTTTTTGCATTTTTCTTCGGAGCGGCGCAGTCCAGGCTAAAGCTGTTTCTGATGATTTTGAAAGTGCGCGTAAGCCTTCATGGGAGCTTTCGTGTGAAACTTTTTGGTTGTGGTTTTTGGTGTGCATATTGGTGTGCATTTTTACGTGAGCATTTTTCGATTATTTCCCTTGCGCTTCTGCTTTGAATTTTTCTCTTCATTATATCATTTTTTGGCTTTGGGGACAAGGTATGCATGTCATAAATTTCTCTATGAAAATTTTTGTGTGAAAATTTTCAGCTTTAAATACTCTAAAGTTCGCCTAACATCCAGCTTCTGGCCGTCCAAAAAGCCGAATTAAAATAGAAATTATAATTTTTACAAATACAATTTTATAATTTATATCATTCTGTTCCCTTTCGAACAGGGATTGCACCGTAATATTTGCCAGCCGCCCACCAAGAGTCCGCGAATGAGACCGAATTTTTTTAAGGATTCCGCCATATACTCCGAACACGTCGGTGAAAATCGACAGTAGCCGTACGGGAAAAACTCGCGGAGCGGTCCGTGATCGGGCGAGAGCGTACGCTGATACAATGTGATTACAAAAATCAGCAGATTACGTGGAATCCGCCATATTAAGCCGAAAAAATCGAATGCGCTACTCTTCATCCTAGTAATATCTTCCCGGTACCTTCTTCACTCCATGATCGATAACCTCGAAGTGCAGGTGGATGCCGGTGGCACCGCGGACGCGGCCGGTGTTACCCATTTGACCGATGACCTCCCCCTGCGAGACGTGATCGCCGTTCTTCACTACGAGATGATCCATGTGGGCGTAGAGAGTTTTTACTCCATTGCCGTGATCAACGATGACGTGATTGCCATATCCACCGCCCCATCCACCCTGAGAAGCCTTGATAACTGTACCCTCGGCAGCGGCCCAGATCGGCGGCTTGGTTCGGTTTCCAATATCATAGGCGTAATGGCCGGAGCGAAAGCCCTGCGTGATGGAACCGATGGTTGGAAAAATGAGAAATTTTCCGGCTGCAGGAGCGGTAGTGGTATTTTCGAGTTTACGCTGGGCATTTCTCGATGGCGCGTCGCGGCTTGCTGATCTTGCCGCCTGTGCAACCGTCCGAATTGATGGAAGCGGCCTTCCTTCGGGTACGAAGATGACCTGTCCTGCACTCAATGTGCCGCTCTCGAGATTATTCATGGCGACGATCTTCTGCGCCTCTACTTTGTAGAGAGATGCGATCTTCTCCACCGACTGACCGCTCGCCACACGATGACTCACGCCGTTAGCCGGAGGGATGGAGAGCTTCTGTCCGATTTTGAGGACGCTGGCCATCGTGACGTCATTTTCCCACATGAGGGTCTCTGATTTTACGTTAAATCTCGCGGCCACGGTTGAGAGCGTGTCGCCTGATTCGATGGTGTAGATGGCTCTATCTTTGAATGTTCTTTCTGTTTTTGCGGTTGATGTCTGTGGACTTGCCTTTGAGAAGTATCCTTCCGAGTCGGCGATGAGCGTTCCTTCCTGTGTGATTTGATTGAAGTACTCATCGTTGCCGTAGGAGGCATACGATACATCCAGCGTGGAACCGAGAACAACCGTCGTGACGAGCATCGTCAGAGTTACGGCGGAGAGCCTCCTGAAGAGGGTGGCTGGAGTCGGAGCAACCGTTCGCGCATCGTACCGCTCCTTCAAAACCCCTGCCGTGTGCCAGATAAAGCCGACTCCCGAGTATTTCAAAGCTGCCGCCCCTGTTTTGAGGGCAACTGTCTGTGACTTTCTCCAGGCAAGGGCGACAATACTATTTTTGCCGAATACCCTTTCATGGCGCCTGAGACGTGCGTGTAAGCTTGCTTTGAGTGCTTGTGCTTCGGAGAGAGACAAACAGATGGGGGGTTACTCAAGTACCGGACTTACCCCTTGAATGTATCCCGGGAGAGGAGTTTCGTCCAGATCGGGGGTATTGACTCTTCCATGAAATTATGGTGACTGATTCCGGTAATATCCGTGGATAATTCTTCCTTTTTTGGCTTATATATAATATAAATTTTGTTTTTAATTTTGTTATTTTTTGTGCATTTTTACTCTACTCTTCTTCTTGACCGACTGTTATATTTGGTTTGGAATGAGCGTTCCTCGAGGCCGCTGGAAATAGTTATAATGATCTATTTTTTTATTTTGTCAAACAACAAGGGCTGGCAGCGTGAAATTTTTCTTGAACATTCTTCTGCTCTTTGCTAGGCTACCGCTACTTTCTGCCTTTTTTTGAAACATGAAGAAGGCTTATAGTATTTATACTTTTAACCCAAAGAAAGATGGCATCTGCTTCCGGTTCCAGTTTGAAGCCAAATCTCGAGGATATCAGAGATTATGAGCTTATGGTTATTTTACCTCCCGATATCACTGAGGCTGATTTGAAGGCCAAGGTTTCGGATATTGAGGGGACGATTACCCAGCATGGCGGGAAGATTCTCGATCGCGAGGTTACACCGCTGCGTGATTTTGCTTACCGTATCAGGAAGCACGATCGTGGGTTCTATGCGACATTGCACTTTTCTGCTCCGATTGATCGGGTCAATGAGCTTGAACGATTCGTCCGCATCGAATCTGGAGCTCTCCGTCACCTCCTCGTCGCCTGTCCGAAACACTATGAGTTCAAAGGACTCATGGCTTACGTGCAGGAGGCAGAAGCTCTCTCCCTCAAAGAGGCCGAGGAAAAGAAAGCAAAGGCCGAAGAGCAACAGCAGAGAAAAATGAGTGCGCGTCCCGCCCGAGCCGTTCGACCCGAGAAGCCCGCAGCTGTACCTGCGCAAGTCGCCAATGTTCCTGCTGCTGCGATCGAGACCAAGAAGCCAGAACTGAGCAAGGTTGATGAGCAGCTCAAAGCCATTCTCGACAATCCGGATATTCAGATTTAATTTTTTACTCAATTTCGTTTACAAAATATGAGAAGTATCAATAAAGTTATCATCATCGGAAATCTCACCCGCGATCCTGTCATGAAGATGACCCAGAGTGGACAGCCGGTTGTTACTTTTGGCGTAGCCACAAATCGACAGTGGATTACCCGTGATAATCAGCGGCATAACTCGGCGGAGTTCCATGAAGTTGTGGCGTGGGCGAAGCTTGCTGACATTTGCGAAAAGTACATTCATAAGGGAAATCTCGTTTATATCGAGGGTTATTTGAAGACCCGCAGCTGGGAAGGTGCAAGTGAGGCCGAAGGCAAGCGGTATCGAACAGAAATTGTCGTACAGGATATCGTCATGCTCGAGAAGAGGCGCGATGGCGATAGTGACTCCGGTGAAGCGTTCGAGCAGGCTGATCGCGATGTGACAGCCGCTTCGAACGTCTTCTCCGTGCCGTCCTCCGATGAACCACCCATCGATGAGCTTGATGTGAATTTGGGCTTGGGTGAGCCGATTTCCCAGGAGAGTTCGTTTTAAAAAAGTTCGTTTTCAAGTTTCTCTTTATTCGTCTTAATATTCTCAACTTAACATTTCAATTCCTATGGCTACCTATCAGAATCGCAAGAACCGCTTCACTGACCAGATACAAACGTTTGCGGATTACAAAAATATCTGGCTCGTGAGAAAATTTGTCTCCCAGTGGGGTCGCATCGTACCCCGCTACTACTCCGGGCTCCCCGTACAGGCACAGAAGCGAATTTCTCTCGCCGTGAAGCGCGCGAGATTTATGGGCCTCATTCCGTTTGTGAAGTAGGAACAACCCCTTAAGATTGCCTCGGAGCCATACGTCCGCTATATTTGCTTTGTCATTTCTGTTGCTACATTTGTAAAGTTGAACTGGCATCCATGCGGGATATTCTTGAATTTTCGAGGCTGACGGATGAGGAGCTCACAGAGCTTCTCCGGAGACACAAGATCGGCTTGAGCATCGCTGAGGCGAGGCATATTCCCGAACTTCTTGGCCGTGATCCCACCCTCACCGAAGCCACGGTTTGGGGGATACAGGGTTCGGAGCACTGCTCGTATAAGTCGAGCCGCAATCACTTGCGCGAGTTACCTGTGAGTGCGCCGAATGTCATTGTGCCGGTTGGAGAAGATAGCGGCGTGTTTAGTTTAGTTGAGCATAATGGTGAACGATATGGTGTGATTGTCGCTCATGAAAGCCATAATCACCCTTCGCAGATCGTGCCCTATGAAGGGGCGGCCACCGGCGTCGGCGGTATTGTGCGCGATATTGCATGTATGGGCGGACGGGTAATTGGCATCATGGATAGTCTGCGATTTGGTGATATATCCCGCAATGAGTCGAAGTGGATTGCCGGTGGCGTTTTCAGCGGAGTTGGCGGGTATGGAAACCCAATTGGCGTACCGAATATCGGTGGCGATGTTTCGTTCCATCCCGGCTACAACGACAACTGTCTCGTGAATGTCGTTGCCCTTGGTACGGTAAAGGAGAGTGAGGTGATTCACTCGTACGTTCCCGATGAGGCCGCGGATACGGGATATGAGTTTGTGGCAGTTGGGAAGCCAACGGATCGCAGCGGTATGGGTGGGGCGAGTTTTGCTTCTGCGTCGTTTGGAGGAGGAGGTGAGGAGGAGCTTGAGGCGAAGAAAAGTGCCGTGCAGGAGCCGAATCCTTTTTTAAAACGACACTTGCTCGTCGCTACGTATGATTTATTTCGCGAATTGAAAGAGCGGGGATGGATACCGCGAGTGGCGTTCAAGGATCTCGGTGCGGGTGGAAATATCTGCTCGACCGTTGAGCTGGTCGCGAAGAAAGGATTTGGTGCGGAGGTTTTTTTGGAGAAGATTCATACCGCTTACGAAGGCCTGCCGGCTGCGGTTATTGCCTGTAGCGAGACCCAGGAGCGCTTCATGTGGGCATGCCATCCGGATGTGACAGATTTCATCGTGAAGCACTACAATGAGAAGTGGAACCTGCCTCTCGTGTGCGAGCGGGCCCGTGCGTCGAATATCGGCCGCGTGACTCGGGGAAATTATGTTTTGAAGTATCAAGATGATGTCGTATGTGATGCCAAAGCAGAACATATTACGGAGGGTTTTCTCTACGATAGGCCGTTTGCGCACGTTGAAAAAAACCTGAGTGAACCGGTTTTTGAGACGCCGAAAAATTTGTCGTCCGTGTTTTTGAAAATTTTGGGAAGTGAAAATATCGCTTCCCGTAAGCCGATTTATGAGAAGTATGACAAGCAGGTTCAGGGGTATGTCGTGATTGAACGCGGGGAGAGTGATGCAAGCGTGATGACGCCGTTTCTCGATCATGAAGAACTCGGCGAAAAACGATATGTAGGCCTCGCGTCCAGCGTTGCCGGCAATCCATGGTACGGATGCATCTCTGCAAAGATGCAGGGCGCGAATGCGGTCGTGAGTGCGATGCGGGCTGTTGCCGCCGTGGGCGCCTATCCACAGGCCTACACCAACTGTCTGAATTATGGCAATCCGGAAAAACCCGAGCAGATGGCCGAACTGGTGGATGGAATTGCGGGGATTAAAGAAGCGCTGGAGTCCGTGAAGTTGAAAAATCACCGTGAGTTTGCGACGCCGGTCGTGAGCGGAAATGTTTCTCTCTACAACGAAGGTGCGAGTGGTTCCATTCCTCCGTCCGCGGTGCTCGCCTGTTTTGGGAAGATTGACGATGCAAGGAAGGCCGTCACGATGAAACTCAAAGGCGCGGGTAATGTTCTGTATATGATTGGTGCGCGACGCGACGAGTGCGGCGGGAGCGAGTATTATCGGGTGCTTGGGTTAGGCGTTGGGGCTTCGGTTCCGGTTCCGAATTATTCTGCCGTACAAAGTGAGATCTATGCCCTTACGGATGCTGTTTCTGCCGGACTCGTACAGTCGGCAAAAACCATTGGCGAGGGAGGTGTTTTGGTGGCGTTGGCACAGATGTGTATCGGCGGATTTCATGATGGGAAGATCGGTGTTGAGGTGAATGCTGGCAAGATTATTCGTGATTCTGGATTGCGCTTCGACAAGGCTTTATTTACCGAAACGGGTGGGTTCGTGGTAGAGGTGACGCCGGGCGATGCTGCGGAGTTTATGAAAGTGCTTGATCTGTGTGGTGTAACACCGGTAGAAATCGGCCGTACCAGTGCTGATGCAAATTTTATCGTAAAATACGATACTGGTTTTTCCCTACCTCTTGAAGACATTCGCACTGCCTGGATACAAGGGTTACGCGAAAAACTGGTATAGGATATCTGAGCCACATCAGCTTTGAAAATTTGTTGTTTGTAGAATTAAAGTTTGTTATAATGAGGCTAGAAAAGATCTTCGGCCGTGGTTTATAAGCCACAAGTTAGCGGAAGGTCTTTTTTTTTGTTGCTATAGCGGAAATACTGAAATAAGAAACTTCTCACTACTCCTTTTATCTTCTTTTATTTGAACGAAGAATATTTCTTTATTTTTTGTTATCCCCCAAATCGATGAAGTATCTCTGATCGCTTATCTACATTCTCCTTTGAAATTGGGGTGAAATTTGAATGCATTATCAGTTCGATGGCACATGAAAAATATTTCAGACGCCTTAATTTATCCTTATTATTGAGCTTATCTTCTAGGTGTTGCCAAAATAGTCCCAGAAATACCTTTTGTTTCCTGAAGTATTTTGATCGAATATGTGGACGTCTCTTTGAATTTTTTATGATGGACTTATATACATTTATGGCCTTTTTATAGACCTCCTTCATATCTGTTCCCGAAATTTTCTTTTCCCTCGTTTGATAGTATTCCATTTTTGAATGCTATCATAAACTTGTGGCTTATTCTAGCTATTTATTTGTCAGAATTATTTCATGATTTTTTAATCTTTTTGAAAGGTTTTTGTCAGAAAATTTGTGATCCGTTGTCCTTGACCCCGAAAAACTCCGCCTTTACAATGATGTATTAGTTGTGATATTCTGTACATATGAGTACAGAAAATAACAACATAATGGCCCGGAGAATGGCAAAGCTGGCACAAAGCAGGGAAACCATCTTTCATCCCGGCGATCTTGCCAATCTCTGGGGAATAACGAATGAAAACACCCTCTTCGTTACCCTTTCCCGTGCCACGCGGCAAAAGCTCCTCGTGCGACTTCGCAAAGGCCTCTACTCAATTGTGCCGCCATCAAAACTCTCGCCAGAACTCATCGGCACAAAAATGCTTCACCGATTCTGCTATATTTCCACGGAAACCATTCTCGCAAGGGAGGGATACATCTCGCGCAGTGTTCCATACATAACCTACATAAGCGACATCTCCGAGCAATGGACCTACGATCAGCATCACTATAAAAGCCGGCAGCTTGCGGCAAAATTTCTCTATAATCCAGATGGCATTGAGCAAAAGGGTGAGATATTTGAAGCGAACGTTGAGCGGGCAATTGCGGACATGCTCTATTTCAACCCACTGTGTCACTTCGATCGGAGGATCGACATTGGGAAAATTATCACCATACAGAAAAAAATCGGCTATCCTCTCACGAAATTACCACGTAACACTCTGCCATGATCCTTCCAAATCGGGCCGACGCAATACACAAAGCATGGCTCAACAGAATACTATCGGCAGTAGCAGATGATTCCAGGCTCGTACAGTATCTCGGATTCAAGGGAGGGACATGCGCCGCCATGCGCGGACTCATCGAGCGGTTTTCAGTTGATCTCGATTTTGATCTCATGGAGCCAGAAAAAAATCATGAAGTAGGGCGCGAATTTGAAAAAATTTTTCATAAACTCAATCTGGAAATCTATGACAAAAGCAGTAAAGTGCCGCAGTACTTTCTCAAGTATCCCTCAAGGCCGAACCTGCGAAACACCATCAAGATAGACGTTACTTTTCCCATACCGGAAAACAACGAATACGAGCCAGTCCGTTTCGTCGAAATAGACAGAATCATGAACTGCCAGACGGTTCCAACCATGTTCGCCAATAAACTCGTCGCTATGATGGAGCGGCACGAGAAATACGGAAGCATTGCCGGGCGCGATCTTTTTGATATTCATACGTTTTTCTTGAAGGGGTGTGGCTTCAAAAAGGAAATCATTGCGGAGAGAACAGGGAAAGCAGCGAATAATTACCTCAGGGACCTGAAGATTTTCATAGAAAAATTCGTAACCCAGAACGTGGTTGATCAGGATCTGAACATGCTGTTGCCACCGGGGGCATTCAGGAAAAATCGAATGATTTTAAAACACGAAGTCCTTATGTTTCTCAGCCAAGCAACGACTCAATGACTGTGATATACTGCTGCACGCATGACTCAATCCAGTACAGCAGCAAAACTTAACCGTACAACTCCCATCAAAAAACTCGTGGTGAAGGTTGGGAGCGCGCTTCTCACACGGGAAAATAATACGCTTAATGAGGAGTTTTTGAAGCATTTTGTCGATCAGGTGGCGGCAATCAAGAAGCAGGGAGTCCATGTTCTGATCGTAACATCCGGAGCTGTTGCAGCCGGCCGCAGCGAGGTGACGCCGAAAAAAGAATCAAAGACCATTCCCTATCGTCAGGCGCTTTCTGCGGTCGGGCAGATCGTCCTTATGGACACGTATCGCGAACTTTTTTCAGCCCATGATATTCCCGTTGCACAGGCGCTTCTCACCGATATGGACTTTCAGAATCGCGAAAGTTTCCTTACGATGCGCAATACGCTCGATCTCCTCCTGCAGATGGGAACGATACCGATTATCAATGAAAATGATGTCGTGACGTATGTGGGCTTCAAGTTTGGCGGCAATGATCCGTTGGCCGCGAAGGTTTCCGCCATGCTGAGTGTGGATGTGATGATTCTGCTCACCGATGTAGACGGTCTTTTTGACAGTAATCCATTCAAACATCCGGATGCCAAACTGCTTACTTTCGTGGAAGAAGTGACCGATGAAATTAAATCCTATGCCACGACAACGGTCTCGAAGAAGTCGATCGGCGGCATGATTACCAAGATCGAGTCTGCGCAGTATGCGCTTCAATCAGGCATTCCTACCGTCATTGCATCGGGCAAGCGTGAGAATATTCTCCTTGATATTCTTGAGGGACGTGAGTTTCGCGGCACGATTATAGGCCGCGGTGATGACCGTTGCGGCGGCCGGCACATGTGGATGCGTTCGCAGGTGAAAAAAGATATCTATCTCGTCGTGGATGACGGATGCGCCCGTGCTCTCGCCAGGCACGGCTCTCTTCTTGCCGTTGGTATCACTGAAGTGCACGGAGAGTTTCGCCGCGGTGATGTGGTAGCCATACGCAATACACGAGGCGAGATGATCGCCTTCGGTCAGATCAATTACGGCTCGCGCGACACCGATCAGATGAAGGGCCGAAAAACCGAAGACCTCGCCAAACTCTTCCCCGTCTTTCTCGAAGAAGAGGTCATGCACCGCGACAACATGGTGGTGGTTGGGTAGCTCGGCTTCACTTTTCCCCCGTGTACTGCTCGCATGTCTTGTTTACCATGTCGATCAGATCTTTGTCGGCGCGTAACAAATGCAGCTGCACTAAAAATACTGTGCGAGGGCTATCATCGCGCTGGACAGCTCTCCGGCTTTCCTCTATACTCCGCGAGGTCTTAGAGATAATAGCCTAACTTTGGCTTCCATGCGCGCTTTAATCAGCGTTTCGGACAAGAAAGGAGTGGTGGAGTTTGCAAGGAGCATCGCTTCAGCGAAGATGGTCGGAGGGGTGGAGATTTTGTCGACTGGCGGGACCGCCAAAGCTCTGTGTGAAGCTGGAATCAAAGTCACCGATGTGAGCGAGGTAACCGGATTCCCCGAAATTCTCGATGGACGGGTGAAGACGCTCCATCCGAAGATTCATGGCGGACTGCTTGCGGTGCGCGGGAATCCCGAACACATGCGTATTTTGAGAGAACAGGGTATCGAACCGATTGATCTCGTCGTGGTGAACCTCTATCCTTTTGAGAAAACAATCGCGCGTGAAGGAGTAACCGAAGATGAAGCCATCGAAAATATCGATATTGGCGGACCCTCGATGATTCGCTCTGCGGCCAAGAATTTCAAGAGTGTAACGGTTGTGGTGGATCCGATGGATTATGATGACATTGCAAAAGAGTTTGAGGTGAATGGGAGTACGAGTCTCGAAACGAGGAAACGTCTGGCTCGAAAAGCCTTCACCCGAACATACCAGTACGATGAAGCGATTGAGCATTACTTTCGCAAGCAGCTTGGGCAACCGGAGCTCCTCGATCTGCACTATGAAAAAGTGATGTCGATGCGATACGGAGAAAATCCCCATCAGAAAGCGGTTTTTTTCCGTAATCCTCAGAACCATGATCCGAATATTACGAATGCGCGAGTACTGCACGGAAAACAACTGTCCTTCAACAACATTGTCGATGGCGACAGCGCACTGGAACTCGTCAAGGAATTTGATCGCTGCGCCGCTGCGATTATCAAGCACAACAATCCGTGCGGAGTTGCGACAGCGGAAACGATCGAGGAGGCGCTCCATGCTGCATTTGATGTCGATAGCAAGTCGGCTTTTGGCGGTGTCCTGGCGCTCAATCGGGAGTGCACTGAAGGCATTGCCGATTTTATTCTCGAAAAAAAATGGTTCCTCGAAATTATCATTGCGCCGAAATTTTCGCCCACGGCGCTCGCGAAATTGGAGAAGAAAAAAGATTTACGCCTCCTTGAAACCGGTGAACTCATCCGTGATGTGAACAGCCGTGATATCAAAAAAGTGTCGGGCGGGATACTGGTGCAGACGAAAGATACCTATGTAGTGCAGGAGAGCGACCTCAAGGTAGTAACGAAAAAAGCTCCGACGAAAGAGGAAATCCATGCCATGCTCTTTGCGAATATCGTTGTGAAGCATGTCCATTCCAATGCCGTGGTGTTCGCGAAGGTGATTTCTGGGAAGTCCGCTACCGTCGAAGTTTGCGTGGGTATCGGTGCCGGTCAGATGTCGCGCGTGGACAGTGTGTTTCTCGGAGCGACAAAAGGCGGAGAAAATATCCGCGGCAGCATTATGGCTTCGGATGCATTCTTCCCTTTTCCGGATGCCGTTGAAGAGGCGGTAAAATATGGAGTTACTGCGATTATTCAGCCGGGAGGATCGATCCGCGATGAGGAAGTCTTCCGGCGCGCGGATGAACTCGGCATCAGCATGGTGACGACGGGGTATCGGTTTTTCAGACACTAGGGCTTCGTGGCTTTCATGACTACGGCGCTCGTTTCCTTCATCATGGCTCCTATGTCAGTGTCAGTGTGTTGTTTTTTTGTAAACAGATTTTCAAAATCCCCGATTTCCGTCATGAGCATGAGAAGCTGGGCATCGTTCTCGTCTTTGATGACTTGTCTCGTAAATGTCTGGTCGAACGGTTCTGTATAGGAGCCGCTGCAAAATAGCTTTTCTGGGACAGTAGGAAAGTTTGCATGTTCATTTTTTGCACTTCCGTTATTTTTGTTTGCTTTCTTGATCTTTCTGGTTTCTTTTCCGCCTCATTTGCTCCA
>Ga0233425_10000504_pt1 | contig 100906 bp, 122 predicted proteins | sample Watercolumn_Towu_2_FD_181712 | JGI IMG/M metagenome (GOLD analysis project Ga0233425, IMG submission 181712) | Freshwater microbial communities from Lake Towuti, South Sulawesi, Indonesia - Watercolumn_Towuti2014_140_MG | ecosystem: Environmental > Aquatic > Freshwater > Lake | place...
AGAAAGTCTATTTCTAACAGCTACAAAAGAAAAAGTCGGTGATATTTGTCCAAGTTGCGGTGCTGGTGCACTTGTTTTTGAAGAAGGTTGTAGTAAATGCCACGCCTGTGGACATAGTGAGTGTTAAAGTGTAATATAAATATATGGCACACAAAGACCAAACCCAGTTACTTAAAGAATTAGAAAACTTGAAATCAAAAATTTCTGTAGGTGATAAATATGAATGTCCTGGATACCCGGAAGTAGAATATGTAATTACTGAGATTGGTTTTATAGAAGCAACTGAAGATCCATGCATTGTTTATAAAAAGAAAGAGAATGGAATAACTTCTTGGGTAAGAACGCAGAAAGAGTACCTTGGCAAGGATATTTTGAAAACAAATAAAGATGACGGACAACTTAAAGAAGAGTTAAAGCAATTAAATTCAAAAATTACAGAAGATGAAAAATGGTATCACTATAAACACCACGACCAACATTATAAAATCGTAGGTATTGGTTTTATTGAAAGGACAGGAGAGCTATGTGTTGTTTACCGAGCAGAATATGGAGATAAAATAACTTGGGTTGGAACTGAAGAAGAGTTTTTTGCGAAAGTTACTTTAGGAGATGGAACTAAGGTTGATAGATTTGCAAAAGTTATTTAAGTAATATAATCTCCATATATGGAAGACATTTTTCATTTAGGCATAAAAGCTTTAATTCGTAACAAAAAAGGTGAGATATTGCTTTTAAAAATTAATCCTAAAAAATTAATAATGCGTTCTGACTGGAAAGGTATAGCTTATTGGGATATACCCGGTGGAAGAATTAAAAAGAGATCATCTATTATTAAAACATTAAAATCAGAAATAGAAGAAGAAACTGGAATTAAAAATATATCTAAGATTAAACATTTTTTTACAGTTTTATCTAAAATTAGAATTCCTATTAAAGATCAAAATACTAGCGTTGGTTTAATCTTGGCCGCATATACATGTTTAGTACCTGAAAGTATAGAAATCAAACTATCTGAAGAACATATTGAATACAATTGGTTTTCGCCAGTCGAAGCATCAAAATTATTAGAGGTAAAATATCCGATTGAGTTTACTGAAAAGATTAAAGAATTATAAATGTCAGTCTATACAAAAACAGGGGATAAAGGGAAAACAGGAACAGTTGGTGGCAAAAGAGTTTCTAAATCTTCAAAACTTATACAAACAATCGGTAGTATCGACGAGTTAAATTCATATCTCGGAATAATCGGAAAATTAACAAAAATACAAAGAAACTTATTTACAATAAATTCAATCTTGTCAGGAGCTGACCTTAAAGGGTCAGACCTTTCAAGGTGTACAAAAGAACTTGAAAAAGAAATCGATGAGATGGAAGGTAAAATGCCAGTTTTAACAAGGTTTATTATTTATTCAGGAACTTCTAGAGCTACTAAAATATACTATGCTAGAGCATTGGCAAGAAAAGCAGAGAGAATGTTAGTTGGTGTATCAGATAAAAATCATCCAAATCTAGTATTAATAGCATATCTAAATAGACTTTCTGATTACTTGTTTACACTAGCAAGATTTATAAATTTTAAAAATAAAATTAAAGAAGAGGAGTGGAAAAGTTAATATAATCATATTATGAAAAAATATAGCAAGCCAATTGATAAATATGAAGGATTATATCTATCCAAATAGCGTATCTTTTGAGGAAGTAAAATACAGTATAAATAAAAAGGAACTTAAAAAGTTTGAAAACTTCATCTTCCTTAAGTACTTAAAGAAATAATGCTACAATGGATAATAAAATTTGATTATGAAAAAAAGAAATTATGGGTTACTAAAGGCACTCGATAATCTATTGAGGAGCATACCTGATTTTAATGTTAACGATTCTCCATTAAGAGGTAAAAAAGCTAAAAATTGGTTAAGAAAAATTGGTAAAAGAAGATTTTGATACTGTTACTAAATATCTTTTGGATATAATATATTGCTATGTCTTGGCAAATATTAATTTCATTAAGTGTTTTACTTTATTCGATATCTGTTTTACTTCAAAAGACGCTTTTAAAAAATGATAAAAGCGATCCTATTTCATTTTCAATATTTTTTCAAGTCGGAGTCAGTTTGATTATTGCAGTTTTGGTTTTGATTATAAAAGGGGGGATAGCTATACCAGATTTATCAAAAATTTGGATTTATGTTTTATTAATGGCTATTTTATACGGCCTTGCTAATTTGTCTATTTTTAAATCACTGAAGTTAACAGACGCATCGCAGTTCGGTGTTATATTTCAAAGTAAAAATCTATTTGCCATTTTAGGAACATCACTAATTTTCAATGAAACTTTGAATACAAAACAATGGATAGGAGCATTACTTTTAATTTTAGGGGTAGTAATTGTATCTTTTACTAAAAATAAGTTTAAGTTTGATAAAGGTTCAGGCTTGGCTTTGGTCGCTGGACTATTATTTGGTCTTGCAAATGTAAACGATAGATTTTTGGTTAATTATTTTGATCCATATTCATATGTTGTAGTTGGTTTCTTGTTTCCTGCTGTTTTGATTTCAGCAATATATCCAAAAAGATTACTAGGAGTTAAGGAGTTTTTAAATAAATCAACAATTTATAAAATGATTTTATTGTGCTTAGTTTATGGTTTGTCAGCGGTAGCATTTTTTGCTGCACTAACAACAACAACGAATGCGGCTCAATTGTTTACAATTAATGCATTTACAGTGATAACTGTTGTGGTTTTTTCGATAATTTTCTTAAAAGAAAAAGAGTTTATGGCTAGAAAAGTAATTGGCTCAATTCTGAGTTTGATTGGACTACTGTTGGTTGCTTAAAAGTAATTCTAAAGATGCTACAATGGATGTATGGGACTACTGCCTGAAAGAGAGCCTAAAAAAAACCAGTATGAAAGACCTGATGAAGTGTCTTCACTAACTATTGAAAGAAAGGAAGTAGTTACTCCTGTTCCTACGCAATTTAAAGCCCAAGTAAGTGATGATGATGGAAATAAAGTAATTACCACTCCACAGACAGCTAAAATTGATATTGTTATTCCTGAAATAGATAGAGAAACGCTTGAAGTTAGAATTAAGGGGGATACAGAAACTCCATCTGTTTGGTCGGCAGCCTATTGGATTAGAATAATTAAAAAGTCTATTTACTATGGTTGGAAGTTTATATTTGAAGGGAGGAATAAATGATTATACCTGATTTAAATTTAATAATTGCAGTTTTGTTTTTATCTTTGCTTTTAATTTTTATGCTTGTTGTTTCAGGTTATGCTGTATTTATAATTTTTAAAAATAGAGGTCGAGAAGAAACATCAATCGATTCAGTTTATCTACAAGTTAGTGTTCCTCGAATGAACGAGATCAAGATAGATGCTATGGAACAGTTATTTGGCTCACTTTATTCAATCAAAAAGGGTGGTTGGAAACAAAAGTTTGCAATTCAACCTGCGATTTCGTTTGAAATTGTTGCAAGAGATGAAGATATAAAATTTTTTATTTGGACACCAAGTAAATACAAAGACTTGATTGAAAAACAAGTACATGGTGCCTACCCTGATGCTGAAGTTAAAGAAGTACAAGAAGTTAATATATTTGATTTGAAAAAGGAAGCTATTGATGAAAGTGGGGAAGTGCCTGATAGAAAAGTGTCATATAAATCTTTTCAACTTTCAAAAGATAATCATTATCCATTAAAAACATTTAAAGATTTACCAACCGATATATTATCAAGCATTACGTCAAGCATGGCCAAGATGGATAAAGGTGAGGGGGCAATGGTTCAAATTTTAATTTCCCCCGCAGAAGGAGATTGGCAAAAAACAGGTAAAAAGTTTGTGTCAGATACTAAAAAACAAGAAAGTAGTAGTGAGTCAGCAAAATATTCTGTTTCAGGCAAAGCCTTAGAAGTAATTGAAAATAAAGTAAGTAAACCTGGGTTTGAAACTTCAATTAGAGTAGTAACTGTTGGTTTGACTAAAGAAAAATCAAAACAACATTTAGAGAATATTTCATCATCACTTAGCCAAGTTGCAGGTGAATACAATAGCTTGGGGGGTAGAAAAATATACAACAAAGGAATGTTTATGCAAGACTTTTTGTATAGATATCAGCCAATGTTTAATCTTTTAAAAAATCATGTCTCAGTTTTGAATTCAGAAGAACTAGCTACACTTTTCCATTTTCCAAATAGACAAATAACAACGCCACATATCTATTGGCTAAATAGTAAAACTGCTCCAGCACCAGCTGAAGTACCTGAAGATGGTCTTTACATGGGTAAAAGTGTTTATAGAGGTGTAGAAAGAAAAATTGCAATTGGCGATGATGATAGACGAAGACACATGTTCATTATTGGTGCAACTGGAACAGGTAAGACAGAACTAATGAAAAGCATGATAATGCAGGATATTAGAAATGGTAAAGGAATATGTTTCATGGATCCACATGGTGATGCTGTAGAAGATATTTTAAAAATGATTCCACCTGAAAGAGCTGAAGATGTTATTTACTTTAGACCAAGTGACACAGAAAGACCAATGGGATTAAATCTAATGGAAGCAAACACTGAAGATCAGAAACATTTCATATCCTCAGCAATTATAAATATGATGTACAAGCTGTTTGATCCTTATAAAACAGGTATAGTCGGTCCTAGATTTGAACACGCAGTTAGGAATGCAATGCTTACTATCATGTCAGAAAAGGGAACAACATTTGTTGAACTTATGCGTGTTTTAACAGATGCGAGGTATGTACAGGAGCTTTTGCCTAAAGTAACCGATCCAATTATTAGAAGGTATTGGACGGATCAGATTGCGCAGACCTCAGACTTCCATAAATCAGAAGTCCTTGACTACATCACCTCTAAATTTGGTAGGTTTGTTACAAACAAAATGATTAGAAATATAATTGGTCAATCCCAGTCATCATTTTCATTTAGAGATGTGATGGATAATCAAAAAATTCTGTTAATCAATCTTGCAAAAGGTGAACTAGGTGAGGAAAACTCCAACTTTTTAGGTCTTATTTTAGTTCCTAGAATTTTAATGGCAGCAATGAGTAGAACTGATACGCCTGAGGATCAACGAATAGATTTTTATCTCTATGTTGATGAGTTTCAAAACTTTGCAACACCAGACTTTGCAGTAATTCTTTCAGAGGCTAGAAAATATAGGCTTAATCTAACTGTTGCTAATCAGTTTATAGGTCAGATGGAGGAGGAAGTTAAAAATGCGGTTTTTGGAAATGTAGGGACAAAAATATCATTTAGAGTAGGTGTAACAGATGCGAATTACTTGCAACATGAATTCTCACCCACATTTACAGAGGATGATTTGCTAAATGTAGAAAGATTCCATGCATTTATTAAAACAATTGTTAAAAACCAGCCACAAACACCATTTTCACTTGATACTACAATGGATATGAAGAAGGTACAGGAAAGTAAAAGTGATAGAACTGCAGAGATAATTACAGAAATGAGTAGATTAAAACATGGTAGAGATGCAAAACTAGTTGAAGCAGAAATTACAAGAAGAGCAAAACTATAAATAATTGAACTCTATATATGTTTATGTAATAATTATCCTAGGGTTCGATTATAATGACAAAGATTTTACTAAAAAGAAAAGTTGTTGAACTTAGAAAACAAGGTAAAAGTTATTCTGATATTTTAAAAGTTGTTAAAGTGTCTAAATCTTCATTGAGTTTGTGGCTAAAGGACATTCCATTAACAAAAGAGCAAAAAGATATATTAACTAATAGACGAAAAAGAGCAGTTGAAACATATAGAATAACTATGAAATTAAAGCACCAAGCTAAACTTGATTCGTATTACAACAATCAAGCAGAAAAATTACTGCCATTGTCTGATAAAGAGCTAATGATTGCAGGCCTGTTTTTATACTCTGGTGAGGGAAATAAGGTTAGTAGATGTAGTTTGAATATCACAAATACTGATCCTTCAGTTATTAAATTTTCGTTGTATTGGATTACTAAATCCTTAAAAGTCGATATTAAAAAGATCCATATTAAGTTGCATTTATATAGTGATATGGATATTAACGAACATACTAATTTTTGGGTAAAAGAATTAAAGATCAGTAAAGATATGTTTAAAAAACCATATATAAAGCATTCCAAGAGATCTGATATCGACCAAAAAGGATACGGGCATGGTACATGTGGAATATGGGTTCATGACACAATCTTGAAAGAAAACGTGATGATGGCAATTAAGGCGATAACAGATAAATATAAAATTTGATATAATCCTAGACAAGGCTCAGTAACTCAGTGGTTAGAGTGCCATCCTTATAAGATGGAAGTCGATGGTTCGAGTCCATCCTGAGCCACCAAGATGATAAAACTAATACTATTTGATTTGGGTGGGGTATTGTTTACAGACGGTACATCCAAATTCACAAAAGCTATTTCTAGTAGGTACAATATTCCACTTGAGGTAGTTAATGATGTGGTAAACGGTAAACTTGGATTCAAATATAGAGAAGCACAGATTACAAGAGATGAATTTTGGAATGAACTAGTAGGTAGATTATCACTAACTGAAGATATAAACAAACTCGAAGATGAATGGATAAGTTGCTACGAACTATTTGAAAAAACTAAACAAATAATTTCAGAGTTAAGTGGTAAATGTAAAATTTATTATCTATCTAATAATGTTAAAGAAAGAGCAGAACGACTAGATCAAAAATTTGGTTACATGAAACTTTTTGATGATGGAATATATTCTCATGAAGTTGGTGCTACAAAACCTGACCCAAAAATTTATGAATATGCACTTAAAAAGGCAGATTGTTTAGCCAGTGAAACTATTTTTATAGATGACAAAGAAATGTGTATAGAACCGGCCAAAAAAATGGGGATGACAACGATTTTGTTTAGAAGTCCAGATCAATTAGAAAATGACTTAAAGGAGCTTAAATTAATTTAGTTAATGATGAATCCAAATAATAAAAAACTTCAAGAACTAAAGGAAAAAAGAGATAAATATAAAAACAGATTAACTTCTATGTATAAAAACTTCAGGGGAGTAAAACACGAGAATTCAGTTTCTGAACTTAGATATTCTGAAATAAAAGTATATGAAGATTTATTAAACTCTGTTATATTGGAAATTAATAAATTAGAAAAAGATGGATAAAAATTTACTTATTACACAACAAACATCACCTGAAGAAGTAAAAATCTTTATTTCCAAACTTCGTGAACAAAAAGGCAAAGAAAATGAAACTTTAAAACTTATAAATGAAGCTTTGAGTTTTGGACACCAATTTGTAGTCAATTTATTTTTTGAAGAAGCATTAACAAATCAGCATTTGTATATGAATGATAATAGTAATAAAGGCGCTTTAATAGATATGCAAAACTCTGTACTAAAAGCTGGTTTTTATATTAAAAAATACAATTTAGATATGTGGCTGTCTAGGTATTTTAGATTTTTAGGAAGAATTGAAGATTACAAAAAGAACTTTAAAAAATCAATTAGCTACTATAAAAAAGCGATAAAGTATGTAGAAATTGACCCAGAACCATTTAGAGTATTTGAACTGGAAGGATTTTTAGCCTTTGCAATCATAATGTCGGGGCAGGTAGAAAGAGGCTTTAAATATTCTAAAAAAGTTTATGCAAAATATTTAACCACAAAGGTAGGGATTAATCTAAAACAAAAAGATTATTTTACTTGGGAAGTATGGAGATCTGGTGTTGCAATCAGAACAATAACCGCGTTACTCGATTTAAAATATACTTTTAATTTAAAAGATGCTTTATTGTGGTTAAATGAAGTAAAGATAGAGCTAAATAAAAAAGAATATGATTTTTCATATAGAAAAATAGAACTTACTTCTTTAAAAGAAAGATTGAAGTTGAATTAAACACATATCTTAGATCCTGTAAAGTTGTACAACTTGACAACTTTACAAATTTACTCTAATATTAATCTATGAAAATGATATCAACATATGATTTTAGAAATAATTTAGCAAGTTATATAAACGAGGTTTATAAAGACGAAATAACACTTTTAATAGGGAAGTTCAATAAACCTATGGTTAAACTTGTACCATATATTGAGGATGAAGCCGATGATATAAGTAAATATTTTGGTTTTATGAAAGGTAATGAAACAGGAGAAGAATTTGTAAATAGAGTTAGGAGGTCAACTAAAGAAAAAAGATACATTGAAAAACTAAGAAACAGAAATGTATAAAATACTTGTAGACACAGATATTTTAATAGATTTTTCAAAAGGTAAAGATTCGCAGTTGATGAGTCTATTTGAACTTCAAACAAAAGGCCATGTAGAATTATATATTTCCCCTGTGAATATAACCGAGTTTTTAAATGATTTACTTTTATCAGATTCCGAAAAGTTAAAATTAGCCACCAATTTTTTAGAAAAGTTTAAAGTACTTAAGATAGGCAAAAAAACAGGAATATTAGCAGGCCAAATATTACGAACTAAACAAACATCATATATTGGGGACGCTCTCATTGGAGCCGTTTGTATAGAAAATGAAGTCGAATTGTTAACTAGAAATAAAAAACATTTTGAAAAAATAACAGGTTTAAAGCTCAATTAAGGCTTGTTTTTTACCTGATTCTTTTACTCCTGCTAATTCCAAATATCTTTCAGTTGTTGAAATTCTTTTGTGACCAGAAACCTGTGAAATTAGGATAAGATCAACTCCATTTTTAATGTTTTCTACTATAAAAGTTGTTCTTAAATCATTTACAGAATATTTTGGAAGCTCTGCTTTTTGTATAAATCTATCAACTGATGCTCTAATGTTTCTGACTGCTAGTGGTTTACCATTTTTACTGATAAAAACATATTCAGAAACTACGTCTTTTGGCCTTTCGTTTAGGTATCTATCTAATGCATCTTTTGCCGGTTTGTTTATAGGAACTGTTCTTTCTGGTTGTGTTGCGTAACCCTCAATTTTTATCTGGTTTTCCTTAATATCTTCCATTTTCATATTGGCAACTTCTGAGATTCTAATACCTGATTGCAAAATAAGCTCAATCATTGCAGAAATTCTCATGTCACCCTTAACAACATCTCTTAATGCTCTATATTCAATTGGTGTTAAAAATTTAGGAAGAGTTGTTTCAAGCTTTGGATGTTGTACACCTTTTGATAGATCTTCTGTTAAGAAATTATTCTCAACTAGCCATCTAAAAAATGTTTTAACAGCATTTAGCTTTCTAGAAACTGACTTAGGTGTGAATTTTTGAGCAAGTAGTGTATCTCTAAAAATATCTAAATCACTAGAAAGTATCTGGTCAGGTGTTGCTTTGTTGTTTTTTGTTAAAAATTCAACAAGTTGTTCAAGATCAGATCTGTAGGCTAAAACAGTAGAAGGAGATCTCCCTTTCTCTTTTAAATTGTCTACAAATTTAGGCAGAAGATTTTTAGTAGTATCTTGTGTCATAATTTATCTTCTAGAAGGGTATTATACAATGAAACAGAAATTAGTCAACATTATGGGATTACTGCTTCCTCTAGCTGTATTTTTGCTTTTAGCTTCATCTCTTGTTAAAAGTGTAACTAGAATTAGGCAAGGAGATGAAATAATAAAAAAAACTAAAATGAAGCTAGAAAAAATAGATGAAGAAAACAAAAAACTTGAGGAACAAGTTCAAATTGTTAGCTCTTCAGAATATTTAGAAACACAGTTTAGAAATAAGCTAGGTTTAGTAAAAGAAGGGGAGATAGTAATTGTCCTGCCTGAACCTGAAATTGTTAAAAAACTAGCACCAAAATTACCTGAGGAGGAAAAAATACCACTCAAACCAAATTACCAGATGTGGCTAGAGTTGTTTAAGTGAATTAGTCTCCTTCTCTTTCTTTCCCTATACCGAAGAACTTTTTTGCCATTTCGATTGACTGGTGTCTTCGTCTCTTTCTTTTTTTAGGATCTGGTAGTAATCGAGACAAGACTTCTCGTTCTTCAATTAACTTTTGAGTATGTTCTGCCTCTTCTTTTAATGTATTTTCGTCACCAAAATCTCTTAGCTCGGCAATTACCCCCCCCATACCTTCAGCCTTATATATTTTCGATAATCGAACTTTTAATGCGCCTTCAATTTCATAGCCAAGACATAACAAATCAAATTCATTATCAATTTTATTTCCTCGAATATACATATGTGCCAGCGACAGGATTCGGACCTGTGACCTTAGTCTTATGAAAACTCTGCTCTACCACTGAGCTACGCTGGCATGAGCTGTATTATATCAAACTTTAAACGTGTTGTGATATAATTCGTTAGTTGATTAGTTAAAAATTAAGAATTAAAAATTCTTAATCTATATGCGGGGTAGTGTACAGTGCACGCAAGGCTTGAGTAATTGGGCCACTTTATTAGTGATAGTAAAAGTGAAACTTGGCTATATCGGGGAACGCCTTTAACAAGGTCAATCCCGAGGGAAGTTTAAAATAACCCCCTAGAGACTATACGCCGAGCCCTCACAAAAAAGAGGTGAAGATATAGTCCGACACTCTAAGTAATTAGAGATTACAGTTTGCATAATCTTGCAGGCTGGGCGCAACTCCCAGCCCCGCAACCAAGTAAAGTCCGCCTAAAATGGCGGATTTTTTGTTGAGTTTGGTGTATATTAACATAAGAAGTAATTTGACAATAAAGATTATTTTGTATTACAATGTCATCTAAAGCTATTAAATGCAGATTGTTATGGGACGAGTGGAATTTAGAGCATATCAAAAAACATAATGTTTCTAAATATGAAGTTGAGATAGCAATAAAAGGAAAAGAAGTAGTTACTGAAACCTATAAAAGCAGACTGTTGGTTTTTGGTAAAACAAAAAGAGGTAGATTGTTGACAATTACCTTGTCTTTTGAAAGACAGGATGATGCATATGTAGTTTCAGCTCGAGATGTTAGTAGTAAAGAAAGGAAAATATATGAAGAATATAAAGCCAATAAAACCATTTAAAACTTTAGAAGAAGAAGCTGTATTTTGGGACAATCATGATGTTAGTGAAATATTTAGAAATCCAAATGTTTCTATTTCTAAACTTTTAACACTTGAACCTAAAAAAGATGTAATAATGACAGTTAGAGTTCAAAAGTCAGTTAAAAATAAAATTGATACTTTGGCAAAAAACAAAGGTATTAATTCAACCACATTGTCTAGAATGTGGTTAATTGAAAGATTACAGAAAGAGGAGAATATGTTGGGTTCTAAATTTGCATATTAATTTTAATTATGAAACAAAGAGTTTTTTCAGGAACTAGAGCAACTGGCAGATTACATTTAGGTAATTATCTAGGTGCGGTTAAGGGATATATTGAACTTCAAAACCGAAGCGATTTGGAGTGTGTTTTTATGGCTGTTGATTTACATACAGTTACTACTCCGTATGATCCAAATACTCTTTCAATAAAAACTCGGGAGATAATTATTGATTATTTAGCTGCTGGTTTGGATTCCGAAAAAGCAATAATCACTAAACAATCGCTAGTTCCAGAGCATACTGAACTGGCATTTATCTTTTCTTCCGTAGTTAATGTTGCTAGGATGCAACACTTACCAACTTTTAAAGACAAAGTAAAACAACACCCTAACAATGTAACAATGGCACTTCTTAATTACCCGATTTTAATGGCTGCTGATATATTAATTTACAAAGCAGGGCTTGTACCAGTTGGAATTGATCAAGAACCACATCTTGAAGTTGCAAGAGAAATTGCAAGAAAAATGAATGATACATATGGAACAAAGTTTCCAGAACCAGTCAGATTTAAAACAAGTGGAGAATATGTACCTAGTCTGTCAGGTGAAGGTAAAATGAGTAAATCAGTTGAAGGTAGTTTTATTAATTTAACTGATGATTTAAAAACAATTCAAAAAAGATTAGCAGGAGCACCAACTGATAGTGGAAAGGGGGATGTAGTACCTACAACTGGAGGGGTAGCTAACCTACTTAAGTTTGTAGAACTTTTTGAAGGAAACGAAAAACGGAAATATTATGAAAAAAAATATTTAGGGGAAGGAATCAGATATGGTGATTTAAAGAAAGAACTTGCCGATGCTATTTTTAAAGAACTTAAACCTATACAAGAAAAAAGAGCTGAATTAGAACACAAAACTACATATGTTGATAATGTTATTAAAGATGGAGCAGAAAAGGCAAGAAAAATTGCAAGAGAAACAGTTGAAGATGTAAAAGAAAAAATGGGACTTGACTAAAATGTACATTTTGTCTATAATGTACCTATTATGAATCTTTATCCAAAAACATTTACTGCTACAGATTTGAAAAATAGTCCCTCTGAGATCTTAAATCTTGTTGCGTATGGTAATTATGAAGTAATGATTGAGAAGCATGGAGTGGAAATCGCCAAAGTGGTTCCCGTTTCTAAGACAAATCCAAAAAAAGATTACAGAAAAATTATGGCAAAGTATTTTGGATCGACACCTGATTTTCCAGAGGTTTATAAATATAGAAGTAAAAGTAGAAATGTTGAAGTATTTAATTGATACAAACGTAATAATAGATTTTTGGAGAGGTGATCTGTTTTTTAAAAACTTTACTTTTGGTAAAAACACATCAATTAGTACTATTGTTTTGGCAGAGTTGTATTGCGGCGCTGAAAAGAGTAAAAATCCAGCTAAAGAGAGAAAAAGAATAGAAAAATTTATTAAAGATTTTGATATTGAAATAATTAACGTTGATACTGATACAGCAAAGATTTATGGAGTATTAAGGTCAAGTCTAGAAAAAAATGGGATTAGATTAGAAGATTTTGATTTGATAATTGCATCAACTGCCTTGCAAAATAATATGACTTTAGTTACTAAAAACATAAAACATTTTGAAAGGTTACACAACTTGGATATTTTAAAACCTCTATAATAATGAACATGAATACAATTACGTTTGATCAATTCGAAGATGTAGATATACGTATAGGGATTGTTACTGAAGCGACAATTCCTGAATGGAGTCACTGGGTAATGAGAATAAAAGCTGATTTTGGAGATGAAATTGGAATTAAACAAGCATTTTCTGGAATAATGAAATTTTACAAACCTGAGGACTTAGTTGGAAAGCAATTTCCATTTGTTGTTAATCTTAAACCTAAAACAATTGGGCCTGATAAAGAAATGAGTGAAGTTATGATGATTATGGTAGACCCTAGAGAAGGTGACAATGACGTTAGACCTATTTTATTCAATCTCCAAGAAAATGTTTTAAATGGATCTAAAGTGAGGTAGCTTCATAATAAAAAATGTGGTAGTATCAGTAACGTATGAAGCCAAAAGAAGAAAAAAAGATTATAAAAAAGGGGCAAGACTCCAAAAAACCTGCAAAAAAACAAGTTACTCTTAAACTAAAAATAAATATTTGGAGTGTTATTTTTGGAATTTTACTTGTTCTGTTTTTCCTTCCGTCAGTATTTTCACTTTTTGGATTAGATAACTCAACTGGTACAAAAGTTGAATTATCAGAAGCTCTAAAAGATATAAAAGCAGAGAAGATTGAAAAAGTAGTAATCGAAAAAGATAATTTAATATTAACTTATAAAGGTGGAGAAGAAAAAATAACTACCAAAGAAGAAGGCGAAACATTTACCAAACTTTTAGAAAGTGCAAAAATAGATCCAACTACAGTTAAATTTACAATTACAGATCAAACTCTTGCAAAAGTCGCAGCTGAATTTTTAAGTATAGTATTACCAATTGTTTTATTTGCCGGATTTTTCTTTTACATGACAAAAAGCCAAACCAGAGGAATCCAAGATGTTTTCTCCTTTGGGAGAAGTAAAGCAAAGATTTTTGCTAAAGGTAAACAAGATGTTACATTTGATAATGTTGCAGGAGTTGACGAAGCTAAAAAAGAACTTGTTGAAGTTGTAGATTTTCTAAAAAATCCTGAAAAATACAGAAAAATAGGAGCAAGAACTCCCAAAGGAGTGCTACTTTTTGGCCCCTCAGGTACAGGAAAAACATTATTAGCAAAAGCTGTTGCAGGTGAAGCAAATGTTCCGTTTTTTTCAATGGCAGGGTCTGAGTTTATGGAAATGCTTGTTGGAATTGGAGCATCAAGAGTAAGAGATTTGTTTACTCAAGCTAAATCACAAGCACCTTCAATCATTTTTATTGACGAGATTGATTCTATAGGCAGACAGAGAGGTAGAAGTGGTTTTGTTGGGGGTCATGACGAAAGAGAACAAACATTAAATCAAATTTTAGTTGAGATGGATGGTTTTACACCAACAGAATCAGTAATTGTACTAGCTGCAACAAATAGAGGAGATTTACTTGATCCTGCGCTACTTCGTCCTGGTAGATTTGATAGAAGAGTAACACTAGATTTACCTGATAAAGAGGGAAGGGAGGCAATTTTAGCAATTCATAGTAGAGGTAAAAAATTTGGTAAAGATATAAATTGGGGAAGAATTGCAGATAGAACTGTAGGTTTTTCTGGAGCTGATCTTGAAAATATGTTGAACGAAGCTGCTATTGGAGCGGCTAGAAACAATAAGTCAGAAATTGATATGACTGATATTGAAGAATCTGCAACTAAAGTAAAATTAGGTCCTGCTAAAAAAAGAATTCAAAGTAAAGAAGATAAAGAAATAACTGCATATCACGAAGCGGGGCATGCAATAGTTACACACTATACAAAAGATATGGATCCTGTTCATAGAATTTCAATTATAGCAAGGGGTGGAAGTTTAGGGCATACTTTAATTCCACCGACACAAGACAGAACACACGATACAAAAACAAGGCTTCTAAATCAAATTGCAACTATGCTAGGGGGAAGAGCCGCTGAACTTGTAGTTTTTAATGAAATGACGAGTGGAGCAAGTAATGATATTCAAGTAGCAACAAGAGTTGCTAAAGCGATGGTAATCGAGTGGGGAATGAGTGATTTGGGACCTATTAACTTTGGTCCAGACAGTGGAGCTTCAGAATTTGGACAACTTGAATATTATCAAGAAGCTCATCTTTCTCCACAAATGCAGGAAAAAATTGATATGGAAATCAAAAAAATAATGGACAATGCAATGAAGAAAGCATTAGATTTGGTTAAAAAATACAGAAAGAAATTAAACGAAGTTGCAAAAGAACTTATAGAAAAAGAAAACCTAGATAGAGATGAATTTGAAAAAATAGTTGGTAAAAAAGAAGATAGAAGCTTGTTAAAGGAAACTATTACCAAGTAAGGCAATACCAATAAATCTGATAGTTTTACCAAGTATCGTTGCTAACATAAACTTTTTGAATGGATATTTTGTTGCTCCTGAAAAAATACCTGCAAAATCAAATAGTGGATTTGGTATTATTCCTAAAATAAAAATAGTTAGAAAGCCTGATTTATTCATCCATTTTTCAACCCGTCTGTAGTTTTTATTTTCTTTTATAAACTCAGTTCCACCTAGTCCTGCTAAATAACCAGTTGTTTCACCGAGAGCAGTACCTAGTCCTGACAATAAACCAACAATAATTGGATTTAAAATACTACCTCCGATATATGTAGCTACAAGTGTTGGACTTGGTATAACAAGAGTTGCTGATCCTAATATGCTAATTAAAAATATTCCTAAATAACCAAAACTTGATAGTTTTGCTAATTCATTTCGAAAATAGATAATAACAACAGAAATTAAAATCGAAGCTAAAATCATCGAATATCTTTTGATGTGTTCTTTGTTTTTAATTATCCACTTTATGAACATTTTCATATTTAATAATATCATATTGACAAATAATATGACAATGTCATACTATTGTTTGTGAAGCACTTTGATTGGAATAGAGAAAAGAATGAAATTTTAAAAATGCAACGAGGAATTAGTTTTGAAGATGTACAAAATGGATACGAAAATGGAAACATTATAGATGTTATCGAACATCCAAACAAATCTAAGTATCCAAACCAAAGAATGTTTATATTAGTTAAAGAGAATTATGTTTATTTGGTACCTTTTATTGAAGATAAAGAAAAAATATTTTTAAAAACTATAATACCTAGTCACAAAATGACAAAAAAATATCTATATGATTAACAAAACAGTTATAAAAAATTACAAATTAGACAAAGAGGAAAAACAACTTTTATTAGAAGTAGAAAATGGTGAATGGAAAAGTATCAAAAATTTAAAATCTGAATTAGCCAGATATAAAAAAATAGCCAAAAATACTTTAAATAAAGTTAAAAATATTAACTTAAGAGTTTCAGTAAGAACTCTTAGTAAACTCAAGAACAGAGCCCTTGAAGAAGGTATTCCATATCAAACGCTTGCTTCATCTGTACTTCATAAGTTTGTAAATCAAAATTAATGTAAACAAGCTTGGCCACGAGATGGTAAAATACATTTTATGAATAAGCTAATTATTTTTGATGGAAATGCGATTATGTATCGGGGGTTCCATGCAATCCCACCACTTACTTCAAAATCTGGTGTGCAAATTAATGCACTTTATGGTCTTGTTTCAATACTAATTAATATTATTGAAAATTTAAAACCAACACACATAGTTTTTACTTTTGATGAAAAAGAAAAAACTTTTAGAAACGAATTACTCCCTACATATCAGTCGCAAAGACCAGAAACACCTTCAGAGTTAATTCCGCAATTTAAAATGGCCAGAGAATTTCTGGAGGCTACGAATATCCTAGTTTACTCCAAATCAGGTTTTGAAGCAGACGATGTAATTGGTACTATCTCAGAAATCGTAACTTGCAACTTGTCAGAGTTAGAAACGATAATTGTTACAGGTGATAGAGATATTTTACAGCTTGTAGATGATTCAAAGGATATAAAGCTCTATATGCCAATTGTTGGACTTTCAAATGGAAAAATATTCACAGAAAAAGAAACTGTTGAAAGGATGGGGGTACTACCTAAACAGATACCTGATTACAAAGCATTAGTAGGTGATCCGTCAGATAACTACTTTGGTATATCTGGTATTGGACCAAAAACTGCGAGTAGTTTACTTTCTAAATATCAAACACTAGATGGCATATATCAGAATTTGAATGAAATTCCAGAAAAATTAAGGCAAAAACTTATTGATGGTAAAGAGTCTGCTTACTTATCATATAAACTTGCAACAATCGTAAAGGATGTAAATATTAATTTTGATTTAAATTCTTCTTCTTGTTGGGACATCGTGTCAGGTAAAGTTTTAGAACTCTTTGAAAATTATGGATTTAAAACACTAACTGCTAGAATAAAAAAGCTGGGAGAAAAATTAGAAGCAGAAAAACAAGGAAATCTCTTTTAAAAAAAGCAGAACTTGGCAAAATATTATTTATATATAACTAGAAAGGAATTTTGTGAAAGTAGCATTAGTACATGACTATATAAAAGAATTTGGAGGAGCAGAAAGAGTTTTAGAAACTTTGCATGAAATGTTTCCAAATGCAGATGTATATACATCTGTTTACCTGCCTAATTTCTTAGGTCCACACAAAGATAGATTTAAAAACTGGAAAATTTACACCTCTTTTTTTCAATATATTCCATTTAAAGCAAAACTCATAAGTCTTGCTAGATTTGTTGCGCCTTTAATGTTTTATCAATTTAATTTAAAGAAATACGATTTAGTTATAACTTCTACAACAGGAACATATACAAGCCCTAACTTTTTGAGAGTAGGAGATAAAACCCTACATCTTTGTTACTGTCATACTCCACCTAGATATCTATATGGTTATGCTGTTGCGAACGACTGGACAGATTCATGGTTTAGAAGAATACTTTTAATATTGGGACAAATACCGATGCATTTTTTAAGAATCTTAGACTTTAAATTTGCTCAGCGACCTGATTACTTTATTTCAAATTCAAATGAGGTCGGTTTAAGAATAAACAAATTTTACAGGAGAGAAGCAACAACAATTTATCCACCCGTTGAATTAAAACATGTTGTAAAAGTAGAAAGAAAAGAAGATTTTTACCTAGCTGGAGGTAGGCTCTCTAGAGCAAAAAGAATAGATTTAGCAATATATGCGTGCAAAGAATTAAATCGAAAACTAAAAGTATTTGGTAAAGGGTTTGGAAATATCAAAGATGAACTTTCAAAAATTGCTTCGAGCAAAATTGAATTTGTGGGAGAAGTAAATGATGGTGAAAAAATGAAACTATATGCACAAGCCAAAGGATATATATTACCAGCAGACAATGAAGATTTTGGAATAGTTGCACTTGAGTCTATGGCGTCTGGAACACCAGTAATTGCATATCGCTCGGGAGGTCTTAAGGAATCAATCATTGAAAATAAAACAGGTATATTTTTTGACGAACTCTCCAAAAAAGCTGTAGTGAATGCTATTAAAAAATTCGAGCAGCTAAGCTTTGATCAAAAAGATTGTATAGCACAAGCCAAGAAATTCAGTAAGGAAAGATTTAAGAAAGAAATGCTACAATTTATTAATGCAAAACTTAAAAAGAAGTAGTATAGCTCCACTAGTAATTATTTTAAGTTCAATTATTGTTGTGTTTGTTATTTCAAGACTAATTACTTTTTCTGTTTTAGAATGGAAAATACTTCCAAAGAATCTATTTACAGTATTGGGAGATTTTAGGCTTCACCATTTTGTTTATGGAAATATATTAATTACTATTACAAGTTTTTTAGCAATTGGTTTGGGGATTAGAAAACACAAAAACTGGTTTGCTCTTTTCTATGGAATTGGCCTAGGCCTAGTACTTGATGAGTTTTTGCTTTGGATAGGGGATGTAAAACAACTAACAAATAATGTCCTTTGGATTCCGCATTCTGCTACAATTATTGCTATAGTTAGCTTGGTTATTGCATCAATTATAATGGTTAGACTATACGAACTACATAAATTTAATAAGAAAAAATAATAAACATGCCTGAATTACCTGAAGTTGAAACAATGAGAACACAGTTAGAAAAGTTTCTGGCTGGCTCGACAATAAAAGATATCAAGGTGTTAAATAACAAAATAATAAATGGTGATGTAAAGCAGTTAATAGGACAGAAAATAGTAAAAGTTAGAAGATTTGCAAAAGTTACATCTATTGATTTTTCAAATAGTTACTCAATATTAACCCATGTAAAATTAACAGGCCAATATATTTACAGAGGACCTAAGCTTCCACAAGACAGTATATTGTCAAAAAAAGTAGTTGGTGGATTAGGTGGATCGCATACACACATTATTTTTGAATTTACTGACGGAGGAAAACTTTATTATAACGATATCCGAAAGTTTGGTTGGGTGAAAGTAATTAAGAGCGAAGAACTAAAAAATAACAATTTTATTAAGAATCTAGGACCAGAGCCCCACGTGGCTAAAGGTTTTACAGGGAATGCCTTAACTTTTGATTATTTTCAAAATATAATTTCAAAATCAAAAAGAAATATTAAAGTTTTACTGATGGATCAAACTAAATTATCTGGAGTAGGTAATATCTATGCCAATGATGCCTTGTGGGCATCTGGTATTAGTCCAAAGCGGATATCATCTAGTCTTAATAAAAAAGAACAGCAAAATTTATATGATGAGATACATAGAGTTTTAAAAGCTGGACTTAAGTATGGTGGAGCTTCTGAACTTGCCTTTGTAACCCCCGATGGCAAAGAAGGAGAATATCAAAATCATACTTTAGTATATGGTCATCAGGGAGAAATTTGTAAAAAATGCAAAAAAACAAAAATTGAAAAATTTTTTTCATCTGGTAGGGGAACTTATTGGTGTAGCCTATGTCAAAAGTAAAAAACAGACATTTCATGATAAGCAAAGCTTGGCCAACTTCGTTGGTAAAAGTAATTAAAAAAAATTTGCCACTTCGTGGTAAAAAACACAAATTTCACTGGGTACATATAGTTGCCGTTTTTATATTAGGTGGCTATTTTATTTTGTCGAAAATAAATCTCACCTATGCACTTTTAAATAACAACATAATTTATTCTTTTGCGCAAATATATTTACTTGGAACATTTTTTGCATGTTTATTTCTTTTTATCTTTTCTCATGATAAATTTTTTCCAGTTGCAAAAGAAATTGAAAAAGAAGAATCTAAAAAAGAAAAGAAGTATTTAGGAAAATATTTTCACCATGGTAAAATATTCGCAACAATTGTAATAGGAATTATTGGAGGTCCAGTTTTTTCATCTTTAACTGCAAGGTTACTTTTAAATAATACTAATTTTATTAAATATATCGTAGTAATACTTGCCAATATTCCTTCAACCATTATTACTGTAGGCCTTGCAAATGGATTTATAAAATTTCTCAATTTTTGAAATAACTACTTCAATATCAAATTTCTTTGAATCATTTCTAATATTTTTGCTTAGCTCATAATAGTTGCTAGTTTTAACAAAATCCTCAATTTTTTTTGCAAACTGCTTAGGTTTTATTTGCTTATCAACTACCATTCCGTTATTTTTATTAACAAGTTCAGATATTGTTTCGTTTTCAATTCCAATAATGGGTTTGCCAGCAGTCATGGATTGAATAACAACAAGACTTTGGGCCTCTTTTTTAGAAGCTGACAATAAGAAATCAGTAGCTTTAAATATTTGAGTAATATCATTTGAAAAGTCATTTAGGGTAATATTTTGCAGCGAATTATCATTTTTATATTTATATAAACTTTCAAGATATTCACCACCTGATTTGAAGTTTCCATATAAACTTAACTTATAATCTAGAGGTAAATATTTAAAAGTTTTTAACAAAAATATTTGATTTTTTCTATCATTATATGATCCTAAAAATACGAAGTTAACTTGTTTACTGCCTAACTTTTTATATTTTATTTTTTCTAGACTTTTTGATTCTATACCGTTATTTATAATTTCTACCTTTATATTATTGTCAACTGATTTAATAGAATTTAAAACCGCTTCATTTACAGCAATAACCCCATCGGTATTTTTTAAAGTATTTTTTAAACTAGTTTCTTTATATATTTCTTGCACTAAATTACTAAGGATATTTTTTTCAAAATTTGGTAGAAGATGATATATTGCTTCAGTTGGAATGTGATGATATGTGATTATGAAAGGTACACTGTTTATGTTTGCCCAAATTTGTGCTAATTTTGAAACAAAAACAGCATTTTGTGCATGAATAATATTAGGCTTAAAATTATCCAAAAACTTAAATATTTTATATAACACAATGGGAGTAATTAATGGTATTTGAAACAATCCCAAATCAACTTGTGGTATCTCGATCCTTTTTAGATTTTTGTTAACTTTGTACTCACCATACTTTTTACCTAGACTTATAAAAACTACTTGATTATTTTTATTTAAATATTTAACTAAAAGTTCAGCTACTTTTGACGCACCTGTTTCGTTGCCTATTTCATAATTTGATGTAATAATTACTTTCATTCTGATATTATACATACAAAATGTTAAAAAACCTTCAAATTACAAACTTTAGAAATTTTAGTAAAAGTGAAATTAATTTTAATAGTGGCATAAATGTTATAAATGCACCTAATGCATCTGGAAAAACTAATCTTCTTGAGGCAATTGCATTTTTAGCGCTTGGTAAAAGTTTTAAAGCAAGATTGGAATCGGAGTGCATAAACTACGATAGCGAAATTGCTCGTATAAAAACTGATGATTTAGAAATTGTTTTAACTAGAGGGTTTATAGATATAGGCAAAAAAGAACTTGAAAAAGTACCAAAGAAAAAATTACTTGTAAAAGGAATTGCCAGAAGACTGATAGATTTTGCAGGTAACATTAAAGTTGTGATCTTTTCTCCACAAGATCTTGATCTTGTATCCCAAACACCATCTCTTCGTAGAAAATTTTTGGATCAAGTCTTATCTCAATCTGATAGAGAATATAGAAGATCGATTGGAGCCTATGAAAAAGGAATTAGGCAAAGAAATAGAATACTTTTAAAAATTAGAGAAGAAGGGTTATCTCGCGAAAATCTAATTTATTGGAACCATGTTTTAATTAAAAATGGAAATTATATTACAAGCAAAAGAGAAGAACTAATAGAATATATTAACAATTTAGAAATAAATATTAAAAATAGTTTTCAATTAAAGTATGACCCAAGCACTATAAGCGAGGAAAGGCTAGAGAAGTACAAAGTAGAGGAAGTTGCATCAGGTAATACTCTAGTTGGTCCACACAGAGATGATTTTGAATTCCAAATTATTAAGCCCCAATCCCAAATTTTAAATTTATCTTCATTTGGAAGTAGAGGAGAACAAAGAATGGCAGTTTTGTGGTTAAAACTAGCAGAACTAAACTATATAGAAGAAAGAACAGGAACAAAACCAATTTTACTACTTGACGATATCTTCTCAGAGTTAGATCATAATCATAGAAAAGTTGTGGTAGAAGCTATCAATAACCATCAGGTTATTATAACTTCAGCCGACCCCCACAATTTAAGTGATATACAAGAAAAGGAGATTAATTTAATAGAATTATGTTACCAGAGTTTCAAATGAAGCCTAAAAAGGGGCGTACTGAAACACGAACTGTTTTAGATTATATTACACCAGAGGGAACAAAAAAGTGGAAAAGAGTAAAAGTTTTTATTCCAGACGAACCACCTCCACCTGACAATTTTCCACCTCCTCAAAAAGTACCTGCACAACGACCAGCTAATGAAAAATTGTGGAATCCCAATGTTCCAACAACATACCCTGATTAACTTTTACTAATTTTCCTCAAATCCACACTTGTTTTAGTTTTCTTCTTCATTTTCCGCATTTTTTGCATTAATATTAATATATGTACTCTCCTAAATATACAATAACCAATAGTATTTTAAAAAATATTGGAGTAGTTGAAGCTTGTAAAGAAGTAATTGAAAATGCTCCACTAGTTCCATCTTATGAAAAACAATTCCAAAGTGATGCTTATACAAAAACTATTCACCATGGAACACACATTGAGGGTAACGAACTAAACCTACAACAAACAAAAAAGATTCTAGAAGGACAAGATGTATATGGAAAGCCTCGTGATATACAAGAAATTATTAATTATAGAAATGTAATGACGCTTCTTGATGAATTAGTTTACAAAAAAGGGCAGTGGAGCCTTGATATGTTATTGGACATTCATAGGACAACTGTAGATAAAATAGTTTCAAATGAAAAAGTTGGAGTTTTGCGTTCAACTCAAGTTATTATTAAAGAAGAAGAAACAGATAAGGTGGTACTAAAACCGCCACCATTTGTAGAAGTCCCATATTTACTTGAAGACTTTTTCAGCTGGCTAAATAGTGATATTTCAAAAGAAATACACCCAATTTTAAAGGCAGGAATAGTTCACTATGTTTTAGTTGCAATCCACCCATTTGTAGAAGGTAATGGTCGTACAGTTCGTGCTTTTACTCAACTTCTTTTAATGAAAGAGGGCTATGATATAAAAAGATTTTTCTCGCTAGAAGAAAATTTTGATTCTGATCTGGCTTCCTATTACGAAGCCCTATTTAAAGTAGATGCAGATGCACAAAACATAGCCCAAAGAGATTTAACTCCTTGGGTTGAATATTTCACCATGGTTGTTGCTGTTGAACTTTCAAAAATTAAAGAAAAAGTAAGAAAACTATCTCTAGATACTAGAATGAAGGTAAAGTTTGGAGAGCAAATTGCACTTTCTGAACGTCAAATGAGGCTTATGGAATACATATCAGACCAAGGTAGTGTACCAATGGCTGATTTAAGGCGTCTTGTTCCTATGGTTTCAGAAGATACAATACTTCGTGATTTAAAAATATTACAAGATAAGAGTATTATTAAAAAAGAGGGTAGCACTAAATCTGCCCGTTATATTTTAAATAACAAATGACACCACAAGACCCACAATTTTTATATATGATTTTAGTTCTTCCTAGTTTGTTTGGATTAACTCTTATAGGTGAGGGAATATATAAATGTGCACATGAAGAGTGGAGTGGACTAATAAGTGTATTTTTTGGACTTTTGTTTGTAGTTATGGTCATCTTTGCCTACTTTTTCTTTTCTAGTTATATGAGTGGTAGAGGTATATAAAAATGTATAGAGTTCGTTTTTACAAACAAACTGATAACAAATCACCAATATCTGAATTTATTGAAAATTCAAGTGATACGGTTAAAAAGAAAATTATTCATCAAATAAGATATCTAGAGGAATTCGGATTAAATCGTGGAAACCCACATCTTAAAAAAGATAACAAACTATCCACTTTGGGAAATAAGAATCTTAGGTGGCGATAGCATTCGTATAATTTGTGTTGCCCTTATTAAAAATGAAATTTTGATAGTGCATGTATTCAAAAAGAAAAGTAACAAGATAAAAAAGAGTGACATCAGTATTTCGATGGATAGATATAAATCAGAGCTTGACAAATAGATATCCTATTAGATATCATATATTAATATGAAACCATTGTATTTTGATGAATATTTAAAAGATCAGTTAAAAGATCCAAAATTTAAAAAAATAATGGATGAAAGTGAGGCTGAATATCAAGCAGGTGCAGCACTAATTAGGGCAAGAATTGAAAAAAGACTTTCTCAAAGACAATTAGCCAAGAAAGCCAAAACAACACAAGCAGTTATTTCGAGAATTGAAAGAATGAGTGTTAGTCCTAGTGTAAATTTGCTTCAAAAATTAGCACTAGCAATGGGGAAGAGATTGGAAATTAGATTTGCCTAAGTTCTACTTTGGTAAAGAGCTACACCATTTAACGATGGTGCAGGTGGTTTCCCCGGCCACTTACTAGTATCTACTTTTCCATCTTTATCTTCAATTTTACCCACCTTATTTTCTTTAGTTCGAGGTTTCTTTTTCTCCGCCTGTTTTCTTTCTTGCATTTGGGAGTAGTTTATCTCTTCTTCTTCTTCTTGTCAATCTATGGGATAAACATATAATAGAATTATGCTTTTTAGTCACTTTTCTACATACCTTTCAAAACTTGAAAAAACATCTTCAAGGCTTGAAATAACTGCAATTCTTTCTGAACTTTTTAAAGAATGTAAACAAGATGAAATCAAGGAAGTCGTATATTTATCTCTTGGAATTTTAGCTCCAAATTACGAAGGAGTTTTACTTAATTTAGCTGAAAAAATGGTACTACGTGCAATTTCAATTGCATACGCAAAAGATTTAGATGAAGTTACTAAAGTTTATAAACAAGAAGGAGACGTAGGAAATGTTGCCCAAAGTTTATCATCAATGAGTGGTGGGTTGCGAGTTAAAGAAGCTACGGTTAATGATGTATATAAATCTTTACTTGAAATAGCTAGAGACAGTGGAGAGGGGTCACAAGATAGAAAAATAGAAATGATGGCGATTCTACTTAAAAATCTTGATCCACTTTCAGTTAGGTTTGTTACTAGAATACCAGTAGGAAGGCTTCGACTTGGTTTTTCAGAAAAAACAATAATTGATAGTCTTGCTTTTGGTAGCAAAGATAAATCTATTGAAATAGAAAATGCATATAATATTAGACCAGATATTGGTTATATTGCAGAACTTGTTAAAAAAAGTAAATTAGATGAAATTGCACCAAAACTAGGTGTTCCTGTTGTTCCAATGTTATGTGCTCGAATTAACTCATACGAAGAAATGATTAAAAAAATGGGGGAAGTTAGTGTAGAACCTAAATTTGATGGGCTCAGAATTTTTATCCACTTCAGAAAAAGTGATAATTTCTTAAAAATCTTTACAAGAAACATGAATTATTTAGACCCCAAAATATTTCCAGAACTTGAAAGTTTGCCTGATTCTATAAAAGCAGACGAAGTGCTACTAGATTCTGAAGCAGTAGGACTAGATCCAGAAAGAGAAATATTTGTTGATTTTCAAAAAACTGTCAGTAGAAGAAGAAAACATGATGTTGAAAAGTCGTCAAACGATACTCCTCTACAATTTCAGGTTTTCGACATTTTGTTAGTTGATGGAAAAAGTTTGATAAACGAAACATATACGAATAGACGCAAAATTTTAGAAGAAAAGATAAACAATGGAAAACTTTTAAGAGTTGATGAAAATGTAATTACAACTGATCCAAAAGTAATTCAAGATATGCATGAGAAATATCTAAAATTAGGATTAGAAGGTGTCGTTGTAAAGCGTGCAAATGGTATATATGTTTCAGGTAGAACAGGTTGGAACTGGGTCAAAATGAAAGAGGAGGAAGGTAAGCGTGGAAAACTTGTAGATAATGTTGACGGGGTAATAATGGGTGGGACATTTGGAAAAGGAAAAAGAGCGGGATTTGGTGTTGGTCAATTTTTAGTAGGAGTTAGGGATGGAGAAGCGTATAAAACAATTACTAAAGTTGGAACAGGATTAACCGATGATCAATTTAAAGAATTAAATCAAAGATTAAGTAGTATTAAATTAAGCGAAAAACCAAAAGAATATGAAGTACATAATGATCTAAAACCTGATTTTTATGTGTTACCTAAAGTTGTTGTAGAACTTGCTGCAGATGAGATAACAATTAGCCCCAAACACACAAGTGGCTACGCACTTCGTTTTCCAAGGCTTATCAAATTTAGAGATGATAAGACAGAAAAAGAGGTAACAACTCAAGTAGAATTAAAAAAACTTTTTAAACTCCAAAAATCTTGATATAGTGTATCTATGGAAATGCCTAAAGCTCCAAGATTTGTCAAACTCTTAGGTCCTTCATTTATTCTTCTTGGATTAGGACTTGGTAGTGGAGAGTTAATTCTTTGGCCGTATTTAACAAGTAATTTTGGAATGGATATCATTTGGGCTGCAGTTCTTGGTGTTACTTTTCAATTTATTATTAACATGGAAATCGAAAGATATGCACTTTCCTGTGGTGAAAGTATTTTTGTAGGTTACCACAAACTTTCAAAAATTCTTCCGTTTTGGTTTATTTTTTCAACACTCCTTGCTTGGATTTGGCCTGGAATAATAGGAACTTCGGCAAGATTATTTGGAGAGGTCTTTGGAATAAATAACTTCGGACTATTAGGAATCTTTTTACTTATCTTAATTGGAATTATTTTAACTTTAGGTCCTGTTTTATACAAAACTGTAGAAAAACTAGCACTAATTTTAATTTTGACTGGAATACCACTAATTATATTTTTAACTTTTTATATGGCGAAAATTACTGATTACAATGCGCTTTTAATTGGTTTAACTGGTTTTACAAAACAGTTTCCTGAGTCGCTCCCAATTGCTTCATTTTTAGCAGCGTTTGCATTTGCTGGTGCTGGTGGTAATTTAAATTTGGCACAAAGCTTCTATATCAAAGAAAAAGGTTATGGTATGGGAAAATTTGGAGGGAGGATAACAAGCATTTTGACAGGAAAAGTAGAGGAAATTAAACTTGAAGGCGAACATTTTAAACTAACTGATATAAATTTAAAGCGCTTTAAAGATTGGTGGAAACTTGTTAACTTAGAACATCTTCTTGTTTTTTGGTGTGGTAGTGTTGTTTCAATTCTTCTACTTTCACTTCTTGCATATTCAACAGTTTTTGGAAAAGTAACTCCACAAGGGGGTGTAGATTTTATGATTTTTGAAAGTATTGAAATTGCCAAACAAACACTTCCGTTTTTTGGAACGCTATTTTTAATAATCGGTGGAGTGATGCTATTTAATACCCAGCTTACTGTACTTGACGCCACAAGCAGAATAATGGCAGAAAACCTACTGCTTGTTAAAAGAAATAGCTGGTCTACAAGAAACTTACCCAAAATTTATTATTTCTTTCTTTGGCTCCAAATAATTTCTGGAATAGCTATATTTATCCTTAATTTTGGTCAACCGCTTGCTTTAATTACCACTTCTGCTGTTTTAAATGCGGTTTCAATGTTTGTGCATATTGGTTTAACTCTTTGGCTAAATAATAGAGAACTTAAAGAAAAAATTAGACCAAATATTTTTAGGTTGGTATTGATGATTTGTGCCTTTATATTTTTTGGCTACTTTAGTTTTAAAGTAATAGCTGATATATTTTAGATATACAAACAGAGGGTGGTGATTAATAATGGCAGAAAGTAAAACAGCAACAGGACTTAAAAAAGAAACATCAGGAGCTTTAGCTTATGTTTTAGGACCTATCACAGGTGTTATATTTTTAATACTTGAGAAAGATCAGTTTGTTAGATTTCATGCAATGCAATCAATTGTAGTTTTCGTTGGTTTATTTGCACTACAAGCAATGCTTGGAATTACAATTATTCTAGCTCTTTTTGTTCCACTAATTGGAATTGTAGGTTTTGTATTGTGGCTTATGTGTATATACAAGGCTTGGCAGGGAGAAGAGTGGGAAGTGCCTTTCTTGGGTAAATTTGCAAGGCAAATTTTGAAGAGAGCATAATTTTTAAGATCTTAAAAATAAAAAATACCCTTGGAATACAAGGGTATTTTTGTTAAAGAAACTGAAAATGTTAACTCATATGTATTTAGCTTACTCCTACTACTACTACTTGTCAATTTGAGCTATTATAAGGCTATGAAACTTGTAATTGGTCTTGGTAATCCAGAAGCAAAATACAAAAATACTAGACACAACGCTGGCTATATACTTATTGATTCAATTAAGAAAGAAGAAAGCATAAAGAAAAAATTTAAAGTATCTAAATCGGATAGTTCAATGAATAATTCAGGCGACTTTGTTTTGAAATTAACTAGACGCTACTCACTTGATCCTAATCACTTGTATATAGCTCATGACGATTTAGATCTAAAACTTGGAGAGTTTAAAATCCAGTTTGGAAAAGGGCCTAAAGATCATAATGGTTTAAATGATATATATAACAAATTGGGAACAAAAGATTTTTGGCATATACGCATTGGTATTGATGCAAGGACGAGTGATAAAGAATCAAGAACTAGAGGTATAGATTATGTGCTGGAAGATTTTACAAATGAAGAAAGGGATATTTTAGATAGAACAATTCAAGAAATATGCAAAAAATTGGCAGAATAATTGAAGATAAAGTAAAGATTAAAGATACTGACAAATATGTATCTCGTGAATTTCAAAAATATGCATATGACCTCGCTACCGAACTTGGAGATTTGCTACATACATCGATGTATATGAGAATTGTAAAAAATACCGCAAGAGGATTAGTAGAATCTGCTCGAAGTTTTGTAAAAGATGCAACAAGTGTTAGAAGCAAACCAAGGCTTTTTTTATGGAAACTGAAGCAATTGAAAGAATCTGTTAAAATTAAGAATGCAAATAATTAATGGAAATTATATAGATTTAATTATTATCGCAGTTCTTATTTGTTTTACTATCGATGCTATTAAACATGGTTTTTGGGTAGTTTCAGTTAATTTTTTTTCTTTTCTATCTTCGCTTGTTTTATCGCTTAGATTTTATAAAGACATATCAAGTTTTTTGAAAGTGAATTTTTCATTAGGACAATCTGTTTCTGATGCAACATCTTTTTTAATAGCTGCTATAGTTTTTGAATCTGTTGCAGGTTTTCTTTTAGGTTTTTTAATCTCAAAACTACCCGAAAAGATAAGACGCCACAAAATAAACAATTTGTTCGGTATTTTACCAGGACTAGGTGAGGGGGTAATAATTGTTTCGTTTTTTGTTACATTAATTATTGCAACACCAATTAGACCGCAAATTAAATCAGATGTTACAAAATCTGAAATAGGAAGTTATTTACTAAGTAAGACTACAATAGTAGAAAAAAATATTAACCAAGTTTTTGGTGGAGTTATTAACGATTCGCTAACATATTTTACAATTAACCCCGAAACAACAGAAAGTATAGATATTGAGGTATTTGAATATAATTTAAAAATTGATGAATTAGCAGAAAGCGAAATGCTATCAAATGTAAACGAAGAAAGAAAAAAAAATGGGATACCAGAGCTTATTTTTAATAGTAATTTACTTCCTGTTGCAAGAAGTCATGCAAAGGATATGTGGGAAAGAAAATATTTTGCTCATGTTTCACCTGATAACAAAGATGTAGGGGATAGATTAACTGATGCTAAGGTTAGTTATAAAATTGCTGGTGAAAACCTAGCTTTAGCGCCGACTACCTTAACTGCGCATAATGGTTTAATGAATTCAAAGGGTCATCGGGAAAATATGTTAGATATTAGATTTGGAAAAGTCGCAATTGGTGTAATTGATAATGGAATTTATGGCAAAATGTATGTACAAGTGTTCACAGACTAATGTAATATAAATATATATGCGTAAAGAAATTACAAACATATTAATATATTTTGTTGCCTATTTTGTATTCTTGATCGTCGCAAATAGTTTATATAGTTTTAGCTACTGGCCACTTTTAGCAGGTGGATTTGTTGGTCTTTTGTTTCCAACTTTTGATCATCTGCTTCATATTTTTGCTTTATTTCCTCAGGAATTAACATCACAAAGAGTTTTAAATTTAGTTAGATATAAACAGTACAAAGAAGCAATTTTTTTAATATACGATACATCTGAAGAAAGAAAAAACTTAATGTTTCATACAACACTTTTTCAAATTATTTTTGCAATTTTAACTTTCTGGGTAGTGTCATCATCGGGAAGCCTTTTTGCAAGGGGGTTAGTGCTTTCTTATTTTCTATCTTTAACACTTTTTAATTTAAAAAAGTTTGTAAACAAGGAAATATTTTTTATCGATGAAAACAACACTAGAATTTACTTTGCACTGCAAGTTGGGTTGTTGTTTGTTTTTGGGTTATTGATTTAAACTATATCCAGCTTTTTTAATAATTTCGTTAACTTTTTTTAAATTGTGTTTTCCTTCTATTTCTAAAGTTCCGTTTTTATACGAACATTTGCAGTTTTTAATACCAGCATCCTCTAAGTCTAGTTCTATCATTGTTGCACAAGAATCACAGTGCATACCAGAAACTTTGTATATTTTTTTCATTTTATTCAACTATAGTAAATGATCCTGTGTACATTCCCATACCACACGAAAAAGAGAGCTGTCCTAACTCACTAGGTGTAAATTCAATTACTTCCTTTCCATTCACTGGTAAAATTTTATTTATATTTAAACTTGGAATCACAAAACTTCTTGCACAACTTTGTACATTTTGACTATCAATAGTAAGTTTTACAGGCACACCTTTTTTGATTGTATTTGTACTTGTTTTATAGCCATTATTTTGGGCGATTATTGTAACTTCTTGATATCCATTTTTTATTGTAATATCTCCAGATCCTGAATTGTTATTAAAAATAACCTTTACATAATTTTGAAAAGTATGTGGGCTACCACGAAGTGCTTGAGCATTGTTTAACGACATTAAGCCAATTACTACAACAGTTAGTGCAGCAAATTTTGAAAGTACTGCATTCTTAAATATTTTTTCAATTGTTAACCCTAACAAAAAGAAAACAGGGGATGTGCCAAGTGTAAAGAAAAACATAATAAGTGCACCATTTAAAAAACTACCTGATCCAACAGATAAAATTAACATAGCCTGTGTAACACCACAAGGAATTAAAACTGTTAATAGTCCGAGTACAATAGAGGAAAAGTACGAATCTTTAAATTTAGAATTTCTAATTAATCTAAAAATAAACTTAGGAGGTCTGATATTTGTAAAATCAAATATTGGGTGGAGATTTAAAATTCTACCAGCTGTTGCCAGCATAAACAAACCGATTAGTATTTGTAAGGTTGCCTGTAGCCCAATTGACAAATTTAGCGAACTACCAAAGCTACCTAAAATTCCACCAAGTATAGTATAAGCTACTAGTTTAGATAATATAAAATAAGTAGTTGAGCTATATTTTTCTGATTCTTTTGAAATACTTGATGCCAAAAGCCCTCCTTGAACTGTAGCGCAGGAAATTCCACCTGATGTAAGTCCTGTTAAAAAAGCTAACCACAAATTATTCATATTTTTACTTCTTGACATCCCCCTAGGGGGGATATAAACTAATTTTAGTTTTATTAATAATAATATGCAAGAGCCAAAATCACAAATAGTACATCGACTTAAAATTGCAAAAGGTCATTTAGAGAAAGTTATCAAAATGGTTGAGGAAGGCGCATACTGTATTGATATTGTCCACCAACTTATTGCAATTCAGTCTGCACTTAGAAATGCTGATGAAAAAATCTTAGAAAATCACTTGAAAACTTGTGTTTCTGATTCAATTAAAAAAGGGAAAAGTGATGAAGCAGTTAAAGAAGTAATGGAAGTATTAAAGAAAAAATGATTCGAAAACAATTTCCAATAATTGGTATGCATTGTGCTTCGTGTGCAAAATTAATTGAGAGAAAACTTAATAAAGTGGATGGTATAGTACGTGCCTCTGTTAATTATGCAAATGAAATAGCTTCAATTGAAATGTCAAAAAACGTTACAGATGAAAGTATAGAAGAGGCAGTAATTTCTGCTGGATACAGAATTGGAAAAGATATTGAGAAAGAAAAAGAAAAAAGAATTAATATTCTAAAATATAAAGTTATCTATTCGATATTTGTATCGCTTGTTTTAATGGCTTTAATGTTTTTAGATTTACCTAATTTAATGTTACTAGCGCTACTACTCGCACTAACTGTTCAAATTTGGGCCGGCCTTGAATTCTATCAAGCTACATGGTCAGGTATTAAAAACTATACAACTAGTATGGATACGCTTGTAGTCATTGGAACTACTGCAGGAATACTGGGGGGGTATTATGAAACATCCGTAACAATTATTGCCTTAATTCTTTTAGGACGATATTTAGAAACTAGATCAAAATCAAAAACATCGAATGCTATAAAAAGCTTATTAGGCCTGCAATCAAAAGAGGCTTTTGATCTAAAGATTAATGATTTAGTGAGTATAAAACCGGGTCAAAAAGTGCTAACTGATGGAGTAATTGTTGAAGGTTCTTCATATATTGATCAATCTATGGTTACTGGTGAATCTGTTCCGGTTAAAAAAACTGTTGGAGACCATGTAATTGGTGGTACGATAAATAAAAACGGGAGTTTTGTTTTCAAAGTTACAAAATTAGGAAAAGATACTGTTTTGTCACAAATTATAAAAATGGTTAGTGATGCTCAAGGAAGCCGTGCAGAGATCCAAAAACTTGTTGACATCGTATCCTCATATTTTATTCCTGTTGTGCTTTTTATTGCAATCATAACCTTCTTTATTTTTGGTTTAACTAATGCAATTGCTGTACTAGTAATTGCATGCCCCTGTGCTATGGGACTTGCTACACCTACCGCGATTGTTGTTGGGGTTGGAAGAGGAGCTCAAATGGGGATATTAATTAAAGATGTGAGAACTCTTGAAATATTAAATAGAATTAAAACAATTATTTTTGACAAGACGGGTACTTTAACAATTGGACATCCAATACTTACAAATAAAGTAGACGATAAATACATGAAAATAGCTGCAAGTTTAGAGAGTTATTCTTCTCATCCAATCGCTGAGGCAATCAAATATAAAAAGCTTTTTAAAGTAAAAAATTTTAAAAACATTGAAGGAAAGGGGATTGAAGGAGTTATTAATAATATAAAATATTTTATAGGGAAATCAAAGTTTGGTTCGGTGACTTTAATGTCAAATAATAAATTGTTAGCAACATTTGTTATTGAGGATCAAATAAAACCAAACGTTAAAGAAGTTATAAAGTCGTTAGAAAGCAAAGGTATAGATACATGGATGATATCAGGAGATAATAAAAAGACTGCTCAAAAAGTTGCAAATGAAGTTGGGATAAAAAATGTAATGGCAGAAGTAATGCCTCAGGATAAAGCAAATAAAGTTAAGGAGTTTAAAAATGTAGCCTTTAAAGTAACCAAATGCGTTGCATTTGTAGGAGATGGTGTTAATGACGCGCCTGCTTTGGCTTCTGCTGATGTAGGTATTGCAATGGGGACGGGGACTGACATCGCAATCGAATCAGCTGGAGTAACACTTATAAACAAAGATTTTAGAACTGTCATAAAAGCAATTAATTTATCAAGAGCAACAATGAATGTAATTAAAAGTAATTTAGTTTGGGCTTTTGGTTATAATATAATTCTAATTCCAGTAGCTGCTTTTGGACTCCTGAACCCAATGTTTGCAGCAGGAGCAATGAGTCTATCCTCAATTTCTGTTGTTTTAAATAGTTTGAGGTTGAATAGAGTGAGAGTTTAATTATTAATAAGTTTCTTCCTCAGCAAGTGTATCGTAGTTATAAATTCTATGCCCAACAGGCTTATGTTTTTCATCATCATATTCTTGAAATCCTCTACACCTATGTAATCGCTCACCCTTGTCATTTACAGTTGCAGAATTTATGTGATGTTGTAATTCCCAAGTTTGTAGTGCTGTAGTTGTGGGTTTCCATTTGGATTCACCACAATCCCAACATTTTGATTCTGGCATAAATCGCAAGTTTACTTCTTCTTCTTCTTTGTCAAATTCTTTCAAAAAATGTATGATTTATATATCGATGTTTATACAATTAAATGCAAAGCAAATAAATCGACTATCTGAATTTTTAGGTAATTTAAGTATTCTTTTGATTGGATCTTTAGTAATCCCTTATTTTCTAAACTCACTCGGTTTAGAGTTTGAAACATTTTTATTAGCCATATCAACATCTGTTGCGAGTTTTTCTATTAGTTTATTGCTATTGGAAGGAGGTGGCAAAAGTGATAGGAATTAATACTTTTTACCTAACAATTGCGATTTTATTACTGGCAGTTTCTATTTTGGCATATCCTACAGTAAAGGCAAATATTAACAAAAGTAAAAAGAGAAAGAAGTAAGTTAGATTTTCTTTAGTGAGGAGATGATGGTATCAATTTCGTTTAGTATTTCTTTATCATAATTTGTAGGTAGTTTAATTGAAATGTGTCCATAATTTGTTGGTTGTTGGTAGCTACCATCTCCTGATTTTTGACAAACGGTAAAAGCATTTCCATTTAAACTCCCACTTCTTCTTAAGGTTCTACTATCTTTTGTTGTAAGTGGGACAAAAACTTCAAATTTTGAACTTGGTCCTTCAAAATCAGCATCACCTGGATAAAGACAGAGTGCACCACCTGTTGCTGCTTGGAAAATAGAAATAGAATATTCACCTTTTGTTAAAACTAATTTTTCATCAAGTTGTGTTTGTGATTCTTTTTTAGCTATCCAATCTTCAGGAGTTATTACTGAGTATTCATCAAAAGATAATCCTTTGTCTTTGGCTACGCCTGCAATAATAGTTTTAAGTTGTTTTGTCGCAACTGGAGTAGGGGCTGTTGTTGGTTCAGTAGTTGCAAAATCAATCTTGTTGTCTCTAATGCTTACCGCTTCAGGTTTTTTGAAATTTATATTGCTTTTACCGAGATAATAGCCACCATATATGAATACAGACAGAATAATTAAAACTAGTGTTACTTTCCCAAAAATTGAAAAGAATTTTTCCATATAATTTAATTGCATTTTAGGTATTAGGGATTGACTTGTCAACTTCGGTACTTGTATAGTGTTATTTATCGTATGGCACTAAATAAAACTACAGATTCTTCATTTGACTCAGATGTTTTGAAATCGCAAACCCCTGTGATTGTAGATTTTTATGCAGACTGGTGTGGACCATGTAAAATGGCAGAACCAATACTTAATGAATTAAGCGAAACTTATAAAGGTAAAGTTAGTTTTTTTAAATTAAATGTTGATGAAAATAATCAAACTTCTGCAAAATATGGAGTTATGTCAATTCCTACAACAATTCTTTTTAAAGGAGGTAGCGAAGTAGGGAGACAAGTGGGTTTTGGAGGAAAACAATCTTTTGAAGAATTACTTAAAAAAGGACTGTAGAAATGAGGTGATTTGAATGGACGATACAACACAACCAGTACAACCAATGCAACCAGTACAACCTGCTGATTCAAGTGCACCAGTTGCAACAGCTGATACAACAGTAATGCCGGAAAATACAGCAACAGTTACTACAGCAACATCTGCACCAACAATGCCAGGACCTGAAGCAGTAACTACAACACCAGTACCAGAAGTTGGAGCTGTAACAGAAACACCAGTTGTTCCAACTATGCCATCAGAAACTTCTGCAACGCCAGTAGCTTCTGAAACACCTGTACAAGTACCAGCACAGTAATAAATATATGGACGCGAAAATTTGGGACACAGCTATTATTGGCTCTGGTCCTTCGGGTTTAACTGCTGCGATTTATACAACTAGAGGAGCGCTATCAACTGTAATAGTTGGTGGTTATTCTTGGGGTGGGCAGTTGATGTTAACAACAGAGGTTGATAATTTTCCAGGTTTCCCAGAAGGAGTTATGGGGCCAGAATTAATGGAAAAAATGAAAGCACAATCCGTTCGTTTTGGTAGCGAGTTTGTGATGGAAAATGTTACTAGTGTTGATTTTAGTAGTTTGCCATTCAAATTAAAAACAGATAGTCAAGAGATATTAGCTAGATCTGTAATTATCGCAACAGGTGCCGAAACACTTTGGTTAGGTGTTAAAGGCGAAAAGGAATTAATAGGTAGAGGTGTTTCTTCTTGTGCTCCGTGTGATGCGCCATTTTTTAAAGAAAAAGAAGTTTTTGTAATTGGTGGTGGTGATTCTGCAATGGAAGAAGCTTTAGTACTAACAAAATACGCAAAGAATGTAACCATAATTCATAGAAAATCAGAGTTTCGTGCAAGTAAAGCCATGCAGGAAAAAGTTTTCGCAAATAAAAAGATTAAAGTAGTTTGGAACAGTGAGGTGGTAGAAGTTGTTGGAAGTGATAAATTTGAAGGTATAAGAGTAAAAAATAACAAAACAAATGAGGAATCGGAACTAAAAGCAGATGGAATGTTTGTTGCAATAGGACATAGCCCAACAAGTGGGTTATTTAAAGGCATAATTGATTTAGATGAAAAGGGATATATTGTTCCTAAAGATGGAACAAAAACAAATATCAAAGGTGTGTTTGTTTCAGGAGATATACACGACCATGCATATAAGCAAGCTATAACCGCAGCTGGGTTTGGCTGTATGGCAGGAATGGATGTTGTAAATTACATTTCAGGGTTGACAAAGTAGTTCACGATAGGGCAAAATTACAAAATACAAAAAATGACAAAGAATACTAAAGTTACAGAAGCTTCAACAAAATCTTCCATTTTCGAACGACTAGTGCCAGCACTTTTAGTTATAACAATAGGACTTGCTTTTATGGTGGGTGTTTTGTGGCAAAAAGTTGAAAATTTAAGTAAAGGTGGAACAGGAACAACAACAACTACAACAACAGTAGAGAAAAAAGCACAGCCTAAAGTTGAACTATCGCAAATAAAAGATTTATTTAATAAAGATGTTATTAAATTTGGAAGCGCTGATAGTAAAGTGATTTTTGTTGAGACCTCGGATCCATCTTGTCCATATTGCCATATTGCAGGTGGATTAAATCCAGAACTTAATAAACAAGTTGGGCCACAATTTACATTAGTTAAAGATGGTGGTTCATATATAGCACCCGTTATTGAAATGAAAAAATTAGTAGATGAAGGTAAAGCTTCTTTTGTTTGGCTTTATTTTAATGGGCATGGTAATGGTGAGCTTGCAACGAAGGCCATGTACTGCGCATATGAAAAAGGTAAATTCTGGGAAGCTCATAATCTTTTAATGACCAACAGAGCCTATGATTTTATAAACAACACAGTTAAAAATGATATGACAAAGACAGCTCAAATGGCTGATTTTTTAAAGTCAGCAAATATACCAGATCTTAAAGCATGTTTAGACAGTGGAAAATATGATAATAGACTTGCAAGTGATATGAGTTTAGGGACTTCACTTGGAGTTTCAGGTACACCAGGATTTTTTGTAAATAACATTAATTTTGCAGGTGCATACAGCTTCAAAGATATGGAGACGGTTGTAACTTCAGCTTTAAAATAATTAATATATAAAATAAATATGAAAAATTGTATCGCTTCGTGTAGGCAAAGTTTAACCAGTTTTACTGGTAGAAAAATAACAAAGTCTTCTTTGGACGAAATAAAAATTACTGTTAGCAATAAAGAAAATAGTATTTTAAAAGAAGTGGTTGATAGGATTAATAAAAATGATGAAATAAAAATACTTTGGAAAATAACAAATGTAAATGCAACCAATAGACTTGGATATTCAGATCATGGACCTATGCATTTTCAAATTGTTGCAAACTACGCATTAGAAATGGCTAGAATTTTAAATAAATCTGGTATTGAAATGTCAATTGTCAAAGATTTTGGTTTAACTTATGATCATGCTGAAACGGTAATTTTTTTGGCATCTGTTATGCATGATGTAGGGATGTCGATTCATAGAAAAAATCATGAGCAGTTTAGTTTGTTCATTGCAAGAGATTATCTAAACTCCACTCTCTCATTTTTACCAACAGAAGAAAAAATGGTAGTGCTATCAGAAACACTTCATGCAATTATTTCACATAGTCATGGTAGTGAAGGTAAAACATCAACTATTGAAGGTGGAATTGTAAGAGTTGCTGATGCACTAGATATGACAAAGGGAAGAGCTAGAATATCTAGACTTGTGGATATAAATAATATTTCAAACCACGCAATAGAAAATGTATTTGTTAATGAAGGGGTAAGTAAGACAATCGAAGTAAAAATTATAATGACAAACCCCGCAGGAATATTCCAAGTTGATGATTTAGTAGAAGAAAAACTAAGTCCATCGGGGCTTTTGAAATATGTTGATATAAAGGCGTATATAGTTGAAAATGGTCATGAAAAGTTATTTAAAGATTTTCAATAACTTTGTACACAACAATTGCTAAACTTCCCCAGACATTTATGGACTTATTAACTCCAAACATAGGGATTTCAATAATTAAATCAGAAGCCTCGATTACTTCTTTTGTTACACCTACTGTTTCGTGACCTACAACTAAGGCAACAGGAAAAGACAAGTGATTAGGAATTTGAGAGTATGGAATTGATTTAGTGTCTTGCTCTATTGAAATGACTTGTATATTTTTTTCTTTCAACTCTTTTATAACTTCAAGTGTCGTATCTCTTTTTTCCCAAGCAACCCATTCTTCTGTACCTACCGCAGCTTTGTGTATTCTACTTGATGGAGGATATTCAGAAGCTCCACAAATATAAATTTTCTCTGCAGCAACTGCATCTGCTAGCCTAAAAATAGAACCGATATTATAAGTATCTAAGACGTTATCTAATATAAAATAAATAGGATTTCTTTTTATTTTTTTATCTTCACCATTTTTAGGTTTCATTTTTCTGAGTTGTTTTGAGTTAAGTTTTAGCATAATTTTTAATTATTAATTTAATAACTTTAGTTGCCCATCTTCTATCGCTCCATTTTTCATTATCGGGTAAATCTTGATATTTAGTCTTTATTTGTTTTTTCCATTTGGAAATGTTTTTGTCTGTTAAGTTTTTTAACATATACTTTGTCCATTCTATCCACTGGCGATGCTCGAGATCTGCTAATTTTTCTATCAACAATCTATGTTCTTTTATATTTAAATCGCTTCTCATGTGGCTATTTTATCACTTTCGTGCTAAAATAGCTTTAATTCATGAATTCAATAACCACAGGAAGTAATTGTACAAGATGCGGAAAACCAAGATTTGCTGTTTCTACACATGAAGAAAAAATTGACAATAGTGTAGTAACTTTTACACAGTGGGAATGTAAAGATCCAGAATGTCAAAAAGAAGTTAACAAAGAACTTAAGAATGAAAAAAACAAAAGAAAAAATATTCTAAAAGAACAACAAAAAAGAGAAGAAGATAGGAAAAAAGTTATTGAAGAAAAAAAGCTCCAAAGGTTAAAAGAGAAGTAAAAATTCCAAAAGCGTACAAGTTGGCTGGGGAACAGGGATTCGAACCCCAATAAACAGCTCCAAAAACTGTTGTCCTACCGTTAGACGATTCCCCAATATCCTGTAGATTTTTTTGTTTGTGACGCTACAGGGAATCGAACCCTGCCTTTCGGGATGAAAGCCCGATGTCCTAACCGATAGACGATAGCGCCATTTCATTTCGCTATCTTCTCGATTACATTGTAGACGATAGCTCCGCAATTAACAGCTTTTGTGAGCCCGGATGGGATCGAACCATCGACACAGAGCTTAAAAGGCTCCTGCTCTGCCACTGAGCTACGGGCCCTCACGAGGCTATATTATACACGATAAACTTAAATATTAACAACACCGCTTGATATTTGTATTTAGTTCGGTGTAATATAAATTATGGACGCTAAACCCAAGGAACACAAATTAGCATTAATACTAAGAAAACGAGGGTTTTCATATTCTGAAATAATAAAAAAGATTAAAGTTTCTAGATCTACTTTATCTTCGTGGCTAAGAAATACACATATTACAAATAGTCAAATTGAAAGATTACGCATGAAAAATTTCAAAGCAAGGAATCTTGGTAGCTTAACTTTAAAGAAAAACAGAATTGAAAAGACAAAACGAATAATTAAAAATGCCAAGGTAGAGATTAAAGAAATAGACTTGTATCATCTTAAAATAATTGGATCAATTTTATATTGGGCAGAAGGAAGTAAGCAGAAAGAATATAATCCAAGTAAAGAGCTGGTTTTTAATAATTCCGACCCTGCAATGATCAAAGTTTATTTGAGTTGGATAAATAAATGTTTAAAAATTAAAAATGAGGATATCAAATTTGAAATTTATATTCATGAAACATACAACAGAACAAGGCATCAGTTGGTGAATTATTGGTCAAAAGTTACTTTATTTCCTGTAAAACAGTTCCCAAAAATTTATTTTAAGAAAAACAAAGTTAATTCAGGGCGAAGGAATAGAGGTAACAATTACTTCGGTGTATTACGTATCACAGTAAAAAGAAGTACGGATTTGAATAGAAAGGTTATTGGTTGGATTGAAGGGATATGTAATAAAGTAGATTCAATTTAAATTGCATTTGCATTTTAGTATCTATAAGTACTAAAGTTATTAGTAATGGCAGATAGTAATCTTGAACCTCCAATTGTTGAAGTTAGAAATCCTGTTACATATTTAAGGCGTTGGTGGGATAAAGTAATGGGAAAAGAGGGTGCGTATTTTAGTTTTAGAGTTCCTCCAATAACCGCCTTTCTAATTGCCTTTGGTTTGACTGCTGGTGGATTTAGTATAGGTAAATATTCATCAGATATACCACTATTAAAATTTGTAGGATTTCCAACTTCAACACCTGTTGCTACTCAAACACCAACAACTGAATGGAGGGAAACAGCCTATACAGGCAAACTACAATATAGTGTTAGTAGCCAAAAATATTTTTTGCTTACTACTTCATCTGAAGCTATAACACTTGAAGTTAAGGGTAATTTAGATTTACTTAAACTTGTGGGTAAAAGAATATTTGCAGTAGGGGAATATAATAAACAAACAAGAGTTTTAAAAGTATCTGATGTTAAAGATTTAGAAATACTGCCAAATACCCCTATACCACTCCCAACAATTGAAAGTAAAGAAACACCAGTTGCGACACCAACTGCAACATCAGATACAATAGAAATATCAACACAAGGAGGTGAACTAAATTGAAAAAAATTTTAATGACAACATTATTAATTGTTTTCCTTTTTGTTCCTATTACAATTTTTGCTCAAGAGGAGCCACCACGAGGTAAAAGTGTTCGTGAACAAGTAAAAGCTAAAATCACTGAAAAACGGCTTGAAATTAGGGATAGAGTTGCTGAAGTTCACGCAAAAAGACTCACACATAGGTTTGATGTTTATTACACAAGACTTTCAAAAATAATTACTAAAACTGAAGAAAGATTTAAAAAATTAGAAGAAACAGGAAAAGATTTGCAACAAGCTAATGATAAACTTGCTGACGCCAAAGTAAAGCTTGAGGAAGCTAAAAAATATGCAGATGAATCAATTTCTACTTTTAAATCAATAATACAAAATAACCACGAAGGTCAAAAAGAGGTCGCTGCTTCAGCAAAAGAATTAACAGAAAAAGCTAGAAAGTTATTTATGGAAGTACACAGCTTAATAAAAGAGGCGGTTAAATTGGCAAAGTCGGTTTGATTATAAAAAATATGAACAGACAAAACAAAGGTTTTGGAATGTTATTAGTTTTGGTATTTGTTTTAGTACTAGTTATTGGTTTTTATTTAGCTAATGCTAAAAAAGAACTGTCAAATAAAAAATCGGTATATCAACCAAAAAGTCAGGAACTTATAGACGATGTATCAACAAAAGGGGATAGTTTTGCAGAAATCGAATCCGATTTAAATGAAACAGTAATTTTGGAGGAAGATTTTTCAGATCTTTAATCTTAAAATTTCTTGTGTTAAGATATTAAAATAATGAAATCAAAGAAAAATATAATTTTAATTGTTTTATTGTTAACACTGATCCTTGGGGGTGGATATTTTTTTGTAAGCAAAAATAAAGTTAGTAACTTATCTGATACGAGTTTAAACAAAAAAGATTCTGGTTTGTTTACTTCAATTAAAGATGCATTAAATAAAGATTTGACCTTAGCCTGCGAATTTAAAGATGAAAATGCTTCGTTTAAATCATATATTAAAAATGGTGCGGTTAGGGTTACCACAGAAGGTACACAAGATGGCCAGTCGGGTGAGATGATAATGAAAGATAACAAGATGTATATATGGGACATAAAAACAAACGAAGGTTTTGTTTATGATATTCCAAAAGAAGAAAATGGCGAAAGTCAAAAAGTTGGGATGACTGGAAGTGAAATTGCAGATAGTAAATCATATCTTGACTTAATTGATAAATATAAAGATTCTTGTAAAGTGGCAACAGTTGAAGATTCCTTTTTTGTAGCGCCGAGTGGTGTTAAATTCCAAGATATGAGTAAGTTTTTAGAAGATCTACAAAAACAGGTTCCTTCATACAATATTCCAACGGAGTAATTAAATGGATAGTTTTGTAAATGTAAGCGGTAAAAAGATTTTTTTTAGTGACGTAGGTAGTGGACATCCAATTGTTTTTCTTCATGGTTGGATGGCTTCAAGATTGGTATATACAGATGTAATTTCCGTTTTATCTAAAAAATATAGATGTATAAGTATCGATATCCCAGGTTTTGGAAGATCTGATTTAGTTGGAAGAATGACCATTAAAAAAATACCACCAATTATCCATAAGTTATTAAAGAGATTAAAGATAGATAAATTTTATCTTGTTGGCAATTCGTTTGGAGGAGCTATATCAATTTTATATTCAAATAAGTACACCCGTGATGTTAAAAAGGTTGTATTAATTTCCCCATTTATTAATTTTAAACAGTTTTCTAAACTAACCTATTATTCTATTAGATATATAATTCCATATATTCTAAACAAAAAAATATTATTACCTATTTTTAACTTTGTTAAATCACTAATGAATTTTAAGTATAAAGAAGTTAAAGATAATAATTTATCTAAACTATCAAAAAATGAGAGAGACAAAAGAAAAGCTATTAATGCATTCAGAATTGCATACGAACTATCAAGTCTTGATCTATACTTGGAGCTTAGAAAAATGAGGAAAGATATCTTGTTTATATATGGTAGTAAAGATAGTTTATTAAGTATAAAACCAATAGAATCAATATTTGGATTAATCACAAACATTCATTTGGCTATATTTGAAGATGTTAGACATTATATATTTACTTTTGATTTACATAAACTTGCTCGTAAAATTGACCTGTTCTTTTCTGATAATAAAGTATAAAATGATTTAACAAAAAATATGGAAATAATATCAACTATTTTCGAATTCATATTACATATTGATAAACATTTAGGTGAGATAATAACCAATTATGGCACATTCTCGTATATAATACTTTTTTTGATCATTTTCGCTGAAACGGGTCTTGTGTTTGTACCTTTCCTACCAGGAGATTCACTTCTTTTTGCAGCAGGCGCATTTGCGTCACTTGGATCATTTAATATTGTTGCTATCTTATTTTTACTTTGGTTTGCAGCATTTTTGGGGGACACGGCAAACTACTGGGTCGGTCATTTTTTTGGACAAAAAATAATTGATAATCCACGCATTCCATTTATAAATCAAAAACACATAGATGAAACACAGGAGTTTTATAAAAAACATGGAGGAAAAACTATATTTTTGGCTCGTTTTGTCCCAATAGTTAGAACCTTTGCACCATTTGTTGCTGGGGTTGGGAAAATGCATTATGGAAAATTTATAGAATATAATGCCACAGGTGGCTTTGTTTGGGTTTTTGGATTTACGCTACTTGGTTATTTTTTTGGTAATATCCCATTTGTCAAAGAAAACTTTTCATTGGTAGTACTTGCTATAATTGTTTTGTCAGTACTACCTATGGTTTATGAATTTGTTAAAGCAAAATATGCAACAAGACGTAAAAAATAATTTAGAAACACTCCTAGCCGTTGATGTTGATTTTTCATTATTGTCGGAAAAAATAGGCCCAGCATCTGCCTTTAAGGAGTATTTGTCAAAAGATTCAATAATGCTACCAAATAATCAAAATCCCATTGTAGGGATCGTCAATATTTCGAAATCGATGGAGCTTGGGGCTGATGAAAAGATGACATGGCAGCCAAAAGGTGGGATGGTTGATTCTATTGGTGAAATGGGTTACACATGGGGAGAATATACGCTAGTTTTAGAAAATAAAAAAGAGATTAAAGGCAAATATTTGAATGTATGGAACAAGATAGATAATAAATGGAAAGTTATTGCAGATATTGGAAATAATAGTCCAATTTGAATTAATGAATAAGATATTTGTATTTGTTCTTGTATTTCTTTACTTAATTTTTGTATTAATAAATAGAAATTATCTTTTCCAAAAGTTTGATACAAAAACAGTCCCTGATTTTTTAAGATCTCAGGATATATTGGACGAAAAAGATGAAATAAAAAATAGAATTTTTGTTTCAGATGAAACTATTTATATTGCGTCAGGATATCTATATGTGAGTGGAGAAGATCCAAGAGATTATAACTTTCAGCATCCACCACTAATAAAATACTTTTTTGGTTTATCAAGTAAATTTTTTAATTTGCCACTTTTTCCAAATATTATTTTTGGCTTTGTTTTACTGTTAGAAATATATTTGCTATGTAAACTTGTATTTAAAAATGAAATATTAGGATTTTTGACCTCCATATTAATGTTAATTGATCCTGTATTTAAAGAAGTAACAATTATTGATAACCTCACTTGAATACGTTACAACAAACTTTAAAGTGTCACTTATGCGGCCGGACAACAACTTGATTTTTAGGGTTTAGTGATGTAATCTCATACTGTCAAATATGAAAGGTATAATTTTAGCCGGTGGAACCGGTACAAGACTTTATCCATTAACTAAAGCCGTTAGTAAGCAATTGATGCCTGTCTATGACAAGCCAATGATTTATTATCCACTTTCAACACTTCTTCAGGCAGGAATTAGAGAAATATTAATTATTTCAACTTTAAATGACATACCTAAATTCAAAGATCTACTTGGTGATGGTTCGCAGCTTGGATGTAGCTTTAAATATGCGATCCAAGATAAACCAAGAGGATTAGCGGATGCTTTTATTGTTGGAGAAAAGTTTATAGGAAAAGATAAAGTAGCAATGATATTAGGTGATAATATATTTTATGGTTCCCAAATAGAAGAGCAACTCCAAAAATTAGCAGATTTTAAAGGTGCGGTTGGGTTTGCAGCACATGTTGCAGATCCTGAAAGATATGGAGTTTATGGATTTGACAAAGATATGAATGTGTTATCAATTATCGAAAAACCAAAAAAACCTAAAAGTAATTATGCAAATTCAGGGTTATATTTTTTTGACAATAGAGTTTCAAAATTTGCCAAAAAAGTGAAACCAAGTGGGCGAGGCGAGATTGAAATTACTTCACTTCTTGATGAATATAGAAAAATAGGAGAGTTGAAAGTCTGCTTACTTGAACGAGGAACTGCATGGCTTGATACGGGAACATTTGATTCAATGATGAAGGCTTCACAATTTGTTCAAGTTGTAGAAGAAAGACAAGGAGTTAAAATTGGTTGTATTGAGGAAGTCGCTTATAGAAAAGGGTTTATAGATAAAAAGCAACTTAATGACTTGGCCGAAGGACAATTAAAAAGTGGATATGGCAAATATTTATTAGAATTATAAAAATGAAAATATTAGTAACAGGTGGGTGTGGATTCATAGGTAGTAATTTTGTGAGATATTGGTTAAAAAATAACAAGGGAGACAAAATAATAAATTTGGATAAACTGACATATGCTGGTCATTTATCATCAACTAAAGATTTCAAAAATAATAAAAACTACAAATTTGTAAAGGGGGACATCTGTGATTCAAAAGTAGTCGAAAAAGTAATGAATGGTGTTGATATTATTGTCCATTTTGCAGCAGAAAGCCATGTAGACAGATCAATTAAAGACCCAGATGTTTTTATTAAAACAAATATCATTGGGACAAAAGTGTTACTTGATAGCGCTTTAAAAAATAACGTTAAAAGATTTCATCATGTTTCAACTGATGAGGTTTTTGGTGAATTGCCACTTGGAAAAGGAAAGTTTAACGAAAATACATCATATGACCCTAGAAGTCCATATTCTGCCAGTAAGGCATCGTCTGATCATTTAGTGAGGGCTTATTATCACACTTATGGTTTACCAATTACAATTTCAAATTGCTCTAATAATTATGGACAATATCAGGATACTGAGAAGTTTATCCCAAGAATGATTACAAATTTGATTAACAATAAACCAATTTATATATATGGTGATGGTAAATATGTCAGAGATTGGCTGTTTGTAGATGATCATGTGAGAGCTATCGAAAAAATAATTAAAAAAGGAAAAGTTGGTGAAACATATTTAGTAGGTGGGCAAACAAAAGATTTAAATAATTTAGAAATAGCAAAAACAGCATTAAAAATATTCATGAAAGATGAAAGTTTTATTGAATTTGTAAAAGATAGACCAGGACATGACAGGCGATATGCAGTTGATTGGTCAAAAATAAATAAAGAGTTAGGCTGGAAGCCAAAACACGATTTTAGTATCTGGTTGCAAAAAACAATAGATTGGTATATAAAGAATGAGTGGTGGTGGAAAGAAATGAAAAAAGGCTCTGAGGCTTTTTACAAAAAAAGATGAAATATAAGAAACAATAATAATATATAATGTATAATTAAATATGGGATTCAGCCAAATAAATAATAAATTTATTAAACTTCCAAAGAATACAAATCTTTTTATGCAGACTTATGAAAAACAAACTCTTCCAGATGGAGTAGTTGTTTTGAAATTAAACGTTTTTTCTGATGACTGTGGTGGTTGGTTTAAAGAATCGCTACGAGTTAATTCTGATGGAAATACCGAATCTTTGTTGCAGTCGGGAATAGAGTTCAAAATTAGACAATCGAATGTCTCATATTTAGGAGCAAATGCAAAAAGATTTTGGCATTTACACCCAAATACAGAAAAAAGACCTGGACAAAATGAGATTTGGACAACTGATAATACACTATTGCTTGGACTGGTTGACTTAAGAAAAGATTCCAAAACATATGGCATGAAATCAAAGATAGTAATTAGTCCCGAAAAAGCAGTTTATATACCAACAGGTGTAGCACATGGATTGATAAATCCGAATAACTATCCAGTAACATTGGTTTACTTTACTGACCAACAATTTAGTCTTGAAGACACACAAGAATTTAGAATTGATCCAAACGAAATGCCATTTGATTTTGTAGAACCGGAATTAATGTAAATGAACCAAAAACTATTAGTTATTGGAGCAAACGGATTGGTTGGTAAGGTTTGTACACCAATTTTAAAAGAAAAATATAAGTTTGATTTAATGACTCCAACAAGTGAAGAACTAGATATTACAGATAAAGCTTCAGTAGAAACATTTGTTGCAAATGCCGAAGTAACAACAATTTTATTGTTAGCTGCAAATACTGATGTTGATGGAGCAGAAAAGGATGGAGGAATTGAAGCTAGAAGAGTGAATGTTGAAGGTACTAAAAATGTTGCAGAAGCTTCAAAAAAATATAGCAAGCACTTAATTTATATTTCTACCGATTTTGTTTTTTCGGGTAGCGAAGACAATAAAGGACCTTACTCAGTAACTAGTAAAACTGAAAATATAGATTCTAAATTGATTGGTGAATATGCAAAGTCAAAACTAATGGGAGAAATTGCAGTTAAGGAATCAGGTTGTCAATTTATGATTGTTAGAATATCATATCCATTCGGTAATCCAAATTCGGAAAAAGATTTTGCCAATAAAACTATTAAATTAATTAAGAGTGGATATGGTCTGTTTACTGATCAGAAGTTTTCTCCAACATATATACCAGATTTAGCAGATGCAGTTTCAAAGATAGTACAAAATAACTTAACAGGTGTATGTCATGTAGTCTGTTCTTCTGTTACAACACCTCATGAGTTTGGACAGTATTTGAGTGACAAATTAGGACTAGGCGAGGTTAAACAAAGTTTATTGAAAGAATTTATGGTAGGTAGAACTCCCAAACCGCTTTTTGGAGGACTTGTTGCGAGTAAGGAATTGGTTGATAGAAATTGGAAAGAAGCTGTAGATAATTTTGTGTCAGAAACTTAAATAATTTGTTTTTTCCCTACTTTTGATAACTATAAAGTTTGAGATAAAAAACAGCTGGTCATATTATTACAAAATATATGTTGACCTACTTTTTCGATATGTTATAATACTTCTTACAGTTTAAAGGTTGACTCGTCTCTAACAAACTTTAGGATTGATAACCTCATTAAAATACGAACCTTTAAAACTTTTTAAAAGAAATATTAAATAGGTAATAATTATATAAAAGAACCGTAATTTATTTTAGTTTTTTTGTTCTTTAGATATTCTTGTTACTTTTTTACTATTTCTTTTTCATTTTAAAAGAACATTGAAATTTAAATGCATTTACGTTTGTATGATTTTGACGAATCATACAAAAAATACAGTAAACTATGAAAGTTTTTATGGCCAAATTTTCAAAAATGGTCTTAATAATTTTCAAGTTCAAGATGTGACTAGGAGTGTGTAAAGATGTTTCTAAACATTAAAATTTAGAACCGTCACTTTTTGAGGATTTGATCCTGGTCCAGGATGAACGCTAGCGACGTGCTTTAGGCATGCAAGTGGAGCGAGTCATGATAGCAATATCATGACTAGCCGCGAACGGCTGAGTATAAAATAGGAATCTACCCTTTGGCGTGGAATACCTCATCGAAAGATGAGCTAATACCGCATAAGACCGCAAGGTGAAAGCGCTTAACCGCGCACCGATGGATGAGCCTATTACCCATCAGCTAGTTGGTAGGGTAAAAGCCTACCAAGGCTATGACGGGTAGGGGATTCGAGAGGATGACCCCCCAGAATCGGACTGAGACACGGCCGATACACCTACGGGTGGCAGCAACCGGGAATCGTGCGCAATGGACGAAAGTCTGACGCCGCGACGTCGCGTGAAGGATGAAGGCGGTTTCGTTGTAAACTTCTTTTGCCATATGGGTGACCATATGGAGAATAAGCACCTGCTAACTCTGTGCCAGCAGCCGCGGTAATACAGAGGGTGCAAGCGTTATCCGGATTTATTGGGCGTAAAGCGTTTCGTAGGCTGTTTTGTAAGTTAGGCTTCAAAGACCACGGCTCAACCGGGGGAAGGGGTTTAATACTGCAAGACTCGAGGATTCTAGGGGCAATCGGAACTGTTGGTGTAGGGGTGAAATCCGTTGATATCAACAGGAACGTCAAGGGCGTAGGCAGATTGCTGGGGAATTTCTGACGCTGAGGAACGACAGCCAGGGGAGCGAAGCAGATTAGAGACCTGCGTAGTCCTGTGCCGTAAACTTTGCCTGCTAGCGGTGGGAAAGAAATTTTCCGCTGCGTAAGCTAACGCGTTAAGCGGGCCGCCTGGGGAGTACGAACGCAAGTTTAAAACTCAAAGGAATTGACGGGAAGGCGCACAACCAGTGGAGCATGTGGTTTAATTCGAAACAAAACGAAGAACCTTACCCAGTCTTGACATTATATCGTTTAGTTTTCTGGAAACAGAGAATGATCCTTTAGAAATATTGGATGATATAACAGGTGCTGCATGGCCGTCGTCAGCTCGTGTCGTAAGATAACACTTTGCGACCCACCAAAGCAATTTGGTGTGAGAAATCTGACTCATATCGGGGGAACTATTGAATTCGGGTTACATAAGGTGTAACCTAAATTATACAATCCCGAGGGAAGTCGACTTAAATTTATTAAGTTTGACCCCGTAACGACTCAATTCAATTGAATTGGATTCCAACTTTAGGTTGGGATAACACGTCAGCTCCCATAAACTAATTTGTTTAATGGGATGAAGGTATAGTCTAAATTATAATTATTTTTTTATAAAAATAATTGGAGGTGTTCCCTTCAGTGGGGTAACGAGCGCAACCCCTGCCACAAGTTAAATATTCTTGTGGGACTTCCCTCATTTATTGCGGGAGGAAGTGGGGACGATGTCAGGTCAGCATGGCCCTTATGACTGGGGCAACACACATACTACAATGGAGCCAACAATGGGTTGCCAAAGCGAAAGCTGGAGCTAATCCCATCAAATGGCTTCTCAGTGGGGATTGAGGGCTGCAACTCGCCCTCATGAACGTGGAATTGGTAGTAATCGCGGGTCAGCTATACCGCGGTGAATACGTTCTCGCCTTTTGTACACACCGCCAAGTAAGAAATTGATTTAATTAATTTTTAAATGGTAATTTCGCGCGTGGCAGTTACATATTCTACCGAGTTAAAATCTCGGCCTCCAAACACCCGTTTTGGAGCGTAGCCAAAAAAAATAATTGACAGGCTAATTCAAGTAATTGGTTAGCTGGAGGGTCTGAGGCAAATTACAGGGATTATATTATATAAGTTATGACGACTTTTGTTGGGCGGTCAGAAGGAAGTTGTCAATAGAAAAAACTTTTAATTCATGTAAGGAACAGAATTTGTAATAACCCATGGAGATCCTAGAGAGATCAGAAGATTAATGCTCTTTAGGAAGTCAGCTTGTCTATAGTAACTGACAGGTGTAATATTAAATTATGACACCGCAGCGAAGGGGCAAACCGATTATGTCACCTGATTATGTTACTGGATTAACCGATGGAGAAGGATGTTTTAATGTTGGTATCAGATACCCAAAAGGTCCTTTTAAAACAATAAGAGTAGAACCTCATTTTTATATTAAGCTTCGGGGAGATAATCTTCCATTACTTGAAAAAGTAAAAGAAACTTTAAAATGTGGGGCTATTTATTATCAAAATGAAAAAAGACCTAATCATTCAGACTGTTACAGGTTTGAAGTGGATAATATCCGAGATCAAAAAGAAATATTAATTCCTTTCTTTGAAAAACACCCTTTATTGGGCGTTAAAAAGAAAGATTATTTGTTGTTTAAACAAATAGTGGAGTTAGTTTATCTAAAAAAGCATAAAGATCCAAGAGTAATTCAAAGTATAATTGGTTTAAAACAAAAAATGAATAATCGGGCTCGCTGGGTGCGAGAAAATCGCTCGCCCAGTGGAAACGCACTATAATCTTTAAGTAAAGTGCAATCCGTCAAGGCAGCAAAGTTAAAGGTACCCGAACCTCGGTTTAACCGGGGGAAGGTAAATTTAGCGATGAGGCTTAAGTCGTTTGGCCAATTTGGCCGTTGCGACCCACCAAAGTGATTTGGTGTGATAAATCTTGCTATATCGGTGAAGCCTAAGATTAAAATTAAGGTAATACCGAGGGAACCTCAGATTTCTTGAGGACTCCGTAGAGACTACACGCAAGCTCTTTAATATTTTTTATTAAAGATGAAGATATAGTCCATACCACACGAAAGTCGTGGAAGAAATATGAACAAGGTATCCCTACTGGAAGGTGGGGATGGATCACCTCCTTTCTAAGGAGTTGTAATATACACCCCTTTTTTAAGATGCAAGTTTAAAGGACAGAAGAAAACGGCATTAAAAACCATATTCCTGGTCACGTCTTGGATTTGAAAAGTTAAATGCATTTAAATTTTAAGGTTAAGTTACTTTTCTTGCCCATCTACTTCTACTAACTTGTATAACTTTTTCTTTGTTTTGATTTCTTGATATTGGAAGGGGTAGGGTATTAGCTACAAATGGTCTACTAGTCTGTCCATCTATCATCATTTTAATTGCAATTTGATATCTGGAAAGGTTTACAAGATCGTTTTGAGAGAAAACTTCTGCAAATTCCCTGTGTAGTATTTCCGAGTCCGATGCACCTAGCGCAAAACAAGCAATTGTACCTGCGTTACCTAGTATTGCTTTTTGTACGTCTTCTGGAATCTGTGCCATATATTGATTTGCTAGCATGATGTTAAGTCTATATTTTCTTGCTTCTGAAAGAATTTTAATAAACGAACTTGTTGCAAAGTTTTGAAACTCGTCTACATAAAGATAAAAATCTCTTCTTTTTTCTTCTTCTATTTCCACTCTATGCATAGCTGATATTTGCATTTTAGTAATTAGCATGGCTCCTAAAAGTGCTGCATTATCTTCTCCTAGTCTTCCTTGAGAAAGGTTTGCAAGAATTATTTTCCCTTCATTCATAGCCGTATCTAGTTTTACGGTTGACTTGGTGTTACTTATTATATTTCTAATCATTGGGGAGGTTATAAACTGCCCGACTTTATTCAGGATTGCAGATATTGCTTCTTGTTGTAAGTTTGGTGGCATTTTGTCATATTCTTCTATCCAATATCTTTTCAAAATCAAATCGTCAATCTGTGAAACTGTTGCATTTCTATAAGCTTTATTGGTTAGAATTGTAATAACATCATTTAATGTTTTGTCTTTAGAAAGTGCTAGGGTTAAAAGTGTATTTCTTAAAATATACTCCATTCTTGCACTCCAAACATTGGCCCAAATTTTTGTAAATATTGCCATCATTCCAGAAACAACAAGTTCTGCTTCCTGTTTGTTTTCAACCTCTAAGGGGTTAATATGAATAGGGAAGTCCCTATCAGCTGGGTTAAAATAAATTACATCATTTATTCTTCTTTTTGGCACATATTCAAGAAGTGTTTCACAGGCATCACCGTGTGGATCAATATAACAAACACCTCTATCCTTTTTTAAGTCATCAACTGCCATATTTTCCAAAAGCGTTGATTTACCTGTTCCTGTTTTACCTATTACCCAGACATGCCTTCTTCTGTCTACGTCTCTAATTCCAAAAATTGTATCCCTATTTTTATGTAGTGTTTTACCAAAGAAGTTAATAGTTTGTTTTGCTTCATCTGTAATATCAATTGCGCTAGGCAAATTTTCTGGTGGTTCAGAAAGAACTGAAGTTCCCCAAGCAATTGTTGCAACCTTTATCTTTTCAGAAGGGAGATGCCACAGGGTTGCAATCTCAATTATATTTAGAATATCTTTCCCCGCAACATTTCTTTCAAGTGTATCTTTTAATATATTATTTTTATTTTCAAATAATTTTTTCTTTTTACCAACAATACTATTTCCATCACTTCTTGCAAATACCCCAAGGGACCCTGATATTTCAGTTAGGGTTTTGTTTGATGTTGATGCAACCCGTAGCGATACTTTAAATCCTGGGTAAGAAACTTTTTCAACTATTATATTTTTATCCGCCCTTGGGGAATAAGTTCCATCTTCTTTTTTTGTTCCAAAGTCTGCAAATGACAAACCTCCTGACTGCCAAGAGGAGCTAGTTGCCTCAAGTGCTATTTGAAATAAACTAACCTCATCTGTTTCTGCTTTAGAAAGAACTGAAAGTAGTGAAGCAAGTGGATCTATATCAGCAAACTTTTCGTATGTTGAAATTGGGTAATATAAACCACGTGAGGTTTTAAAATTTTTGATATATAAATCCTTTTCCATTAGAGGATCATTAATTTTTTGAATTATTACAAGTGGATAACTACTTTGAATTTGAGTTTGAACAAATTGGGAGATATCTTCATCGCAAGTAATTAAAAATAAAATTTGTTGGTTTACACTTGCAATTTCAAGTGACAATCTTTGTGGTTTAACCCCTACTAATTTTTGAAAAAATGAAACAGAAGAAATAGAAGTTAGGGCAGACAAAAAAGTTTTACTAGCTTCTGGTGTGATATCAGTATTTCTAGGAAGTTTTACTGAAAATGTAACTAAATTGGACATAGTTTCATTATACAGCGATTAGAGAATAGTGGATAGTGATTATGAAAAAATCCTACAACTCCTGTCTTTAAACTGTCTATCGACAGGAGTTGTATTCTGGTGGTTAAAATTTTGGGATGTTTAAAATTCCAAAAAATGTAACCAATCCGCCGACAATCGACAAGTTTACATCTGCGCCTGGTGGGTATAGCCACAGAAATAAAACGGTCGCAATGCCTAAAATGGCGGCAACTACTAACTTTGTCTTCATTCTCTCTCCTTTCTGCCAAAGGGCGATTCTAGCGCAATGCTAGTTTATAAAAACTATAGGGATTGTAGAGAGAGAAAGCAAAAAAGTCAAATACCAAAGCTATTTGGCTTCTGGCACTGCTACACATTGTAAAAGTCAAGTTTTTGACAAACAAATATATTTCATCTATAATCATTTTGGAAAAGTACGAATATGTATACTTTACTGAAACCCTTAAATATAAGGCAGATACTGTTAGAAAAAAATATAAAAATATTTAGTTTTAATGATTTTCAACAGATATTTAGTCTTAATTATGCAAGATCCAAGAGGTTTTTAGAGAAACAAACCATAGACGGGTTACTTCTTAGATTAAAAAGAGATTTGTATTGCTTGAATACAGATTTGCCCAGTATTGAAGAAATTTCTAATAATTTATATAAACCATCATACATATCTTTTGAATATGCACTTTCATATTATGGAATAATTCCAGAAGCAGTGTATACAATCACAAACGCTACGACAAAAGCTACAAGGAATTTTATAGTTCAAAATCAAGAATATTCATATTCCAGTATAAAAAAATCGCTATATTTTGGATATGTGTTAGTAACTGAAAAAAATAGGCAGTTTTTAATTGCTGAACCCGAAAAGGCACTTCTTGATTATTATTATTTCGTTTACTTAAAAATGAAAGAAGATAACGAAAGGATCTCATCCAAAGATTTAGATAGAAATAAGTTATTGAAATATGCAGATAGATATAATTTAAAGGGTTTTATTAATTTTATAAAAAGTAAAATATGATAAATAAACAGAACTTATTACAAATAACAAAAAAATATCAGACAAATGAAAGAAATGTTATAAATGAATATTTTCAACACATTTTTTTGAAATATTTTTATCAAAATAAAAAAAGTAGCTCGATATATTTTAAAGGAGGCACAGCACTCAGAATAATTTTTGGAAGTCCAAGATTTTCAGAAGATTTAGATTTTAGTTCAAAAAAAGTTAATCAAAAAGAGATTGAAGATTTATTGATTTCAACGCTTGATTTGATTACAAAAGAAGGTATTACAGCAGAACTCATTGAAGCTAAAAAAACAAGCGGTGGATATTTAGGAATTATTAAATTTAATACGAATGAATATTCTTCAAGACTGATGTTTGAAATCTCACAAAGGAAGAGTGGTTTGAGTGGAGAAGTCAATACAGTTGCTTCTGATTTTACAATTCCATATTTGGCAGTAATTTTGGATCGAGATATACTCACTGAAGAAAAGATACAAGCATTATTGATCAGAAAAAAACCAAGAGATTTTTATGATCTCTATTTTATGTTGCGGAATGGACTAATTAATCAAAACAAGCGAAAGATATTAGTTGAAGTAAGAAAAGAAGTTAACAAGACAAAAATAAACTTTGATAAAGAATTAAAGTTGTTTTTGCCTAAAACTCACCATGCAGTTATTAAAAATTTCAAAAAAATTTTACTGATGGAAATTGAAAAATATATATAAGAAAAAACTTATACAACTCCTGTCTTTAAACTGTCTATCGACAGGAGTTGTATATTTTACACATCAATGAGGCTAATAGCTACAGCTGATATTGTTAACCATCGGGCGGCACGATCCTTGCCCATGAGCATTGCAGCAGCGGCAAAGCACAACAACGCAAAGGAAGTCAATTTGGAAACCATGTCAAATCTCCTTTCGTAGAGAATTAGTTTCGCAACGAAACTATGGAGCGTAGTCTACAGAGAGAGATTAAAAGTCAAGTTTTTACTAAAACTTTGTGAAATATTATTTTGTTTCTAATTTCTATTTTTAATAAAAAATGGTAAACTTGCAACTACTTGGGTGATTGGCTCAGTGGTAGAGCGCGTTCCTGATAAGAACGAGGTCAATGGTTCGATCCCATTATCACCCACAAAATTATAGTAGAAAAGTGATCCTTTTATAATATGGAGACAAGAAATACAGTCTGGGCAGAAACTTTACCTAAACAAAATAGAGTAGTACTTTTATCCCAACCCAATTTCGAATTACGTCATCCAAGTGGAAGCAGGTTGGATAATGGAGAAGGTTCAACTGGGGTAAAAGTGTTTGAAGATACTCTGAATCCTTCAAAAGTTGTAAAGTACGGTCTTGAGCCAGTTAGAAACGAAGGCGTGGCGATATCAATTTTAGAAGATAAACCGGTTGAGATGTTTTTTGATGGTACATCTTCTGCAATTTCAGTTGATAAGGCCACAGGTAAAACTGTTCCGGATGCCTTGGCAGATGCTGCAGGATATCCTGATCAGACTCTGTTAGTACTTAAAAGCGCTATTGCTGAGACATTAGCAAAAATGAGAACAGGATACGAAAAAGGTATTCGGTTGGTAGATATCAATTGGTCGCAGATGAGAATCGATGAAGGTACTTCGAAATGGGTTGATTTTGGCGGTTCTGAAATTGGTAAGGAAAACATTGATGGCGCTGAAAAAAATAGGAAATTTTTTGAAAATTTAAATTCATTAGGTGATCTGTCAATTTCAATAGCAAGACCAGAAACATACCAACCAAAACTGTTACAATTACATGATTATGTTGACAAAGTATCTTCTGGTCAATTGAAAATTAATTTACGAGAAGCAGAAGGTCTAATTATAAGTTTAAGATCGTTGGCTAAGGACAAAAAAATTACTATTCATTTGAGTTCAGAAGAGAACAGCGCTTTGCAAGCTAAAGTTTTAGAGATTGATAGATGGGTTGAAGGAAGAAAAAATCATAGCAATACAAGACAATTACTATTGTCCGTCAAAGGGGAATTGAGTTTGTTAGATAGTGCAGTTGATAAAATTATATTGGGTAAAGAAATTTTGAAGGATCCAGAAGGATTTGTTGAGGAAATGAGTAAAACAATAATTGCTGATTTTGGTTTTTTTGATGAATTGCCAGTAAAGAATTACAGGAGTAGACCAGATATTCAAATAAAATCAAGATTAAGAGATATGGCATATTCAGTTGGAAAATCTGATTTCAATACAAATTTAGATAATCTCGTCTCAACTGTAAAATTACAAGTTTGCGCCTCATTAGAAATACGGGCGGAGGGCTTAAATGATGACCTTAGTAGACTTGCCGATTTAGTGTTGGGTGAACTAAATTCTATAGCAACTGCCGACAAAATTTATTTTGGTGCACGAAATTTGGTAAGTAATGACTTTAATTTTGTTCTAAGCGAATTTCAGGAAACAATTGAAAAAATAAAAATACTTAAAAGACAAGCAAGCAACGGTGATTATTATAAGCAGCTTGGTGAATTACAGCAAATATTTAGCTCGCTATTAGGCCACATTAAAAGAAAATTAGATAAAAATTTAGATCTAAACATTTTAAGAAGTTTAGTGTAATTTACTATTGACCATATTCTGTTTTTGCAATATAATACCTAATTACTTAAAGAGTTCGGAATACTTAATGAGAAAAAATAATAAATTAAACAAACAAATTAACCTTTCTAAGGTTTTTTGCGAGTAATTTAAAAAATAACTTTTTTGTATTCTATCGGCTCTTTTAAAAGCCGATTTTTTTTGCACATTTTTAGATATAGGTAGACTTTAAATTAAAAAATTTGGGCCCAAAGTTTACCGGGTTGAACACTTCATTTGCAATGAAGAGGTGGTGGGTTCGAGCCCCACTGGGTCCACAATAGTTGGTTTTTGTCCAGTTAGTTAGTTTAGAAACTAAATTAACTAGCTAAATGGAGAAGATCCAATTGTTGAAAGAAGTAAGTACTTTGACAACTGAAGGATATGTAAAGTTTTGTAAAACCCTTTGTCCGGTTTTACAAATTAGAATTAAGGCCGTAGAAAAAACAATACTATTCACGAATAGTTTTGTTTGTTTTTACAAAAAGAAAAAGCGCGAAACATGCACACTTTTTAATAAAATATCTAGTGTTGCAAGGTTTTACATTAACGCAGATAGTGGATGCCTTGGTCGTATCTTCCGAAGAAGGGCGTGTCAAGCCACGATAGTTGACGGGGAACTGCTAAAAAAGTTTTGATCCGTCAGTGCCCGAATGGGGAAACCCCTTAACCATTATTGGTTAGGACTTCATAGCAAAAATGATTAATTTATTAGTTGTATAGCTATGTTTGAGGGAACCGTCTGAACTGAAACATCTAAGTAAGACGAGGAAGAGAAATCAAAGAGATTATGTAAGTAGCGGCGAGCGAAAGCATAACAGTCTAAACCCATCACATTTCTTTTGAAATGGAGTGGGGGTTGTGGGAGCCTGATGTGGGATTATTTTTAATAGCAGAAGAGTCTGGAATGGCTCATCAAAGAGAGTGAAAATCTCGTATGCGAAATTAAAAGTAACCTTAAGGAATTCCCAAGTAACTCGGAGTAAATACTCTGTGTGAATCCGGGGGAACCATCCTCCAAGACTAAATAAAGATACGAACCGATAGTGAACTAGTACCGTGAGGGAAAGGTGAAAAGAAGGGTGAGACACCCAATGAAATAGAAACTGAAACTATTTGCGGACAAACCGAGAGAGCATGACTTGTCATGTGATCTCGTGCCTATTGAAGAATGAGCCTGCGAGTTCTTGCTTACTGTTTAGTCTAAGGTAGTAATACTACAAGAGGCATAGCGAAAGCGAGTATGAAAGTGCGAAATATAACAGTAACCAGGAGACCCGAAACCGAGTGATCTAACCTTGAGCAGGGTGAGTCCTTGAGAAATCAAGGAGGAGGCCCGAACCCGTTATCGTTGCAATGATATGGGATGACTTGTGGTTAGTGGCAAAATACTAAACGAACTCGGATATAGCTGGTTCTCCCCGAAAGGTCTTTAGGGACCGCGCCATGGATAATTTAATCAGGGGTAAAGCTACTGGATGAGTCAACGAGGGCAACCGAGTGGACCCAACCAAACTCAGAATACTGATTAAAGAAAATATGGTAGACAGTCATATCGGGCTAAGCTGATATGGCAAAAGGGAAACATCCCAGACTTACAGCTAAGGCCTCAAAATCTGCATTAAGTTTATAAGGAAGTTTTTTATCTCAGACAGCTAGGAGGTTGGCTTAGAAGCAGCCACCCTTTAAAGATAGCGTAACAGCTCACTAGTCGACTTTGGATAAAATGCGCCTAAGATTTATCGAGGATTAAATGCAGTGCCGAAGCTTAAGATATATATAGAAATTTATTTTTATATATTTGGTAGGGGAGCGTTCCATCTGCTGTGAAGGTGAACTGTAAGGTTTGCTGGAGCGTATGGAAGTGAGAATGCAGGCATGAGTAGCGCACCAGACGGGTGAGAATCCCGTCCGCCGAATACCCGAGGTTTCCGTCGCAAGGTTCGTCCGCGACGGGTTAATCGGTACCTAAGGTGAGGCTAGATAACTAGCGTAGCCGAAGGATAAGTTGTTAATATTCAACTATTATTTATGGATCGTTATTAACTAGGGATAACCGAACAGGAAAAATGTGGCTTCCGTTTGATATGGGAGTATAAACTGTAAGATAGTTCTGACTAGAAAATCTACCAGGACGTTTTAATTAAGCAGTGATGTAAATTCCGTCGCGAGATGGGAAATTATATTTTTTTCAGTTTGCAAGAAAAAATTCGTAGTGAGAGACATAAATAGCCGTACCGCAAACCGACACAGGTGGGTTGGTAGAGAATACTAAGGCGATCGAGAGAAGAATCCTTAAGGAACTCGGCAAAAAAACTACCCGTAACTTCGGGAGATGGGTTTCCTGCATCGCAAGATGTGGGAGGCACCTAAAGTTTGCTGACCGACTGTTTATCAAAAACACAGGTCTGTGCGAAATCGAAAGATAATGTATACAGGCTGACGCCTGTCCAGTGCCGGTAGGTTAAAGGGAGGGGTGCCCCGCATAGCTTTATGCGACGTGGGGAGGCTCTGAACCAAAGCTCCGGTGAAACGACAGCAGTAACTATAACTGTTCTAAGGTGGAAATGCTGCCTTAGTAAAATTCAACTATATGCTGGAACATCTGAGAATGTTACACTACCGCTTAGTAAGTGGTGAAAATGTGTTAACTGCAGACAATCAGCAGGAAAGATATAAATATGAATAAAGAAAGAATTTTCGAAAGTGTAGTACAAGATAGAAGTGCTTTAGAAAATTATAGACTTTTAGTAGAACGAGGCTTGACTGAATATCAAGCTGACGTCGAAAGACTTGAGAAAAAACTTTTAGGCAATTTTAAGAAATTTGGTGATTTAAATGGGCTAAATGCTTATATTGAATCTAGAAACAAAAAACTGGGAGTTAGTGTGCCACCAGTTAAACCAATATAAATTGCATGATATTTATAAATCCTCAGAGACTAAATGTTGAACAACTTTTTAAAAAGTTGAAGATATAGTCCCGACTGCATAGCGATATGCAGAAATACTTAGTAACTTACACAAAATTAAGTATTTATAACTTCAAATTTAATTTTGAAGCGAAGAGATTCAAGCGAAGTTCCTTGCCAGGTAAGTTCTGGCCCGCACGAAAGGCGTCACGAGTTAGCAACTGTCTTGAGGATTCACTCGGCGAAATTGCGATGGCTGTGAAGACGCGGCCTAATCCCACTTGGACAAAAAGACCCCGTGGAGCTTTACTGTAGTTTGGCATTGTCTTGATAATTTTTAATCGTCTAGTATAGGAGGGAGACTTTGGTCGTCAGTGTAATACCTCTCGTTGAAGATTATTGGACTTACTTATTTCCCCTGAAGACGGGGAAGGGAAAAGTGCTAGATGGGCAGTTTTACTGGGGCGGTACCCTGCTAAAGTGTAACGCTGGGGTACAAAGGTTGGCTTGCTACGGATGGAAACCGTAGTGTAACTACAAAGGGAAAAGCCAGCTTGACTGCAACACCGAAGGGTGAAGCAGGTACGAAAGTAGGTCTTAGTGATCCCCCGATCCATCATGGGTATGGACGGGGCTTAACTGATAAAAGCTACCCCGGGGATAACAGAGTAGTCGCGCCCGAGAGTCCATATCGACGGCGCGGTTCGCTACCTCAACATATCGGGGTCCTTCGAAAGTGATTTCGAAGTGCTGTGTTTAAATTCAACCAGTAATTTAAACGAAATTTGACTCATAACGGTGAATACCTTAAAAGTTATTTAAGGTTAATACCGTGGGAAGTTTATGTAAACGAATACAACTACATGATATTTATAAATATCTAGTTTACATATAACCCTGTATCGACTTGATCAACTGATCAGATGGAAATACTCAAATAAGAATTTGTAGGAAACCATAACACGTCAACATCTAATTGTTGTTTTTAGATGAAGGTATAGTCAAGCTATTATGTAAATAATATGGTTATATAGGTAATACCCTATAGTGCGATGTCGGCTTGACCTGATAAAGGTCTGGGCCCTCTAGGAAGTAATTTCTAGAGCAAATCGGCTAATAACGGTGAACTCCTCTTGTATTCGTATATATTTCGGTATAACATGAATACATGGACAATACCGTGGGAAGTCGGGGAATAAAAAGTTTAACAAAAAGACAAAGAGCGATTGTTATAGGAAAAATATTAGGAGATGGAACAATAGAAAAGAATGGAAATTATTCTAGACTTAGAGTTTGTCAATCTGACAAACAAAAGGACTATGTTTATTGGCTTTATGAAGAATTAAAACCCTTTGTAACTAATAATATTAGAACATCTAAAGCTAGTGGTTATAGGAATTCAAGAGATCAATTTAGATTTGATACTTATTCCTTACCAGTTTTTGAGGAGTATAGAAATCTTTTTTACAAAAACAAAAAGAAAATTATTCCAAGTTCTATTAAGAAATTAATATTTGACCCGATAACATTAGCTGTTTGGTATATGGATGATGGATATAAGCGTACAGATAATTCTGGTTTATATCTATGTACATCTAGTTTTACAGATAAAGAAAATTTAATTTTAAAAGATTGTTTATACAAAAATTTTAAAATTGATACAAATATTCATTACGCTGGAGGATATGCAAGATTGCATATCCCATCTAGAAGTATGAATACTTTTGTTAATTTAATTTGTAAATATTTAGTAAAATCAATGTTATATAAAATTCCTTTGACCCCGTAACGACTGATGAAATCCCTATTTTTATATGGGTATCAGAGATACAACTCCGGTTGTATAATACGCCGATCTCCAATGCCAAGAAATTGGAGAAAGATATAGTCTACACTTTTACGCATTACATCCACATATGTGTAACGGTATGATTTTTAAAAATCATACTGCTGGAAACAGAAGAATCATGTGCATCACATCCTGGGGCTGGAGAAGGTCCCAAGGGTCGGTCTGTTCGCCCGTTAAAGTGATACGCGAGCTGGGTTCAGAACGTAAACAACATTGCGTTCTACACCAGTAATGGTGTAAATTTAATTATCGACTAAAATCGGTGAAACCCGAAAACTAGATTCGTCCGAGTCTGGTTGGGTAATACCGAGGGTAAGTCAGAAGAGTTATGTCAAAGAAAGAAGAATTAGCATATATTGCAGGTTTTCTTGATGGAGATGGATGCATAATGCTCCAATTGGTATATAGACACGATTACGTGTTGGGGTATCAAATCAGAGCTAGTATCGTCTTTTATCAAAAAACTCAATATAAAAGTTCCCTTTTTTGGTTAAAAGATAAGTTTAATTGTGGCTATGTTAGAGATAGAAACGATGGAATGTCTGAGTATACAATAGTAGGTTCAGAACAAGTTTCTTTAATTCTCAAAATGTTACTACCTTATATAAAACTAAAAGAAAAACAAGCTAAGCTTACTTTAGAGGTAATATCTAAAATGCCAGGATCTGGTAGAAAAATGGATGCTGATGGTTTGTATAAACTATCGCTTCAAGTAGATAAATTTCTAGAGTTAAACTACTCTAAAAAAAGAACGAATACTTCTTTAAAAGTTAGAGAATTTTTAATTTCACATAATCTTTTGAATCCCGTAGAGACTGATTCGAAAGAAGAGACATCAAATTAATTGATGTAATACGTCGACTCCTGTTTACAAAGCCTAGAAATATGGTTTTATTAAACCTAATTTTCAGGAACAGGATGAAGATATAGTCCATGCAACTAGTAATAGTTGAATAACATGCGTGAGACAGTTCGGACTCTATCCAGTGGGATCGTTCGAGTTTTGATGGGAGTTGTCCACAGTAGAAATTGCTGCCAATTACAGTAATGTAATTGGTCACACTAGCTAAAATCGGTGAAGGCCTAAAAAATTAAAATGATGGTCCAATCATTTTTAGGTTAATACCGAGGGAAGGTTTAAATACCCCCGTAACGACTGAACCCGAAAGGGTGAGATATGATTAAATTCATATAATAACGCTAGCCCCTTCTTCATATAAAATTATGAAGGGTGAAGGTATAGTCTAATCCTCAAAGTAATTTGAGACCGATTGACGAGAGGACCTGGATGAAGGAATCCCTGGTGTGCCGGTTGTGCTATCAAGCGCAGCGCCGGGTAGCTATATTCCTCCTTGATAACCGCTGAAAGCATCTAAGCGGGAAGCATACCCAAAGATTAGAACTCGTTTCTCCTAATAAGAGATGAAGACCCCCGAGAGAATATCGGGTATAACCGGCTGGCGGTGGAAGCACTGTAAAGTGTTAAGCCTACCATGTACGGATTGGTCAAAGAAGACCTTGCAACACTGAATATTTTTTAGTGTTGCGCGTAACTTAATTTTAAAAAACATAATCCTTCAGTTGCCAGGGTATTTAAGTCTTGGTGATCTAAAAGCGTGGTGGAACTACCTAACTCCATTCCGAACTTAGAAGTAAAACACCATAGCGCGGACGATAGTTACTGGGCAACTGGTCGCGAAAATACGTCATCGCCAAGACTTAGGTACTCTGGTACAATACAAAAAAAAGAAAGTGAGGCCTCGTCAAACGAGGTAAAAAATAAATTTTGGCAAAAACAACAAAAACTGATATTAAAAAGGCAACAGGCCTGACTATGGCTGACCTTTTAAAAAAACAAAGTTCTTCGATTAAAAATCTAGCAACAGGACAAAGAATAAAAGCAACAGTTTTACAAAAACTTTCAAAATCTTTAATACTTGACATTAAAGGTAAAGCAGAAGGTGTTGTTCTCGAAAAAGCATTTGCAGAAGCTAGAGAATATATATCCAAATTAAAAGTAGGGGATGAAGTAACTGCAATAGTTCTTGTTCCAGAAATGAGAGATGGATCAACTCTTTTATCTCTAAGGGACGCCGTAAGTGATAGCGCTTGGAAAGAAATAGAGGACGCATTCAAGAATAAAACAGAAATTGCAGTATTTGCTAAATCAATTTCAGGTGCAGGTGTTTCAGTTGATGCAAATGGAATAATGGGTTTTGTACCTGTATCACAGCTTTCTAAAGAATTTAGTAAAGATAGCCAAGATGTCGTTGGGAAATATTTCAAAGTTAAGGTAATCGAATTAGATAGACAAAAAAATAAATTAGTTTTGTCAGAGCGCGAAGTAACTGATGCAAAAGATATTGCTGATGCTAAAAAAGCTTTAACAAAAATTAAAGAAGGAGATTTATTAGATGGTATTATTACAACTATCGCAAACTTTGGAGTTTTTGTAAAAGTTAATATAGAGAAAATAGAAATTGAAGGTCTTGTTCATATTTCTGAATTATCTTGGGGTAAGGTAGCACATCCTTCAGATCTGGTTAAATTGGGAGAAAAGGTAAAGGTAATAGTCCTTGGAGTTAAAGATAATAAACTTGCACTTTCAATTAAAAATGCATCTAAAGATCCATGGATGGATGCAGATAAAAAGCATAAAGTAGAAGATAGATTTACTGGTAAAGTTACAAAAGTTACAGACTTTGGTGTGTTTGTGGAATTAGAACCAGGTATAGAAGGACTTGTTCATATTACAAAAATAGCTCCAGGAGTTAAGTTCTCAGTAGGAGATGAGGTTAAGTGCTATATAGAAGAAATAGATACAAAATCCAAAAAAATTGCATTAGGTTTAGTTTTAACTTCAATTCCAGTTGGTTACAAATAAACGCTTTTTATATATAAATTTGATTTTTATATTTTTAAAATGAGATAATTCTCCGTTATGGAACGAGCGATTTTTATATTAGGCTCAGGAATGCATACGGCCAAATCTACAGAAAGTGGCACTAAACCATCGTGGTCCTCAAGAATGAGACAAAATGCAGGGGCACATTTATTTATGGCGGGTGGATATGAGAGAATATATACAACTGGTGGCGAGGTCTATAAAGGGTATCCTACTTTAGCTGAACAAGGGAAAGTAAGACTTACTAAAGCATTTGGAATTCAAGGTGTAAAGACTTCAAAAGGAAACAATACTTTAGAAGAAATAAAGAAAATAACAGAATTAGTTAAACAAAACAATTGGAATCCAAATGGAGTTAGTGTTATTAGTAATGAGTATCATATAGTTGCTAAAGATTTAGCCGAAGCAGCAGGATTTAATTTTGTTTCTGCGGAAGAGATATTAGCAAGTAAACACTCTTTATACGAAAGAGTCATTGGTGATATTAAAAGTAGTTTTACCTATAGACAATTAATTACAAGTCAAGAATTAAGGTTGAAAGTTTTTAGATTACCATTTGGTAAATTAATTTACCAAATTGCCGATTGGTTTTTAAAACGAGATGTGAAAATAACTCCATTTGATCCAAGTGGCTTACAAAAACTGTAATACCCTTTGCAAATTATTAGTTAGCAACATACAATGAGGCATGGCTAAAATTACTTCAACTTTTGTTTGCCAGCAATGTGGGAATGAGTTTCCAAAATGGATGGGAAAGTGTAGCTATTGTGGTGAGTGGAATTCTTTAGTTGAAACAATTAGTGAGCAAAGAAAAACAAAAAACAGTAAAGTTGGTAATAAATCTTCAATATTAAACTCTTCTAAACCTACTAAACTTATTGATATTAAACTCTCTAAAAATGAAAGAATATCTACAAAAATTTCAGAACTGGACAGGGTTTTGGGTGGTGGTTTAGTTGCAGGACAGGTTGTTTTGGTGGCAGGAACTCCAGGTATTGGAAAATCGACACTTTTGATGCAACTTTCAAATAATCTAGAAAATGTAGTTTATGTTTCAGGTGAAGAATCTGGTAGTCAAGTTGCACTACGAGCAAAAAGATTAGGTGTAAACAATAAAAATATAACTTTTCTAGAAAGTACTGATTGTGATGATGTTTTAAATAAACTAAACACTATACCTTCTAAACTAAATGTAGTAATCATAGATTCAATACAAACAATGACAACAGACGACCTTACTGGTCTTGCAGGAAGTGTTGGTCAGGTAAGAGAAACTGCATCTAGATTTTTAAAATATGCAAAACAAAATAATACACCATTTATAATAGTAGGTCATGTAACTAAAGAAGGCACAGTTGCTGGGCCTTCTGTTCTTGCACATATAGTTGATACAATACTCTGGTTTGAGGGCGAAAAGACGTCAAACTTGAGACTACTTAGATCAGTAAAAAATAGGTTTGGATCAACAGATGAGGTTGGGATATTCCAAATGGAAGAGAAAGGGTTAGTTTCACTAAATGATCCAGAGAAAATATTCTTAGAAAGAAAAACATCTCAGTTAGTCGCTGGGTCTGTAACCTCGATCCTAATGGAAGGTACAAGATCGCTTTTAGTTGAAATACAGTCCCTAGTTGTCCCCACGAAGATGGCATTTCCGAGAAGAGTTGCACAGGGAATAGACTCAAAACGTCTAGAGATGCTTCTTGCCATACTTTATAGACGCGCAAATATTAATACTTTTGATATGGATGTATTTGTTAATGTTGCAGGCGGTATAAAAGCAAAAGATACATCACTTGATCTTGCTATTTGTCTTTCAATTGCAAGTAGTTTTTATGACAAACCACTTAGTAAAGATACATTAGCAATAGGTGAAGTTGGGTTATTGGGTGAAATACGAAGTGTAGGTTTTGAAGAAAAAAGAGTAAAAGATGCCAAAAGGTTAGGATTTAAAGATACAATAGCCTCAAAAGATTATAAGTACCTAAAAGAAGTAATAAAAAACCACCTCAAATAAATTAGCCAAATTATTCTAACTATACGAATTTTGAATTTTTTGTTTTAAGTTAATTATACCCAACTTATCCACAATTTATTTATCTATGTAAAATATACCAACAATACGGGGTTTTTCGCATAACTCAAACTATAGGGATATATCTAGAATTATCAAATAATATTATGGGGTTTGACATTTGGGTTAAAAAAGTAATATACTTTAGCTATTGTAGGATTGAAGATTTAATTTGAACTTTAAAACGGCAAAAAGAGCATCGTTACCGCTGGGTTTATCTCGAGTACTAGTTGGTACCTGAGAACTCTCCACGAGTAGAGATGCTCTTTAAGTAATGGTTTGTCTTAAGGACAGGATAAAACCTTTTAACTAATAAGACAAACTGAGAACAGATTAGTGATAATTAACAATATTGTCAATAGTCTTTTTGTTATTGTTGGTTCTAGGGAAGGGTGGTGCGCAGGGCAGGTGTACTACCCTTTCCTAAAGTTAACAATAAAAAATGCATTTTATAGCCTCAAAACATAGCATTTAATCGATTTTGTGATAAGTTTTTCTTGTGTATAGAATATATTAAATTAGATTTATGTTTATAAAATATTAACTTATAGTTATTTATATAAACACCCTATAATGTGATGTTTTGGTCTATTGACAGATGACAATTATTAGCTACAATTAAGTTACTAGAGTTAAGTTGTCTTCTTATTTTTATTTATAATCTAATTCATGCAAAACGACGAACAAGTTACAACAACATCTGATTTTGTTGGCACACCAAAACCTCAAACAGGTTTTAATGCCTATGATGAGAGAAGAATACCAGACGCTGATCTTCCTACAGAATATGTGGAAGGAGTATTAGACATTGCTCATGAAGGTAGTGGGCTTTTGCGTGTTAAAAACTTTGCTCCAAGCACAAACGATGTTTATATTAGTAGTTCTCAAATTAGAAGATTTAATTTAAGACTTGGAGATAAAATCGGAGGACAAGCAAGAAGACCAAAAGAAAATGAGAGATATTGGGGGCTACTTAAGCTTGAAAAAGTAAACGATTTAGATGTTGATGAATATCTAAAGAAAACTAGAGGCAATTTTGATGAGCTAATGGTTATTTATCCTGATGAGCAGATTAAGTTGTCAACTCAAGAAGACATTTTAACAACTAGAATGGTTGACTTGGTAGCTCCTGTTGGTTTTGGTCAAAGGGCATTGGTTGTGGCACCTCCAAAGGCTGGTAAAACATGGCTTGTTAAGGATTTTATAAGTGGAATTGCTGAAAATTATAACGAGAGAGTTCATCTAATGGCGGTTTTGATAGGTGAAAGACCAGAAGAAGTAACAGATATTTTAAGGCATATTCAAAAAGTAACAGATAATAAGGGTGAAATGGCAGCTAGCAATTTTGATGAAGCACCACAAGAGCAAACAAGAGTAGGTGAGTTGGCACTGGAGCGTGCAAAAAGACTTGTGGAAGAAGGAAAAGATGTTGTAATACTTCTTGACTCAATTACTAGAATGGCAAGAGCATATAATTTAGCACTTCCAACTAGCGGTAGAACATTAACTGGTGGTTTTGATCCCGTAGCTTTATATCCTGCTAAGAAATTCTTCGGAGCAGCTAGAAAAATTGAAGGTGGGGGAAGTTTAACAATTATCGGAACCTGTCTTGTTGATACAGGATCAAGAATGGACGACCTTGTATATGAAGAATTCAAAGGTACGGGAAACATGGAACTTCACTTAACAAGAAAATTAGCAGAAAAAAGAATTTTCCCTGCAATTGATATAACAAAATCGGGTACAAGACAAGACGAACTATTATTTGGTAGAGAAAAGTTAATGAAGGTTAACACATTAAGACGTATGATAGATATGATAAGTGAAGACGAAAGAACAGAAACTTTACTTGGAAAATTAATCAAAACAAAAGACAACGATAAATTCTTAGACACCCTCAAAACTGTGTGATCCTAAGGTGTTGACAGATGTTAGGAATACAGCTATAATTATTCCTAAGGTATGCAAATTACTAATCTTCAAAAGAAAACTATCGATCTTTTAAATCCATGGTGGTTTGAGTCTAAATTTGATTTTGGGATTAAACGCAGACAATATTTAAAAAAAATTGATTTATTTTTAAAAAAAAGGTCTCAAATACTATTTTTACTTGGTTCGAGACGAGTCGGAAAAACAAGAATAATACTCCAATATATTAGTAAATTGATTAATAGTGGTACAAATCCTAAAAAAATACTTTTTTTGAGTTTAGATAACACAAACTTATATGATTTTAACCTGTTTGACTTTTTAACTGATAATTCATTTGATTTTATTTTTTTAGACGAAATTCAGTATTTAGTTAATTGGCCTCAAATATTGAAATCTATATATGATTTACCAAGAGGTAGGGGAAAAATTATCTGCTCAGGTTCTTCAAGTAAGTTAATTGAAGATAGTAAGGCATTTTTAACTGGTAGGTCTTCGAATATTGACGTTTTACCCTTAGATTTTATTGAATTTAAAGTTTTTAGTAAAAGTAGTTCAATTAAAGATTATTTACGATTAGGTGGCTATCCTGAATATGTTTTAGAAAAAGAACCAAACTATTTGAATGATTTAATTAGAGACATAATTGAAAAAGATATTATAAGAGTTAACAAATTAAAAAACGGAGAAATACTATTTGATATCTGCCAAATACTTGCAAAACAAATTGGATTTAAAACAACATCAAACAAAATATCAAATGTTTTAAAAGTTGATAATAAAACAGTTGTTAGTTATATGAACTATTTAAAACAAGTTAGGTTGGTCGACTCGATTTATCAATATTCTCAAAGTCTAAACAAAAGGCTCTACTCACCGAAGAAATATTATTTTATGGATTTAGGAATTAGAAATAGTTTTGTTGGGTTCACAGATATAGGTTCACTTGTTGAGAACTCTATATTTATTAGCCTTTCGAAAAAGTACGGATCTAAAAATATATATTATTTAAGTGACCAAAGGTCAAAAGAAGTAGATTTTGTTGTTGATCTAGGTCAGGATAAACTTGCATTTTTTGAATCTAAATACCTAAATTTGCAAAGTGCAATTGAAAATTCAATTTCTAATATTTTTACGAAAGATATTAATGATAAAAAAGTTGTATCGAGGGTGATTGTAACAGATGGGATTGACAATATTACAAAAATAAAAGATTGTACTGTTAGTTTAGTTTCACTATCTAAATTCTTAGACACCTTTAAAACTGTCTAGTCCTTTCTTCAAAATACTAGATACGATATACTACATACTGTAATTATGGAGGAAATACTTGTATTTTTGGATAATCTAAAACTCTTTTTTTCTGATCTAGGTAGTTTTATTGGTAAAAAACTACACTTTTCGTTTTTAAGATTTGAAGAGGGAAAAGGAGCGTTTGTTACTTCTTTATACAAACAGCGGGGTAAACTTGCCCAAAGACTAATTCATACCGGAATGGCTGGTCTTGCTGGTGTTGGGATGATAATAGCTCCAGTTATAGCTCAGGAATTTCCAGGACGTACCGTTAATCCTTGGGAAGTAGAGTCTAAACCGCAAGTTCTTTCAGCAACCACGGAATCTGATGGAATCGAAACATTAGTTTCAGAAAAAGTGCGAGATGGAATTAAAGATTACAAAGTTGAGGAAGGAGATACTGTCGCTTCAATTGCTAAAAAGTTTGGAGTAGACGAAGATACGATTAGATGGCAAAATAACTTATCAAAAGACCGTATCAAAGTCGGTCAGACTATACAAATACTCCCAGTTTCTGGGATTGCGCATAAGGTAACAAAAGGCGATACTGTTTATTCAATTGCTAAAAAATATGATTCTTCAGCTCAAGCCATTGTCGATTTTCCATTTAATACATTTAGTAACGATGAAACATTCGAACTTGCAATAGGTCAAATTGTAGTTGTTCCGGAAGGGGTTAAGCCGCAAGAGGCTGCTATAACTCCAAGAATTAGGCAGATTACACCTGATGCTGGATTTGTTGTTGCTTCTGGCCAATTTGTTTGGCCGGCAAGTGGAACAATCACTCAAAATTATGCCTGGTATCACCCTGGTCTTGACATTGCCAATAAACTGGCGCCAAATGTTATAGTTGCTGACTCAGGTAATGTTACTTATGCTGGCTGTTTAACATACGGATATGGTTGTCATGTGAGAATCGACCACGGTAATGGTTTTGCAACTCTTTATGCTCATTTTCAATCTATTTATGTTAGTGTCGGCCAAAGTGTAGCTCGCGGTTCGGCAATTGGTAAAATGGGTTCAACTGGAAGATCGACAGGCACACATCTTCATTTCGAGGTTTCTCAAAATGGAACTAAACTTAATCCACTTACAGTATTAAGATAAATAATGAATAAAATATCTGTTAAAAATTTTTTATTTTTACTTATTGTTTTAGTTTCTGTCCCAACATCATTAGTTCTTCTAAACCAAAAAACAAATTTTTTTAATAGAGCATCTGGGACAAATGCCAGACTAGTCATTGACTCATCGAAGTTTACAGGTGAAAAAACTGAAAGTTGGAGATATTTAGCTCAAGGAGGTGAAGAGAAAGGCAGACAACTATTACCTGTTTTAAGTCAAGTAAAAAATTTACGACCGAAGTACATAAGAATCGATCATATTTTTGATTACTATACACCTGAAGAATTAGATCAGGTGATACGTGATATAACAGCAGTAGGAGCAAAACCATTTATTTCACTTTCATACATGCCAGTTGGAATAGCTAAGGATGGAAATATAACAAATGAACCAAATAACTGGCAGGATTGGGAGATTCTTGTAACTAGAACTGTAGAGATGATAAGTGGAAAGAATAGAATGAATATTCAAGATGTATATTATGAAATTTGGAACGAACCTGATTTGTTTGGTAAATTCAAATATTATGGAAACAATAATTATCTTGAGTTGTATGGTCATACAGTAAGAGCTATTCAGCGAGCTAGTAATCTAAATAACTATAAAGTTGGTGGTCCCGCAACAACTGCTTACTATGAAAATTGGATGGATAAACTCATATCTTACTCGATTGAAAATAATTTGCCATTAGATTTTATAAGTTGGCATAGATACTCAAAAGATTTGGATGTTTTTGAAGATGATTTTAATAAAACATTAAACTATCAAAATAAGGAATTAATTGTTTCTGAAACTGGATCAAACAGCGAAAATGATTCTGTCTATGATAATAGTTTTGGGGCGATACATTTATTGGCGTTAGCCGTAACTGTGGAAGGTAAAATAGATAAATTTTTTACATTTGAAATAAAAGACGGAATTGGAAGCGAAAAATATTGGGGAAGATGGGGTTTGTTAACACATGAGAAATGGGGAACACCTGAAGCGAAATTAAGATATAAGTCAATTCAGTTTTTAAATAATTTTATTGGATTTGATCCGATTGAAACAACGGGAAACGGTTCATGGGTGAAAGCTTTTGCCAAAAGAAAAGACAATACAATTAAAATCTTGATTGTAAATTATGACCAATACGGAAAACACACAGAAGCAACGCCGATAAAAGTAAATAATTTGCCATTTACAAATTTTAACTTGGTTAGAAACGACTTTAATGGTCAAAAACAGACAGAACAAGTAGATTTGGGTGGTAGCAATGTCTGGGAAACAACTTTGTATTTTGAACCAAATACGGCAACTATTTTTGAACTGAACCCGTGACAACCATACTATTGACATACGTTTTAGAAAAGTAAATACTTAATATATATGGAAGTTGATTTTTCTCTTTGGAAAAAATATTTAAGTTATTTGCTGGCTGTTTTACTTCTTATATTTACATATTCATGGATAACTTCGCCACTTGTGATGTCTGTTACGGGTGTTGGTGAGGTTTCAGTCCCCGCAGAGAATGCAGTTTTAACTTTTACACTTGCTTCAAATAAAGTGAGTCCTAGTGAAGCCGTAACTGATGTTAAAAATAATATTACAAATGTAAAAAATTCACTTAAAAATTTAGGGATAGGAGATAGTGATGTATATGAATCACAAGTTGCAGTTACTCCTTCTGAATCAGGTTTTCAGGCAACCGTAAACATGGGTTTGAAAGTAAATTCAATTTCAAACCTTGATCAACTAACAACATCGCTTTATGGAATGAAAGCTATAGTTGTATCTCAACCCCAGCTTTCAGTTAAAGACAGTCAAAAAGTACAAGACGAAGTCTATCAAATAGCACTTAAAGATGCAAAATCGAAAGCAAATAAAATGGCTCTTAAAAATTGGAAATTAATAAAAAAGATTGTATTAATTCAAGAGTCAGAAACTCCAACAACTACATCAATTACAAAACAGGCTAACGAAGCAGATCAGACTGAACTGAATATTGATTCAAGTACTGGTCTAATTAAATTCTCAAAAGTGTTGTCCGTTACATACAAATTGTGGTAATCACCAGCCAACCTTTAGTCCTTAAACATTTAATATTCTCAAAACAGAATGGCGATATGTCTTGCACAAAAAACTGAGACTTTTGTTTTTAACAACTTTGAACCAATTGAAGGAAGGGGCGATTCAGGACATCTTCTTGAAAATTTTATAATATCAGAATTTTACAAATATAATAGTTATGGTAATTTTGGATACAATTTAAATTTTTGGAGAACCAAACAGGGTCCTGAAGTTAATCTTGCCCTAAGTAATGAAGCAAATCTGAATTAATAGGGGTTGAAATTAAAAGCAGTCGAAGAGAAAGAATAAATATGGCTTTTAAAAATTGTTTTAAAAACGCAAAAATGAGAGTAATTACAAAAGAAAACTATTGGGTATAGTTTAATCCTTAAAACGAGGTGAATCAGGCAAAGATGAAGTTGTAAGCTATTCCACTTTTTCCCAAGAGACTTTCGAAATTGTTTCTTTGTTAACCCCAATTTGTTTGAGTTTGTCTACTATATCGTTTTCATATCTTTGTTTAAGGCCGGAAACATGATCACTACTGTTTTTAAATATCACTACAATTCCTGAATTCAAACTGTCGTATAAAATACTGTAATTATTTGTATAAATGGGTAGATTGGCTATAAATAGCTTTTCTTCAATATCTTTCTTGATTGCTTGTGCATACTCTTGTTCTAGTGAAGCAGATTGCGGATCTATCTTTTTAGTATATCTTAAGCTAAGATAAATCAATACGGAAGAAATTGCTACTAGGGTGATTGTTATTGGAATTTTTTTATTGATTGTTTTCATAAGTTTCTAAATCGCCAAAACCTTGAATATAATATTTTACTCCGTCACTTGTAACGTAAGTTAATTTTCCGTTTTCGTCTAGTTTGTAAGTTGCGTTGATTGTTGCGCCATTTGCTTGTGTAATTGTTACGTACGTGCTATTTGTTGAAATATCCACTGATGAAACAATACCAACATGTGCTACTTCATAGGCATCACCAAAATTATTTGGTTTTGCCACGAAAGCAACAGTACCTATCAAGTCTTGGTTGATATTTTGGCTAGATTCATTAATAAATGCCCCCCTTTTTACCATGTCTTTGTATAAATCACTAGCGGCGAGAATTGGGTTATTGATATCTATACCAGATGCTTCTGCTGCATCATACACAAGCTGGGTACACCAATAAAGTTCTGAGTATGAATTATTGCTATCAAAGTTTTGGGTGGGTATCACATTTTTTGTATCACCTAAAATTTGATTGTTGTAGAATTCACCTTCGCATGCATTGTAAAATCCTCCGTTGCCAGGAACGCATGTTTGCATTTTTTGTACAGCCGCATCGGCGATTAATTGATTTGAACCATGAGTGGTAGAGATATTGTTTTGTGAAGAATTTTGAATTGGTGTGGTGGCGTTGTTTATATTGGATGGTAAATAATCAGCATTAATAGTTGGAGTACTCGTTCTTCTAACAAACAATATACTATCTCCTAAGCCGACCAGATTCATAAACCCAGCTTCATCAACCAAATAAGTTTGTGGCGTTCCATCTAATTTTCCGTTTGGCGAATTAGCCTCTGAAATAAGGAAATATAGCTTTCCATCTTTTTCGTACTTGTCCAAAATAGTACACATATGTCCAACACCGCTACCATAAACACAAGTATCACCTCTTTGAACGTTATTAATATCGGTAAATGACATTATTAAAAGTCCATTTCCTGCCTCTGTTGTTTGATATAACTTCCCACCATTGATAATTGAATAGGTAGTTTTATTTTTGATAAAACCGTTAACATCGTTGGCATTTTCAATTGGGTATCCGTAAAAAATGTTTAATTCGGGGAAAGTAATGGCCAATAAATTCTGCCACATTACGCATTGGGAAATTTGAAAATTATCTTTTGCGTCATATCCATACCATTTAGCAAACGAATTGCCGGGTTTTATAAAATCGGCAGTTTCTGCATTGAGAGTAACGCCATTAAGCTTTGCCATAGCTATGATATATAGAGCATATGTATCCTTGTTGTCCTGAGTTACGACTCCTGAACCGTCATATACGGAAAGTGTAATATTTGGATAGAAGTCTAGAAGTCCCGATTGGTTGATGTTGTTAATTATCTGTTGTCTCCCATTAGGTGTTTGCTGTAAGGCATAAAAATCATTAATAGTGTCGGTTAAAAATATAGTTAAGGTGTATTGAACTGGCACTGTGCTTAGGTCTAAATTTACTCCAGTAGTCGATATTTCTGGGGTATTAATCAATGGAATAGAATTGATAGTGTCTGAAGAGTCAGACTGATTAATATTTTCAACATTTTTCTCTCTCTGATCTAGGTTAACAGGTGAGAGGGGTGATGAGAGTATTCCATTATTTTTTTCACTAAAAACACCATTTACAAAATTTACAATTGAATTCCAGACTTCGGTTTTGAAGTCTTCTGGGATATTTTTCCAAATAACATCGCCAATTGCAATTATTGCAACTGGGGTAAGAAGTGGGTTGGTAATATTTGTAATTTTTGAAATATTATTATTAAATACACTATTTTCTATTGTTACTTTCGAAGTGATTGAATTTTCAACGGGTTTAAGAGGATTTGCAAATTCTGCAATAAAATCAACCATCCCATTTCTAACATTTGTTGTAAAATCTCCAATAGCCCCAGTGATTTTAGTTATAAAATTTGGTTGGATTATTTCTGGTTCAGTTCTAAAAAATGATAACGGTTGACCGTTTGTTTTTATATCTCTCCAAGTTGCATTTGTTTCGTTAAGATATGAATCTATTTGAGCATGGTTTAATTGGATTGGGCTAGGTGAGACTTGGTCAAAAACATTAATAGAAATATGTAGTCCATTTGGAGTTCTTGCAATGATGTTTAAATATTCAGTTAATGTTTCGTCTGTTAATCGAATAAATCCTTTATCAAGTAGTTCTCGTACAACTTCTGAGGTTGGATTATCCGATATTGCGACTTCAAATTGTGGGAATGCTTGATCCATTAAAAATTTACTTCCATCTAGTTCTACGATTGCGACATAATGTAAACCAGATTTAACACCTCGTGTTGCATTTATCTCTCCAGTTTCATACTTATTGACTATAAGTCCTTTTTGTTCTCCGAGATATTTTACTAAGTCTGGGACATCAAAACATGTTCCACCTCTGCATCCAACTTGTTTTGGTTCACCGGCTGTAGTTAATATTTTATCAACTTGATCAGATAAATTTCTGATTAAAACATCGTTTAGGACCTCTGCTATATTTTGTCTAACGGTTGGGAATATGTCAGCTACTGTGTTTAAAAATTGTATTTGTATATCTTCGCCTAGTCTTCTTAGATTTGTTAGAAGTGGGGTGGTGGTGATATTGTTTATAAAAGGCAAAAGTCCGTCTGTTCTTGAATATATATAATTTTCAATTACATTTGCAATTGGTCTCGGAATGTTTATAGTTGTAGCTTCAATGCTAGGATTTTTAACTTCTATTACATTTGGTCCTGCTTGAAAATCTGTTGGTAGATTTTGAATAATTTCATCTCCCTGATTTCTAACTGGTACCATCGGAGTATCGTTTTCAAGTCCCCTAAAATTTAAATCTCCAATAGTTTGTTGCCACAAATCTGTTAATTTATTAGCCAAATTGTTTATATTTGTTCCACCAGCGTTTTCGGAGATTAAAGGTCTTTCGGCTGGTGCAAAAAGCATATCTGAAGCAGATTGATTATTATGATTTTGGGTAAGTATATTTTGCATTTCTATCGCAGACGGTTTTTGATCTAGTGTATTTGTGTGTATTGTTCCAGGTGGTGGGTTTTGGCCAGTTAAAGTGTTATAAAAACGAGATGCTTCTTCTGGGGAACCAAATACTTTAGTCTTTCCATTATCATTGATGTTTACTCGCGGTGAGTATAATCTTGCAACTGGGTCTAGTAAATCTTGATAAACTGTTATCGGAGTTCCACCGTTATATCTAAAACCATCATCAATATAATTTAAACCATCTAAATTGATATATCTTGCAATAGAAGATGTTGCTGAATCAACTGTTTCTGTAACTACTTTAAATGGATTTAGGTTTAGTTGACCTTGCTTATAGTCAAGTCCTCCAAAAACAATATCGGTTACGACAGTTCCACCTGCAAAGGCGCAATTACCACTTAAAATACCAGATTCACTACAAGTGTCTACTGCATTAGGTATGTCTACAAGTAAATTTACTCCTGATACAAATGTATTTTCGGTTCTAGCTGCTTGTTGAAGTGCTTGGTTTGTTCCACCCCATGCATTAATAAGTCTACTTGCGCTGGCTATGTTCCACCAAGATAAACCTGCCATCGCAGTTTCGTAACCCGCATCAGTTAAATATGTATGAGGATTGATTGCTTCTAAAACATTATTAACTTCGATATTATCTTTTAAAAATCCTGGATCTTCAATTTGAGCAATAACGGCATTTTTAGATTGCTGTACTGTCATTGTGCTTCCAAATGTTCCAATGACTAAAGCTAGAGCCGATTTTGTTCCAATGACAGTTGGAGCTACTGGTAGGGTTATAACACTTGCAATGTCTGTTCCTAATTCTATGGATGATGTCAGTTGATCTTTTGTTGGGTTATAACCGTAACACTTACTTTGGTTAACTTGACCTCGACCTGGGGCATAATTATGAGCTAGACATTCATCTAAGCTATTATAATTTAAATCTTTATAGTTATACTGAACTTTATCCGGCGCATAGGATTTTATATAATTTTCGATAACAGGGGGAATATATAATGTATCGGTTGATTTGATCTCAGCTAGTTGCGACTCTAAATTTTGTAATTGTTCATCAGAAACAACACACGTATATCCAAATCTGTTTTTTTGTTCGATTGACCCTTGAGGGCAGTTGCTTGTTTGAGGTTGTTCAACAAATAGTGCACTTGAATTAGCTACGGTATTATCTAATTTTTTTATTGTTGCCTGTCCGTTATCAGGAGGATTATCTCTAAGGGTGGCATGGTAGCTTTCGTCGGATGAATCAATAGATACTGTTGTTGTATCGGTAATATCGCTTGTGATATACATTGTTTCTGATGGTTCTATTATGTTATCGGTTGTGGTTGGATCAGTGATACATGTATTATCTTTACAATGGTCACACCTAATTGCATTCCATTTGCCATTATTAAATGTTTCTAAATTATTACCGGTACATCTGGTATCGCCGTTTTTATATGAAAGCGTTGTTGTTTCTTGGCATCCGTAATATCCATATCCAATAGTTACACAAATTTGTTGACTTGTGCATTTACCTGAACAATTTGAGTCAGTATATGTTGTGGTACTTAAACTACCTGATGTGGTTTGATTCGTTGTTACATATTCTGTTTTATCCTCTCCTTTGTAATTAATATTTATTCCACAAAAATTATTACAATATACTCTTCCTTTTGTTTTTCTGCAGTTATCAAAACATGTATTACCTGTATTTGAAGTCCCTGCAGCTTTTTCCAATATACTTAATGAAATACTCTTGCCTGATGTAATATAGGCGCTGATACATAAAGTAATAACAAGAAATGAAATACCAATTAAAGTAATAGGGTCAACAACACCTTTTCTATATTTTGAATTGGGCATAATACTATTATAATAGTATAAAAATTAGGGCTGTTCGTATAGTGGTAATACACATCATTCGCATTGATGAAACACCGTTTCGATTACGGTACAGTCCACTCTATTTTTTTTAAAGCTTGACCCTTGTAAGTATTTCTAGTTGGTACAATATTTCACCTGTGTAAGTAGCATAGCTTGGCACACTATCGTGTGTAAGCATAGCTTGGCACACTATCGTGTGTAAAATACACTTCTGCCTTTGCCGTGAGAGAGAAGAAGACCTAGGCTTACCATTTTAGAGAGATCTCTTGAGGCTGTAATCTGGCTAATTTTAAACATCTTTTGCACTGATTTGTTTGTCATTTTAATATTTGGATTATCCAGTATTTCAAAAATTTGTTTTTGTCTTTCTGTTAATTTCCAATGATTATTTCTTTGTTGTAATTGTTTTTCAGGTTTTATCTCATTTTGAAGTCTTTGCATATTTCTTTTTACCCCATTTGTAAAATATTCAAGCCAGAAACTTGCATTTTTATAGCCATGCTGAATCTCGTACTTCTCAATTGAACCTGTCGCTTCTTTTAGTCCTACTAAATCTTCTCTATAGTAATCTTCTAAAATTAGAAGTCCTCTAATATCATACCCATATTTGGCAAGTATTAAATGGGAAAGAAGCCTAGCAACTCTGCCTGTAGCATTTTCGAAAGGGGAGAGTTTAATGATCTCAATTTGTAGTAGTCCAGCTTTAATTACAGGATGGTCTTTCCCTGTTTCTATAAAGTTAAGTATCTTTTCTACCAGTTCTTCTTTGGATTTGTAATAATTCAAACTTGAACCATAGACATTTTTACAGGAAAGATCGTATATATTTAAAACATCTCTAGTTGTTAGGTTTACTGTATTTGCTGTAAAAATGTTTCTTATTACGCGCAGTGTTGTAATATAATCAATTACTTCCTTTTGATGGTTAGAAAGCCTTTTAGGTGGCTCATTAGACAAGAGTTTTGATATCTGACTTTTGGTTAGTGGATTATCTGCTAAATTTAGTCCCCAATAAGTTTTATTAATATCAGCTTCCCACTTAAGCTTAACTTCGATATTAGGTTTAATAGGAGTAGTTAGTATTTCTATTCGTAGTTTATCAATTTCTTTCAGGTTGTTTAATATATTTTCAGATAAGTGGTAAGTAAGATTTGGCATCGTATAATAATCTTATCGATTTCTTATCAGTATTGTCAATAGCCTTTTTGTATTATAAATGAGGCTAAAAAATGGATATCCGATAATAATATGATAAGAATAGATAAATCACAATTTACCTCTTGACAAGGATGTTTAAATAGGGACATACTTATACTTAAGGAAATGAGGTGACTTAAGTACAAATGTTAAAAAACATCGGTGCAACAGAAATAATAGTAGTCGCAGTACTTCTATTGGTCTTTTTTGGAGGTAAAAAACTTCCAGAACTTGCCAAAGGTATAGGGGACTCTATTAAAGAGTTTAAAAACGCAGTGAAAGGAAAGTAATGTAATATGTGTTTTTCTGCCCAAAACAAAACAAATACTAACTTAAAAGTAACCACTCTCATCATGGGAGTGGTAACTTTGTTAAGTTTTAGTTTTTCTCCAGTAGTCGCAGGAGATGTTCAAGTTTGTAATTCATCGAGTAGCTGTACAATTGGTGAATATTTGTATGATGATCAGTACCAACCTGATTTAACAGGTATTTGTACTTTAAATACCAAAAACCCAAATGGTACAGCTCATATCTCTGCACAGAGCTTAACAGTAACAGCCGATGGTTGGTATGGCCACACTTTTACAGCACCGAGTACAACTGGATACTATAGAGGCGAAATTTGTTGTGATGTCGGTAGTGATCATATGTGTTTGGATAAAAGTTTTGAAGTTAAAAATGAAGCAAGTGGCTCAAGTTTAACAACGGGTGATATTGCAACTGCAGTTTGGGGATACAGTAATAAAACACTAACAGGTTTTAATAATATAGTGTCTGATATTTGGGGTTATGCTTCAAGAAGTTTAACAAGTGGGAGTAATGTAACTGCAACTGTTTCATCAACCGACCCAACAATAGCTACACTTAAGAAAACAGTTGATGAGACAAGACTTCTTTTAGAAGAACTAGTTAATGCTCCAATAATTGAAAATAGTTTAGAAGATATAGAAGATATTGATTTAGGTGAAAGAGTGGAAAAAAGCAAGGTAGTAGCGCAGGAATTGTATGTTAATTTACTATTAGTAGGTACAACCGTTACAAAAGTAGATAAAAACTGGAATAGTTTAACAGATACACAAATCACAGAAGATTTACTTGACGCAAAAGTGTTAATTGGTGATGAAAGCGATTCAAGTAGCGAGAATACACTTTTTGGTAGGATCAATTTCATTAGGGATGCTTGGGGACTAAAAGAAAGTGATGATTTATATACTGACATTAAGGCTGTAAAAGCTTCGATTGATTTTGCACTTACAGGAGTTACAAGTTATGGAAAGAGCGCTAGTCTTAAAAAAGAAATAATTAGTAGTAAAGCATATATTTCATCATCTGAAAAAACACTAGTTCTTATTAATAAAAAAATGGCTGAAATCGAAAGTTTGTCATTTGCTCTCGATGAAAATATAGGGATGTCAAACAAAATATTAGGAGCTTGGACTTTTGACAACTATCTAGAACTTAAAAAAGATATAGATAACTTAACTACAAAAGTAACTGCGATCAATAAAGTTCCAAAAGGTATGGCAAGTCTTGAAGCTAGTTATGTAGATATAACCGGAGAGAAAAAATTAAAAAATAAAGTTTTAGCCCTTCGTGGTATTCTTTTTGCTAACAAAAAAATGTTGACAATAGGGAATAGTAAGCTTTCATTTGTTGCTAATTGGTTAGAAGAGGGAAGTGTTGTAATTAAAACATTAATTACGAATCCATCAAGTTTAATTTCCCAAGATGTACCGCTTAAATATTATCTTCCAAAAGAGGTTAAAAAAGAAAATGTGATAAATATGGATAGTGGGATTGAAGTTAAATATGATACAGAAAAAGATCAATATTACATTGAAGGTAATTTTAAACTTAAGCCTTCCGAAACTAGAACAATTAAAGTTAGAGTTGAAGATGTTTGGATAATATCAGAAGGCGAAGTAGACTCACTTCTTACCCAAACTGAAGAATTAGTTAAACCGCTCGAAAGATCTTCCTACTTTGCACAAGGTATTACTCTTAAAAGTGATATTGTGGTAAGCCTAACTAAAGTAAAAGATTTAATTAAAACAGGAGTTACACCTGAAGCTAAAATAAAAGCATATAGAGAAGCACAAGTGGAGCTTTCTTTAGCAAAAGAAAATATAGAAAGGCTAAAAGATATGGTAAGTCAGGCTAGTTCCTCTGGTTCAATCCTAGGTTTTGTAGGTGGATCACAGGCAATTGCAGTTTGGGGAGTTGTAATTGCAATTGCAACAGGATTCGTGTTCATGACAATATACATGAGGAAACTACTTGGAAAAGATAGCAGTAAGAATTATGTATTAAGTAGTAAGGTTAAAACAGAAAAATCAAATAACACATTCGACAAGGTCGCAGTATTTTTAGTGGTAGCAACTATTTCAGGTCTTGTATCGTCAATTACAGTTAAAAAACTAGGCCTAACCTATGAAGTGGTTGCAAACCAGCCAAGAGAAGTCCTAGGAACCACTACAAGCGATTTAAGTAGTCTAAAAGCAGTAAAGCTGGTTTCAATTGATGGTGTTGTTAAATTGTATCAAGATGAGGCAACAAACACCGTAGCTGAAATAACTGATTCGGGCAGAATGGGAGTTTTAGTAGAAAAAGGAGAAAAAAGAGTAAAGGTGATTATAGATGCAAAAGAAGTCTGGGTGGAAACGTCAGACATCTTGGAGAAGTAAAAATATTTTTGAGCATTAAAAAATCCAATCGGTGTTTTGATTGGGTTTTTTGTATTTTTATCACACCTCTCTCCACATCAGCAATGCTTGAATCAGTGTTGCAAAAACATTGATGATTAATATCGTGATCAGGAATGTATTAAATATGGTGAAAACGACAACCATAACACATGCCAAAGCCCACGAGATTGATCTGCTAAGCGGATCGAGAAATTCATTGATCATGGCAAATCCGCCAGCGCCAAGATGAAGTACACATATTCCTAATACGCCGTATGGAATACTGTGATCAGATATGCTGAAAAACATGGTGCATGTCAAAACCAAATTGAGCACCGCTGGCGCAACTTCAACATATCTACTCGCCTTGTTTATTAACGGGAACAACATTGTATTTACCTCCTTTCAGGTAAAATTCCATTTTTTATTTTCAAATTGCAAGTAATTTGACAATGGGGGAATTACAGCATGTTTAAGTTATTAAATAAAAAATGTATAAATACTCCTAAAATTAATCCCAAATACCACAGATCTCTCTTTTTGTTATAATAATTCATTATTAGAAGTGTTGTTGTGTGCATGGGGAATACGACTAATAGCCGTAAGACTAGAGAATAGGGATTAGTGATTAGAGAGTAGAAAGGATTCATAACATAGAAAATTGCTTCGGAAAGTGAAAATAGAAACCCGATTATTATTACTATTTTTGTTTCAATTGGTTTTTTTACTAGAAAAAACTTATATATTTCTTCCACTAAAAAAGGAAAAGGTAAAAAACCTTCAATTAAAAGCAAGAAAAAAGGTCCAATGAGGGCAGAAAGATATATCATTTGATTTTTACTCTTCTGATTTATTATTTACTGCTTTTCTAAATTCTTTTATAGAATCTGCAATTCCTTTACTTAATTCTGGAAGTTTTTTACCTCCAAAAAGAACAAGTAAAACTACTGCTATAACAATAATTTCTGTTGTACCAATATTTTGTAACAAATTAATCACATCCTTTCTATTATCTCATCTTACTATAAATTTTATTTAATAATAGAGTGAGTTCAAATAAAACAATCAAGGGAAGAGTTAAAAGAATTAATGATAATATATCAGTTGGCGGCATAAGTGCAGCAAAAAGAATTGCTATTACGTATGCAATCGGTCTTTGTTTGACAAAAGTTTCGTAGGCAACAACCTTAAATTTCATAAGAAGACTCATTACAATAGGATATTGGAAGGCAAGTCCCATCAAACTTGCAGTTACTAAAATTTGACTTAAAAGTTTACTAATATCTAGCATGTTACCGATATTTAGTTCTACAGATTTACTGTAAAAAACAGCAACTACATATTTCATCATTAAAAATCCAAAAGTAAATCCACCTAAAAATAAAAGTATGGAAAGTGGAAGGAATGCAATGACTGATCTGTATTCACTTACCCGGAGGGCAGGTTTTAGAAATGTTAATATCTGATATATTAATATAGGTATTGTTATAATAGTACCTATTAAGAGAGAAGAGCTAACAGCAAGATTTAAAAATTGAAATGGTGATGTAAAAACGATATTAACGCCTTCTAAATCAAGAAGTTTTAGTATAAAAACAATTATTTTTTCATAATAAAAAAAACCTAAAACACCTGATGTTAGGAAAATTGATAAAACAAAAATCAACCTTTTCCTAACTTCAGAAAGAAGAGGGAAATACTTGTTTATATTTTCTTGTATGGCAGTAGAATTCATTTATATTATTCACTCATTGCCTTTTTAAATTCTTTGATTGAAAGGCCAATTGATTTTATAAATTCTGGTAATTTTTTACTTCCAAAGAAAACTATTACTAAAAGAGCTAAAATAATGATTTCGGGAGTTCCTAATCTTGACATATTTTAGATGACACCTCCTCCCGTTTTTTTAATTTTTTCAACTTCATTTATTGCCTGACTATATTCTTTTTTTATTTTTTTGAGCTCTTTTCCCGCCTCACCTGCATCTTTAGCTAGGTCTGTAATTTTTTTACTACCAAAAACAATGATTAAAACCAAAACAATTAAAATAATTTCGGGCATTCCTATATTTCCCATAGGTTCATGATATGACAAAAGTTAGTTAGTAGCAAGAGGGGAGTAAGAATTATTAAATTCTTGTTGTAATTTCTCTGCAAGAAATACTTTCATCAGAGATTGATATGGTACATCCTTTTTATTTGCAACTGTTTTTAAAGATAAAAACATATGTTCTGGAATTCGTAGTGTCACAACTTTTGTAGATGGTTTAAGATCAGAAAAGTCAAAGTCAACAGGTTTTGAAGTATCAAAATACTTTGTAGTATCTGTTTTTTGCCAAAACTTTTGCTCTTCATCAACTGATTTAAATTGTTTTTTACTTATTTTCATAGATATTGTTCTCCTTTTTATTTTGTTTTCTTGCTGATATTATTCTTACTTTATTGTTCCGTAGAGTGAAAATCATTATTAATGGTTTATTTGAACTTGTATGGCCATAAGCAACAAATCTTTCTTCTACTAACGAATGCTTATCATCTTCAAATATTTTTAAAGGTCTATTTAAAAACGCTTCTTCGCACTCTTCTTTTGATATACCATGTTTAATCCAGCTTTTTGTAATATTCCCTTTATCCCATTCAAATACAACAGCTCTGATTTTTCTTGGCATTGCATTATATGTATATGATCATACAATACAAATATTTTGTTTGTCAAGTATATTTTACTTCAAACTGGCAATTGTGGCTTTAAGTTTTGTAGCCTTTAGGATTTGTCCTGCTGTTCCTGCTGTGGTGTGTCCTGCAATTACTTCGTCCCAAACAGCGTCAGCTATTGCGGATGCTGATTCGCCACCTGCAGGAGTTTCTATAAATGATCCAGTACCTAAGTCACGGGTAGCTCCGAGAGTATTACCTGAAAAAGTATGATTAAGTCTAACACCAGTTCGAGTAACACCCGTGCCGATATCAATTCCATAGCCCGTGTTGTTAAATATCAAATTAGTTTCAAAGATGTTATCAGTAAGCCCCGAACCAGTCAAATCAACACCGTCAACTCCGCTACCTGAAATAATTGATTGCCTTACTTTCAAATTAGTTGTAGTTGCGCCTACTTTAATTCCATTTGCATCAGAATCTTCAATAACGCAGGTATCGATAACGCTTCTTGCAGAGCTTGAAATATCAATTCCATCGCCGGTGACATTGTTTATCCAGCAGTCTTTAACCAGGACATTGTCTCCTGTTATAACAACTCCATCATCTGTTCCACCTGCGGCGGTTTTAACAAAAAAGCCTTCAAATTCAACTGAGTCTGCTGAAATTGTAACGGTTGGAGTGCCGTTTGTTGCTGGTATCATCTGGAATGCATATCCTGCACCTCTTACTTTAAGTCCAGCTTTTGTAATTGTTATTTTTTCTGTAGTTGTTGTTATTCCTCCTGTTGCGGTTGAAATCGCAAAAATAATATCACCAGCACCAGCTGTTGCCAGTGTTTGGGCTTTGCTAAATGTCGCAACTGCATTTGTAGGGGATAACCCATCATTACTATCTGATCCAGTGTTTGGATTCCAGTAAAACATTGTTCCAACTGATCTATTTCTACCCTTTAGACTTTCAAGTAAATAAAGCATTCCGTAGTTAGAATCAGGCTGGATTATTGTTGCAGATGATGATTGTGCAATATTAACTTGTGTAAATGCAGTTGGGGAAATTGGATTATTTGAATATATATTTGTTGCAACCAAATTACCACCAGCTACAGTACATAGAACAGTATCTGGACCACTCCTAGCCTCAAATGCAAGCCTCCAGTTGTTTATAAGTTCAAGAGTAATACCTACATATGAACCACCACCCAAAGATTGTTTACCAGAAGCGTTAGCAAGAGATGGGTAGTCAAGATTTAAAAGATTTGCCTCGTAAACTCTAATTTGATTTACAAGGTCTTGAATATCTACCGTCGTTTGAGGTGCATCAACTTGTATTATTCTTTCGTTTTTTAAAAATGTTAGTGCGGCTGCCATGTTAGTTAATAGTCAATAACCAATAATTAATAATCATAAAACACAAAAATATTAATAAGTTTATATAATTTATTATCAACTAGTTTGTACGAATAATCTTGGCCGATTTTTAAATATAAATAGTTTTTATCTTCTATTTTATCTGTTGTGTTGGTTTGAATAAATCTTTGTTTCTCGTTGTCTAATTTAAAATTTGTAACTTGCAAAACTGTATCTTTCCCGACTTTATTGATATCTAAAGTATCAAAAGTTAGTGAAATTAGACCCCTGTCAAACATGGCTATAAACTGACTGGTATTGTCTGCAACTTTCTTTGAAAGTTCTTTGGATATTGGAGATTGCGGATTAGTTATTAAAAATTCTAAGTAGTGGCGATTTATCATTACAACCTCGCCCTTTTTGTTTAAACAAAAGAAAATTAAAGTGTTTTGATACTGGAAAAGGGGAGTAAGGCTTGCATTTTTAAAAATTTCAAATATTTTCCTATCAATTCCAATCGCTGATGTGTCCATAAGCTTTGAGTCATTTGGTAAAAAATAGCCTTTAGTGTTATATATCCTAAAACCTCCACTACTAGCTACATTTTTAATTAAATTGATAGTTACAGAATCATCATCAAATGTAGTTAGAATGATTTTGTTGTCTGTAATTTCTGCTCTTGCTGTAAACGAAGCGTTAGTATATGAAATTGTTATTGATTCATAATTCTTAATTCTTAATTCTTCATTCTTAATTACTATAATATCACCAACAAACGAGAGTAGATAATCAGATATCTTTTTCAAAATCTTTTCTAGATCTTGTTTTTTGTTTTCTGGTATTAAGTGATATGTATGCATGGATTCATTTTAGCACTATTTTTGAAGGTATTACATTGACAGGAGTCGGAGATTGGGGGTTTAAATTCCATTCTTTTGACTCCTGTCGTTGCCACGAAAAATGGGTTATTTGCCCAGGTATTTTTTCGCGGCTTGGTCGAAGGCGTTGGTGATCTTTTCCAGGGTGGTCTTCGGCATTGTCAGCTTATCCTTCGTCGCTTCTGCGAGAAGCGTTTCGAAGTTGCTGTTGGTCAGCTTGAGACCATTGGGACCACGAAAGACAAAACAACCACCAACTTTCTTAACTGTATACATGTCAACTCCTTTGAAAAAAAGATTAGATTCGCGCCGAATCTATGCCTGAAGTATACTATAGGTGGTAGGTAAAAAGCAAGTTATAGGAACTTCTTTGCTTCTTTAATATCTTTTTTTAAAACTTTAATCATACCTTCTGTTTTTTTCATTTCATTTTTTTCTTTTTGTATAGCTTCTTTAAAAACTAAAATATTTTTTTTAATTTTTTCTATATATCTTGTTAAATCAATTATGCCTTGAGTTCTTTCTGCAATTACCTTTTTGGGATCGTAGTTTGGTTTAAGTTTCATTTAACTAATTAATCTGTAAACTTGCTGTAATATTTCTCGTTTATTTTTTGTGATAGAAAGATTTTCATCAGTGATTGATAGGGGACATCTTGCATGTTGGCAATCATTTTAAGATCGTCTAACATCATTTTTGGTAGCCTGAGCGTAACTTTTGCGGTTGAAGGCTTTAAGTTTGAAAAACCCATTTTAATAGGTTTAAATACTTTAGGAAAGTCAAGAACACTGTGAGTGTCCCAAAAGCTTACTTCCTCGTCTTCATTTTTAAATTTTGGTACTGTTTTTATTTTTGTTTTCTTCATTATATTTATAATAATAGCACACTAGGAATTAGCTGTTTCTCACTATATATGGAAATTATTTACACTCTCATGTCAAGTATTATTACCCAATAGCCTCTTTTATAGCAATCATTTGCATAAGTCTTGCAATCTGGGCTTCACTATTATTTATCTCACCTTGGAGTACTTGAATGTTTTTTCTGATATGCGCAATTTCTCTTTCCAAATCTTCCTTTTTATATCTTAGTGCTTCCTCTTTAGTTACGGGGGGTAGTTGATTCATAAAAACTTACTTTTTATTTAAATTATTGTGTCCTTTGATAATAACGTCATATATAAGTATAAAAACTATTGTAATAGCGCCAATTTGAACCCAATCGTTATTTATAATATTTATTATTTGATTATTCATTTTTCAAATTTTCCAAACTTCATCATTAATAATACAGTGGTCAGAAAAATAGCTGATAAAATGGCTATTATATTATAGACTGTTGAAAAGTTAATTTCGTTCATATTTTCTTTGCTAAAATAAATGATATCACAAATGAACCAATTGAATTTAACAAACCTATTGTCATTTGCTTTGAATTGACGGGATATGAAGAAACTGACGATGCAATAAGCGATGCTGCTAGCCAAGCAATAGAGAAACTTGAAGAATATTCAGATATCATTCTAGTTTGACCCTTTGTAATCATTTATATTAGCTTGTTAGTTTTTCCCAGAAGCCTTTTTTCTTTTCTTCCTCTTGTTGTTCTTCTAATTTACTTTTACTGATAAATTTACCGTCTGGACCTCTAGTTACTCTTTGGTGTGGGGAAGTTAAAACTGATTCCTCTTTTTTAACTTCTTCCTTTTCTTCTACTTCTTCAACTGGGGCTTGAAATAAGCCTCTTTTGCTTTTATTCTGTTTTGCTTCTTCTTTTTTCCTTCTTAACTCTTCTTTTTCTTTCTCTAGTTTTTCTTGTTCATTGATTGATTTATCAATCAATTCTTTTACATTTTCTTCACTATCACCCCTAAAAATAACAACACCTGCATAATTCCTTGCAATATGCATAATACTTTCTCCGTTTTGTGATAATGAGATTTCAAATTTTTTGTATATCATATGTTAATTATTGAAATATTGTATCAGCCGATCTAATAACAGAAATTGTAGTAGGATTTGATCCAACTACTGATGAATCCTGTTCAAATGGCAAAATGTTACCTGCATTTCTTGCCCTAGCTCGAATATAAATATCTGGATCTGTGGCTGAATGTGTAATGGTTACAGACTCAGATCCTGGTGTACCTGTTGTTCCTGTTGTTTCATATGTGTCGATAAACGGAACATACCAATAATCAGTTGGACCGGGTGTTCCATCAACTGTTGCAACCGGTAGACAATTGAATTTAATATTATCTGCAGTTGTTTGCCCTGTTATGGCAGGGGAAATGGTTACGTTGTTTGCATCAACTATAGCTGTTACATAGGAAACAGCGTTACTTCTAGTAACATTCATAACCAAATCTCCAATACGACTTGCTGTTCCTATTCCTGTCTCAGTAATATTTGTTGTTGTTGTTCCTGCATCGGCCGATACTACTTCTGTATAAGCAAGTGTAAATGTAGCTGTTGCGTAACTTGAATATCTTAGTCTATATTCTGTCGTGGCCGAAGTATCAACAAGCCTAATCGTTCCGCCTGTAGTTTTTCCAGGAGTATCAAGAGTGATTGAAGATCCCATGATAGCAGATGTTGCTGCCTGGGCTTGATCTGTTGCTGAATATTCTGCTTTATTAATATCACCACCACTAGCAGTTAATCTAAAGACTGCAATTTTGTCTCCGGCTCGTGTATTAGAAACAGTAATAGTAGCTTTTGTTGGAGCAACTCTAACTGTTCCATTGTCATCGACTAGTTGGAAGTTGTTAGCATCAGCAGTTAAATAGTCAGTTAAAACAACGCCTGGGGCACAGAAGAACTTACCACCTGCAAATGTTCCAAATGGGGCAGCTGCAATAGGGGTGACAGCCGTTGCTGAGCTATCAATTTCTACTGTTCCGGCTTGTGAACCAGTTAAAGTATGTGTTGTTGCGTGTGTTGCAAATGTTCCTCGACAGTTTCGAAGTGTAATGATTTTATCAGTAGTATTTAAATTAACTATTGTTCCTGTTGCACCACTTGTTTCTTGTGTAACAGTGTCTCCATCTGCAATTGTTCCTGTAATTGAACCCGTATAAACAAGTCTATAATCTGAACCAATATAGAACTGACCTTGAAGACCATCGGTTGCTGTTGTACTTGTTTCACCACGTCTTGTTGTGTATTTACAATATTCATACACATCAGATAGAGCATTTTGATTACAGTCGATGACAACAGAATAATTTTCTGCAGTTCCGTTTTCATCAATATCGTATGATCCTCCCGTTGGTAATCCTCCGTGAGTGATGGTAGGGGAAGTACCAAGTGCTGCTGGACCATATGCGCTTGATGTTCCATTAATATCAAATGTTTTTCCACTTGTTCCTGCTGTTACTGCGTCGTTGTTTGAAAAATCTGTGATTGGATCACCAATTAAATAATATTCAAAAGTACCAGTTGCTGCTCCAGCACCTGATGAAATTGATGTAACAACAGCTCTTGCAGTTGACGAAACAGAAAGTACATCCCCAGCAACCAAGGTTGCACCACTTCCTCCGTCAAAATTAATTTGTTTGTAACCTGTTTGATTATCCAAATCATTTCCCGTTTGAAGAGGGATAGGGTTACGACCTCCGTTTGTTAGATCCACGATGTAGTATGAATAAGATTTACTATACTGGCGGGCTAAAACTGTAACATAACCTTCATCAGTTTCAACTCCTAACTCTTTAACATTAACTAAAATATCGATATGTCCGTCGCCCCACCAATCGGTAGTATCCTTGTAAGCAGTTAAGTTGCTACCGTTTTGACTAATATAAATATGGGTATTGCTTTCAATCGTACCAAGTGTGTAAATATTACTCCAAAGCGATTCACCAGCAGAAGCTGTTGATGTCCATGTTGCTGTATGAGCATTACAAGTCAAAGTTCCAGCATCATCAAAGTCATTTGTTATTGTATTATCATCAGGTCTAACCCAAAGGATGGAGCCAGCACCAGTTCCTTTAACATCGAGAAGCGTTCCGGTGTTGCCTCCAATTGTTATATCGTTTCCAATATCACCAGAAACAATAGAAGTGTTGTTACAAACAATTTTTAAAATACCTGTGTTTGTTCCTGTAATCCTATCCCAACTAGCAGTTTTTAAAGCACCTCCTGTTAAGTGTTCAACTGTGGTTCTATCTATAAACCAAGGATCTTTATCACCTGAATCAATAATTCCGATTGTGTATTCAGTTGGTGTCTGAGCCGACATTGGGACACCATCGTCCATTTGAGTAAGTTCATCAAAAAGATTTTGTAGGGCAGAGTAGAGTTGGTTAACTGTTCTTGTACCTGTTGCTGAACCAGTCCAGACTATACGCTTTTGTCTGTTTTCTGCGCCGTAATAAACTGTAAAATCACCTGATAATATTGTATCTGACATATATATTTATTCTTCCCAAAAACTCACACAAAACATTTACTTAGTAATCAGTTTACATTATTTAATGTATAGCCTGTCAACTAACATTAACTGTATCAAATGAGTCGGAATTGATACATTTAGTCGCTGAATGTTGTATTAATATTAAACTAGGATTGATATTTTGTCTATCCGACAATAAACTACCTATCTTGTAAGATAGAATTTGACAAAAACGATGCCATTATGTAACATGTGGTTATGTATCGGGAAATTACACAAAAGTTAATAACTTTACTTGGCCAGCCGAAATCACCAATTATATTAATTTTAGGTATGAGACAGGTGGGGAAATCAACTTTAGCTGAGAACATAGTCAAAAATAATTACGTCAAATTTAATTTTGATTTACGCTCAGATATCGATGAGTTTATTAACCAAAATAGGCATGATCTGAGTTTGTTTTCAGAAAAATATAAAGATAGAATAATTATAATTGATGAGATTCAAAAGTCTCCAGAAGCAACTTCGATTATAAAGCACTTATACGATAATTTCAGTATGAAGTTTATTCTTACAGGTTCATCAGAAATTAAAATAAGAAAAAACTTGGGAGATTCGCTTGCGGGTAGGGTTCACGAAGTTAAATTGTATCCGCTTTCTATTCGAGAGATTAACCTTCAAAGTAATATGAATTGGAATAATAATTCAGAATTTGTAAATTATGAAGAAAATCAGAAGATATTGTTAAGAACACTTATTTATGGATCACTTCCTAATTTACAGAATATTGATTTTAAAGATTATGAAACGTATTTAAACGATTATACCAATATATTGATTTCCAAAGATGTTTTGGAATTGGAAGGAACTAGAAAAAGTACAAAAATATATTTTTTGGCTAAGCTTCTAGCTTTACAAATTGGCCAACTGGTGAACTTCAATGAACTTGCATTAAATACTGAACTCTCAAGAGAAACAGTATACAGGTATATTGATACTTTTGAACAAATGGGCATAATAATTAGAGCAAAACCAATATCAACTAACGAACGAGAGTCAATATCAAAAGCTACAAAAATATATTTCACAGACTTAGGAGTTAGAAATAGTTTAATCGGTAATTTTAATTTACTTAATCAAAGACTAGATAAAGGACAAATTCTTGAAAATGCTGTGTTTGTAGGTATTAAAAGGCAAGATGAATATAATAATATTAATTCATCACTTGGCTTTTTTAGATCGATAAGTGGCAGTGAAATCGATATTGTAAGAAAAAACAAAAATCAAGAAAACCTATATGAAGTTAAGGTGGGTAGTAATCGTAGTAGAAAAAATGTCGATATCATTAATGTCGAAAATGCCCAAAAGTATTTATACTAGTTAAGGGTTTAAAACAGAAGTTGATTTTTCTGCACTATTTGTTTCAATTTTCAACTCTTCATGCACTTTTTGTGGTGGAATTAAAAGATAATAAATACCAAGCAAAAGATAAACTATGCTAGGTAGTAGCATTAAAACACCAGCATAAGTAATAGCAATGGTCCAAAGAAGGGGAGTAAAGTTGCCACCATTTATAAGTTGTTGGTAACCATAAATAAAGGCCAAAAATCCTAAAAATAGTGAGATGGCTGTTTTTTTAAAATATTGGTAGTCTATGATTGAAAGTAGTAAGGTAGCAGATAACATTAAAGCTATTGATCTAACAGCAATTGCAAATGATGTCATTGGGTAAGGTGCAAAAAATGTAAAGTTAGTAAGTTGCACGGGGTGTGTGATAGAAAGTCCAACATTCCCTGCTAGAAAATCTAAAACATAGGAAAGCAAGAATAAACAGGCTGTTATAACTAAAACTACCTCCTTTTTCATAATGACAATATATATGACTATGCATTTTTTTTCAACTAACCTCTAGATGTATAATGATTTAATGGTTAAAAAAATAGAAAAGGCAAGCGGTTTCAGGGAAATTATATTTTACAGTACTCCTGACGAGCAAATTAAAGTAGAAATCTTTTTGCAAAATGAAACATTGTGGCTAACACAAGATAGAATCGCAGAACTTTTTGGTGTCCAAAGACCAGCTATAACTAAACATTTAAAAAATATATTTGAAAGCCATGAACTAATTGAAGAAGTGGTAAGTTCCATTTTGGAACATACCACAAAACATGGCGCCATTAAAGATAAAACACAAATCAATAAAATTAGGTATTACAATCTCGATGCTATTATTGCTGTTGGCTACCGTGTTAATTCTAAAAGAGCTACTCAATTTAGAATCTGGGCAACTAATATATTAAAGGAGTATGTAATCAAAGGTTTTGTAATGAATGATGATAGGTTAAAAGACACAAGATATACATTTGGCAAAGATTATTTTGACGAACAACTTGCAAGAATTAGGGATATTCGTTCAAGTGAACGAAGATTTTATCAAAAAATAACTGATATCTATGCTCAGTGTAGTGCAGATTATGACCCAAACGAAAAAATTACAAAAGAGTTTTTTGCAACTGTTCAAAACAAACTTCACTTCGCAATTTCAGGTCAAACTACTGCAGAAATTATTAAATCTCGGGTATCGAGTAAAAAACAAAATATAGGTTTAACTTCATGGAAAAATGGACCAAAAGGAAAAATTAGAATTAGTGACATAAGTATCGCTAAAAATTATTTAAATGAAATAGAGTTGGACCAACTAAATCGAATAGTTACGATGTATTTAGATTACGCAGAATTTCAAGCTGCAAACAAGCAAATAATGTATATGAAAGATTGGATAGAGAAATTAAACGCATTTTTAAAATTCAACCAAGAAGAAATTTTAGAAGATAATGGTAGTATAAGCCACGAAGTTGCAATAAAATTTGCCGAAAAAGAATTTAAAGTTTTTAATAAAGAACAAGACAAAAAATATATTTCTGATTTTGATGTGGAAGTTAAAAAATTGCTAAAAAGTAGACCTTAAAAGGTCAGACCTTTTAAGGTTAGGCGATTGTGTCTATTGAAATAACACAAGTTGCCGTAAGTCCTGAAGATGTAATTGTACCAAGTGTTTCGAATGGTACATATTTTGGATTACTTGATGATTTTCTAACTCTAATTCTAACTGGAACGGATGTTCCAGGGTAATCGTAGGTTGAAGTTACAATACCGCTTACATTTGTTAGATCGTTAACAATTTGAGTGTTATCAGAAACTTTTTCTACATATACTCTGGCGCTTTGAACGGCAGCGCCTGTACTATCTAATACTGTAATAGTTATAGTTGTTGCATCTTCAATCGAAAAATCCATTGCAAGGTAATATGAATGCCAACCTGACTGTGGTACTGCAGTTGTTGCTGTTGCCGTTTCAGCTCCTGATACAATCCCCACTATTTCATCTGAACGAACAACAATTGGAGCACCGCGACCTTTAACAGTTGCATTACTCATTGACAGACTCATATGTGGTGTTGCGCCGGTTGTCCAGTTGCTAAAGGGAGCATTACCACCACCAATAGGTAAAACCTCAAGAAACAAGTTCATATAAGTAGGACCGATGAAATCTTTTGTGTTTAAATAATTAAAGCCTCTAGGTGTTGCTGCTGATCCTTCTGCAATATAGCTTTGTGGTATGGCTCCGGTTGGGAGTATAGGAGTATTTGTAAATATCTCACAAACTGATGAAGAAACAGAAGGTGAATTAGAATCGAGCTTAATAGGTGTCATCTTCTTGTCATTATCAATAAGAGCAATTGGATCAATAGCACCAATTGGTACTATTTGAAAATATGGGGTGTCAACTGTTCCCACTTCACCAATTTTTATTTTATCAATTCTTATTGTTTGTCCCGACCCTGCATTATTATCAATTGTGAAAACTGCCTCGTTTTCTGTCACTAAATTTATGAATTTGAAAAATTGATAAGATCTATTTGGAGTTCCTTCAACTGTTAAGGTTGCCTCGACATAAAGTGGTAAATTTGCATGAAGTGGGTAGGGAACAACTGCAACTTTTTCACCTTGTTTTATTTTTATTCTATCAAGTGAAGCATTATTCGTCCCTGTCCAAATTAGACCATTATTTCCAGTTCTATTATTAATTCCTCCAATGCCAATATGTTGAGCTAATGGAACAGCACTAGGAGAAAGATTTTTAACTATACCAATACTACAGTAACAAGCTAAAGTTTGTACTGTCCCCGTTGCGGCTGCTGTTGATTGAAACCCTGGAGCCTCAAGTGTTAGTGCTGTTGCTGTGTTACTAGTAATTCTATACCTGCCTGCATTTCCACCTGATGGAATATAAAGATATGATCCGTTATATTGAAATTGATTAGTTCCCCAAGAAGGTGCTGCATCGGGAGTAAAAGTTACATCATTGACAGCAATTGTTGAATCTGTAACAGAAACAGAAGTATTTTGCCATTGGGGAGTGTAGGCGGATTTTGTTTTAACTTGGATAGTTGATGTTGGAAAATTACTTGCTGCAGTATCCATTTTGTAACTTGCCCAATCACTTCCTCCTGATATAGCATCAACGGGGATAATTTTAAAACAAGCTGGAAGTGTTGTTGGGTAAGTGCCTACTGTTACTGATGAACCAATCCAAGTTTGAGGAAATATTTGGATAGAATTAATATCTATCTTTTTACCACTATTGGCTTTATTTTGAATTGCAAGTATTGCAGTTCCTGATAACCCCTGCCAAGATGTTTCACCACTTACTCTGTAATGATACTTTGCCATATTAGATAACAGTAAATTCAATGATTACATCTGCAATGCCAGCGGCAGATGCAACACCTGGAGTGTAAACAGAAATTCCAAAACCTTCACGAAGCACAATAGGCTCTACATTACTGTCTCCATATCCACTATCCCAAAGTCTATTTATAGGATGAAATCCTTCGAGTTGATTAGAAGTTAAAGTACCCACGAGCTGTTCATCCGTTGAAACCTGAACTCTTCTAAAAGTTGCATCAACTGTTCCCGGGGTGGTATCCCCGTAAGCTGCAGTTACCTGTGCGGGGAGTGCAGTAGAACTTGTATCGTGTTTAACTGGAGTTACTGCTATACCTCCACTTCCTACGGTTGATATTCTAACAAGCGAAACAGGAGCTAATACTCCTGCTACCGCAGCGATCTGGCTATTTAGTAGCCAAACCCTATAGACTCGCAGTACTACACCAGACCCAGTAGCATTAAACACTTTTAAAAGTGATTTTGCTGTTGCTGCATATGTTGGTAATATTGTAACTGCTCTCCAAGTTGCTGCCATATTTATTTAATTATACTAATGCAAACTCAACTATAATATCTGTTGATCCTACATATGTTCCACCACCTGACGCTGGTGTAAATAAAACAAATCCTTCACCCTCTCTAAAACGCAATGGCTGAATATTGGTATCTCCATAACCAGAGTCTTGTAATACATTTAATGGCAAATAATTTGACATTAATGTTTGCGGATATAAATTAGTCAAGAGAATTTCTTCACTATATCTTAAATATCTTTTAATAAGCGAGTTTTTTGTAAGTACAGTTGTTGTACCAGCGTTTGCTATAACAGTCGCGGGAGCTGCGGCCGAAAGTGTATCATGTTTAACAAATGTTTGAGCTGCTCCACCTGTGTAAGAGGCTACGGAACTACATTGCCATAATTCTATTAAACATGAGCTACCAGCAACGGCCGTTGTTTCTCTGCCTATCATCCATATTCTATAAACATCCATGATTTTTCCAGATCCAGTATGGTTGACTTGAGCCAGCATGTTTTTACCTGCTGCCCATGCAATTGTTTGTACCAGTGTTGTATAAGTTGCCGCCATATTAAGTACTTGCTAATGTTACTTCAAAAAACACATCACATTGTCCTGTTGTTGCCCCAATATTTACAAGTGCTAGTCCATAACCTTCACGAAGTACAATTGGTTCAACATTACTATCACCATAAGCAACATCCCAAACACAACAATATGGAGGAAAAACTTCATATTCATCAATTGTAATAGCTGCCGCGGGGCTGGCTGTATTTATTGGTTCGTCAGTTGACCATATAAATCTTGTATAAACATCAGTTGGTGTAAATGTCATATTGGTAGCTACTGTAATTTGAGCGGGAAAAGATTCATTGGTCGAGTCGTGTTTATAGGGAGTAATTGTAGTACCTCCGCTTCCTGCTGTAATTTTTCTAAGTTCAATACTAGTCATAGCTCCTGTAACTGATATTATTTGATTGTTTAATATCCAAACTCTATAAACTCTGACAACTCTACCAGATCCAGTTGCATTATAAAGACCAAGCAAACATTTGTTGGCTGCGAAAAGTGTATTTACTGATGTTAGTGTATAAGTTTGTGCCATATTTTAAACTGATGCTAATGTTACTTCAAAAAAAACATCAGCTATTCCAACAGTTGATGTGATGTTAACTAGTGCTAGTCCAAATCCCTCTCTACAAACCATTGGTTCTATATTACTGTCATTATATGAAACGTCCCAAATCAAATTCATGGCGGGCATGGTTTGAAGTTCGTCATTGGTAATTGCTCCCGCTGCTGGTTCATCTGAAGACCAAAAGGCTCTAGCCATTAAATCTGTTTGTGTAGCTGACATATTAGTAGAAACAACAATTTGAGCAGGAAATGACTCATTAGTTGAATCATGTTTAAGTGGGGTAATCGCAACTCCTCCTGAGCCTGTTGTAATTCTTCTTAGTTCTATAGTATTAACAACTCCTGCTACTGCTGTAACTTGATTGTTAAGTGCCCAAACCCGATAAATTCGTAGTATTCTACCACTACCTGTGCCATTAAATGCTCCCAAAATCACTTTGTTTGCAGCTAATGTAACACCTGCAGCTGAAAGAGTATAAGTTTGTGCCATATTTTATATACTATAAATATAGCATATAATTTACTTAATGCCCACGAAGATTTTAACTGCAATATTAATAGGAATAATAACTTTTATCTCTGTTACAGGAGATGTAAAAGCAATAACTTGCACTTCAAATATTAATCCTACTGTAGTTCAAGTGGGAAGAATAAATAATTTTGTATATTCAATTACTAATGACGGGCCAGAAGAGGTCGCAGTTGTCAATATCCGTATGAGTGACCCTAGTGTTTTTCTGTTTACAGATGCTAATACTTCCAACTGGGATGCTGATATTGGTGGCGATACATTAACATTTCGAAGAGGATCGATACCACCTGGTGAATCTACTAATTTTTATTTTTCAATGAACACGCTTTTAGAATCATCTTCAACCCAAATTGAAGTAAGCGTGTCGAGTAACGGTAGTGATTATTATAACTGTTCAGGGACGAATGGGGTTTCAAGTACAAACGAGATTCAAGTGTTTTCTGTTTCAAATGTTCAAGCTACTGTATCATCAACAACTGCAAGTTTCACTTGGAATTCATCTAGTATTTCTGACTCGATTATTTATTATGGTTTGGTGCCAGCTTATGGACAAACAGCAAGTAGTGGGGAACTTGTAACTTCACATAGTCTTAATTTAGTTGGATTAACACCGTCTTCAACTTATTATTACAAAGTTTGTAGTAGAAATACTAATAATGAAGAATCTTGTTCAGACCAAGGAACTCTGACAACCGCTGCTGTTGGAACTACTCAGACAGTTACTGTTACAAATACTGTTACAACAACTGTTACAAATACAACAACAAGTACGGTTACAAAAATATTGACTGATACAACACCTCCTGTTATTAGATTTTTGGATGAGTTACAAAAAATATATGAAGAGGCTCCACTTGTTGGAATAAAAATAACAGATGGATCGGGGATTGCAAGACTTGAATATTCATTTGATGGGAAGAACTTTTTACCAATAGATATAGGAGAAGCAATAGGTAACAAAACTATTACAACTGATTTTATACCTAAAGCAGAAGAAGATGGAGATTATAGTCTAGTTGTTCGTGCTGTGGATACATCGGGAAACATAGGTAGTAGTAAAAAAGTAAACTTTACAATTGATAGACTTCCACCAAGAATCGGACCGTTAATTGTAATGGCGGGACCACTTTTGGTAAATGGTGGAAATAACGGAAAACTGGAGTTAAGTCAGGGAGTTGAGTACAAATTTATACTATCTGCAGCAGGAGGGCCTAACA
>Ga0233425_10000505_pt1 | contig 100348 bp, 74 predicted proteins | sample Watercolumn_Towu_2_FD_181712 | JGI IMG/M metagenome (GOLD analysis project Ga0233425, IMG submission 181712) | Freshwater microbial communities from Lake Towuti, South Sulawesi, Indonesia - Watercolumn_Towuti2014_140_MG | ecosystem: Environmental > Aquatic > Freshwater > Lake | place...
CGCATCCCCTTGCAGGCCAAAGCCCAACTCTGGCCCCCGTCAGTGGTGTGCCAGATCCCCGCACACGACACGGCAATGGAGATGCGTTGACCGTCCAAGGGGTGAACGCAGATGGAGTGGATGGCAGGGAACTCCGCACCGCCGCCGAACCAGTCTTGGCGCTTGGGGTGGTCCCACAGCGGCCGATTGAGTTCCCACGTGGCACCATCATCAGTGGACTTGAATAGGCCTCCCGGCAAAGTGCCGCACCAGAGCACACCGGGTTCGGAAGCATGACCGGTCTCAAGGCACCAGATGCTCTTGAGGGCCCACGGCACTTCGCGGCCACCCATGGGCTCAACGTCCTTCGTTCCCTCGGGCTTCGGGGGATAGGTTGGCAAGCCCGTGGGTTCGAAGGTCCGTCCGTCATCTACGGAACGGAACAGGCGCGGGCCGAAATGATCGTGCTTGGATGCGGCAAGGATGAACCCCGAGCGTGGGTCGCGCAGCACTGCTGTGAAGCTGTCCCCGAGGTTGTTGACCTGAGCAACGCTAAAGCGGCCATGGGTGCGCCGAATGGTGAACAGGCCTTTGCGCGAAGCGACGAGGATGCGGTCGGACATAGGCGAACCTCCGGGCGAATAGCTGCCTCGTGCAGCCCCTGTGGATGCACCAGGTGGCAGGGCCGGACAGCGTACAGCATGGCCACATGGGCCGTCCTCGTGGGAGGGCTTGGGCCTAGCCCCCCGAAAGCGCCTGCATGATGTAGACCTGCGAACTCGGCCTCACGCTGTCACTCAAGCCTTTGCGATCGTGCACGGGCTGACCGTCCACAAACACGACAATGTGCGGTCGCAGTTCACCGTGCTCCTCGAGAACGAACAGGCGCAGATCGGGGCGGGCTCCGAAAACGGCATGGAGTACGAGGCCCACGTTGGCGCCGTCGACTTCCATGCTCGGTGCCGCAACATGGCGTTGGAGATTGGCTGTGAAATGCACGTGGGGCACGCGGAAATCCTATCCCCCACGGCTCGTGCTCCGCGCGCCGCCGATTGAGCGCTTCCCGCAGAGGCGTACAGTCGCGCCATGCGTGCATTGGTTGTGCGGTCTCACGGTGGCCCTGAAGTTTTGTGCATTGAAGAGCGTCCGCGGCCTAGTCCGCGCGCGGATGAAGCGCTCGTGCGTGTGCACGCCTCGGGCATGAACCACTTGGATCTATGGGTGCGGCGGGGTGTGCCCGGCCACAAGTTCCCCTTGCCCGTCATCTTGGGCTGCGACGGCTCCGGTGTGGTGGAAGCCGTGGGCGAGCTCGTGACGGAAGTGAAGCCCGGCGATCGCGTGGCCGTGTCACCGGGATTCGTGCCACGATTCTCTCCCGAAGCCTTGGCGGGTGAACACAACCTCGCTCACGACTACGGCATCTTTGGCGAGACCCGCGACGGCACAGCCGCGGACTGGATCGCAGTGCCCGCGCGCAACTTGTTGCCTATGCCAGCGAGCATGAGCTTCGAGGATGCCGCAGCGTTGCCCCTTGCGGCCCTCACGGCGCATCACATGCTCATGGAGCGAGCGCGGATTCGTCCGGGCATGGACGTGGTGATTTGGGCAGCGGGCTCTGGCGTGTCGGTTTACGCCATTCAGATCGCGAAACTGGCCGGTGCGCGCGTGACGGCCATTGCGTCGAGTGCGACCAAGTGTGCCCGTGCGAAGGCGCTTGGTGCGGATGTGGTGGTGGATCGCAGCAGCGAGGATCCCGCGTCCGTCGTGCGCGAGCTCACGCGCCGTCGTGGCGCAGATGTGGTCATTGATCATGTGGGGGAGGCCACCTTCACCACCTCACTCAAGATGCTGGCGCGCGGTGGCGCGGTCGTGACCTGTGGCGCCACCAGTGGCGCGAAGTTGGAGGCGGACTTGCGCCTGATCTTCTTCAAGAGCCTGTCCATTCTCGGCTCCACCATGGGCGGCATGGGGGAGATGCGTCGCGTTTGGGACATGGCTTGCCGCGGCGCGCTGCGCCCTGTGTTGGAGCGAACCTTCCCGCTGACTGATGCGGCTTCAGCCCATGCCCTGCTCGAAGAACGCAAGGTATTCGGCAAGCTTGTGCTCATGCTTGGAGACTGACATGGCTTGGCAACATCTCATCATCACTCGCAATCCTGGCGGCTGGGCGGAGGTGGCGCTTCATCGGCCAGAGGTCCTCAATGCGCTCAATCTGGCTTTGGTGAATGAGTTGTCTCTGGCTTTGGACGAGTTGGCCGCGGACGCGACAGTGAGGGGCCTGATACTCACGGGCTCCGGCGAGAAGGCCTTCGTGGCGGGGGCCGACATCGGCGAGCTGCGCGAGCGCGATGTGGACGCCGCGCTACTCGGCATCAATGCCAAGCTCTTTCAAAAGGTCGAGGACTTTCCTTGGCCTGTCATTGCAGCCATTCGCGGATTCGCCCTCGGCGGCGGCTGCGAACTAGCTCTGGCCTGCGATATTCGCATCGCTGCGGATGATGCGCAGTTCGGTCAGCCGGAAGTGAAGCTCGGCATCATTCCTGGAGCCGGTGCACCGCATCGCCTCACCCGCACCGTCGGCTCCGGCAAGGCTCGCGAGCTGATTTTCACAGGTGCGCTACTCGACGCTGCCGAAGCCCTGCGCATCGGGCTAGTGAATCGCGTGGTTCCGGCAGAGAAACTGCTCGAGGATGCTCGCGCCATGATGCTGCAAATCTGCAAGAACGGATCCATGGCCGTGCGCTTGGCGAAGGTGGCCTTGAATGCCGCGGCCAACAGTGTGGACCGCCGCCACCAAATGATCGAAGTGCTTTCGCAGGGCATCCTGTTCGAGAGCGAGGACAAGCGCGAGCGCATGACCCGCTTTCTTGAGCGCCGGAAGGGAACGTGAGCAACGGCTCGGCAGTGGATCCGATCCGCGCGTGGCCCACGGATATTCACATCCACATCCAGCCGTGGGAGGAGATGAAACCGTCCGCGCTGCGTGTGATGCGTTCCGGGCGCACCGATCACGAGACCCTAGACGGCTTCATGCGCGACCCATGCGCGCTGGTGGCTCATCTCGACAGCTTGCAGATTGGGCGCGTGGCGCTCATCAACTACGTCGCGCCAGAGATCATGGGGTTTTCCTCACGCGTGAATGAATGGGGCGCGCGCTACCGCGATGCCTGCAAGGGGCGCGTGTTGGCCTTTGGCGGCATTCATCCGCCAGCATGCACGGATGTTGCCGGCGAGATGCGACGCATCACAGACGAGCTAGGACTGGACGGCTTGAAGATCCATCCTCCGCACCAGAATCTCTCGCCCGACGCCTATCGTGATGGGACCTGCCCCGAGTTGGCAACGGTGTATGAGGCTTGTTCGCGGGCGCGCTTGCCCATCATGTTCCACACCGGCACGAGTGTTTTTCCTGGTGCGCGCAGCCGCTTGGGCGGGGCCCTCGTGCTAGATGATGTGGCCGTGGATTTCCCCGAGCTCACGCTGATCTTGGCGCATGGCGGCCGTCCGCTGTGGATGGACGAAGCGTTCTTCATGCTGCGTCGGCATCCGAATGTCTACATGGACATCTCGGGTATTCCGCCGCGATCGCTGCTGGAGTATTTCCCGCGCCTCGAAGAAGTCGCTGCGAAGGCGCTGTATGGCACGGACTGGCCCTCGCCGGGCGTTCGGACTCTCGACGGCAATCTGCAGCACCTGAAGGCCTTGCCACTAGAGCCCTCGAAACTCGACCTCATCTTGCGCGGCAACGCGCTCAAACTCTTTCCCCCTCGCTCGTGAGACTTTCATGACACTGCAACGCATCACTGTGCTCGGTTCCGGCACCATGGGCGCCGGCATTGCGCAAACGGCCATTCAATCGGGTTTCGAGACGGTGCTCTTTGACATCACCGACGCCATCACAGCCAAAGCGGCCGGCGGCATTCGGGAGCGCATGCAGCGCATGGTGGACAAGGGGAAGCTGGACGCAGCGGCGTTGGATGCGGCCATGCAGCGGCTCGCGCTCTCTTCAAACCTCGAGCAGGCCGTTTCTCAGGCGGATTACGTCATTGAAGCCATTCCGGAAAACCTGACTCTCAAGCAAGACAGTTTTGTGCGCTGCGAGCTGGCAGCACCTGCGCACTGCATCCTCGGCACCAACACGTCAACCATCATGATCAGCGCCATTGCCGAAGCGCTGACGGACAAGACCCGCCTCATCGGCATCCACTTCTTCAACCCGGTGCCCATCATGCGGCTCATCGAAGTCGTCATGGGGCCGCAAAGTTCCAACAGAGCATTTGAGGCCACCCTCGAAGTGGCTCGCCGCATGGGCAAGGAAACGGTGCGCGTGAAGGAATCCCCCGGCTTCACCACTTCGCGCATCAATGCCCTGATTGGCAACGAGGCCTTCCGGATGTTGGAGGAAGGCGTGGCCTGTGCATCGGATATCGACAAGGCCCTGAAACTCGGCCTCAATCACCCCATGGGGCCTTTCGAGATGGTGGATCTCGTTGGCCTCGATGCGCGCCTGAACAATGTGCGCTCACTCCACGCCGCGCTTGGGCTCGAGTCTTACCGTCCGCCGCAATTGCTCGAGCGCCTCGTGGCGGAGGGCCGCCTCGGCCGCAAATCAGGCCGAGGCATCTATCGCTATGACTCGAAGGGCACGCTCATTCCGGGTTCGGACGAACTCGGTTGAGCGCTCAGGGCAGATACCACGAGAAACTAAAGCTCTGGCCCGCGATGGACGCTTCCACCATCAAGCCAGCTTGCGTCATGGTGAACGCCGCGACGCCATCCTTGTAATCGATATTCGTGCTCACGCCGGATTCGATGGCCACCGCAGAAGCATTGGCCGCGAAGGAGAACTTTCCGTTGGTGAAGTTCTCGAAGTTGAACTTGTCGCGGAAGAACACGAACTCCGAGAATGATTGTCCCCCAATCTGCAAACCAACGCTGACTTGTGAGATCGCGGCTTCACCCACTGCGCGGCTCTTGCCCTTCTGGAACACTTGGCCTGAGCCATGGCCGGCGCCCACGATGAATGCGCCCTTGCCCGCCTTCGGGAACACGGCATAGCCATAGGACTCATCGAACAGACGCTTCAACTGCGGCGACTTGTAGAGCGCGTTGTCGATGGCGGTCTGCACGTCTCGCGCCAATGCTTCGCGTGCGAGTTCCGGTGTCGGTGACGAAGTGCAGGCAGTGAACGCGAGCACGATGGCCAGCAAGGAAAACTTGAGCATGCGACCCCTCCGTTGTGCGCGCCATGTTACCGCGTGGCGTTAGCGCAACGGCGGCAGCGGTGCGGTTCCAGTCGGTAGTGACAATCCGCAACTGGCGGCAAGAAGAGCTGCTGCGGACGCGGGAGAAACCTTGGTCGGGCAGAGCAGCCCCTTCTCAAAGAGTGCACCGCGTGCGAACAGCGGCACCGCTCTGTCCCGTGGCCAAGGCGAGCCATGGGTGGCGAGAGACGTTGAATCGTTGAGCCCCTGCTGGAATAGGTGCAGCACGTCGCCGGCGCGTGTGGGGTGGGTTGCGTGACTGACGGCAGAGAGCAAATCCTTCGCCGCCGGGCTCCCTGCATTCGCCAAGGCTGCAGGCAAGTCTTCCTTTGCGATGACCAAGGCGAGGGGAGGCAAACTTTTCGCAGCGTCCACCACGAGGGTGGAAGCCTCGCGTCTTGTGCGTCCTGAGGCCGCGATGGCGCCTACGTCGAGGATGATTCCACCCGCCGTGCCATCGATGACAAATCGCTTGTGCGGTGGCTTCGGTTCACCGAAGGCGGTGACCAAGGTGTGGTTGGCAAAGCGCGCAAGGGCCTCTGTGAACTGGCCGCGAGCTGCTTGCGCGTTCCCTTGTGCGCGCAACACCTCCGGCGCTGGGGTGATGCCGTGATCTGAGCTGAGCACGATGCAGCAGTGCTCGAGTCCGATGCGTTGATCGAGGAACTCGAGGAGCCGCGCAAGCACCTGATCCATGCGCAAGATGGCGTCGCGCACTTCCACGCTGCCGGGGTCGAAGGCGTGCCCGATGAAATCCACCGCGGAAAAACCAATCGCGAGGAAATCCGGCGTGGCATCGGCGCCCAAGTGTTCTGCTGTGATGGCTGCTTCGACGCAATCTTGCACCACATCAAGGGCGAAAGGGCTGTTGCAAACGGCGGAGATGTCCGGCTTGGCTGGCGCTGGCTTGCCTACGGGTCGCGGAAGCGTGCGTGTGCCGCCGTGCACTGGTTCGAAGGAGCGCTCATCCACGAGTCCCGCATACGCCGCATCTTCGCCACAGCGGTCCCATGTGCGTCCGCTGTAACGCGCCGCCGGCGGGATCGGGGCATTGAGCGCTTGCACCCACTCGGGCAATTTCGCGACGTAGTGTGTGCTGCTGGTGAGGGCACCTTCACCATCCACCCAGAGGGCGAGATCTCCTCGGCCCAACATCAAGATGGCGGCGCGGTCTTTCCAACCCACACCGATGGTTTTCGACGCGCCCTTGGTGGCGCGTTCAAGCAACTCGGCCAGCGTTGGCGCGAGCAATTGTGCGGGGCCAAGTTCTTTGCCGGAGGTTGCACCCTCGGGCGTCTTCGCTGCCGGATCGAAGCAGGAATAGATGCTCTTGTTCAGGTCGCGATCAAACCAGTTGTTGCCGATGATGCCGTGAGCTGACGGCGCGACTCCTGTGGACAACGTGGCGTGGCCTGGGGCCGTCAGCGTGAGGGCGTGGTCGAAGTTGCACTGCGTCCATCGCGTCCCTTCCCGTTCGAGGCGCGCAAATCCACCCTTGCCAAAGTGAGGGCGCGCGGCGTTGTAGGTCCATTCCGCGAGTTGATCGACAGAAATCAGTACCAGCAGGCGCGCTGGTGCGGGACCTGGTGCCTGCGCCGCAAGAGCCGCCGATACGCCGAAAAGAGCAAGACTGCGGAGGGCTAGGGAGATCAGGTGTCGGCCGAACGCTCGTTGGCATCAGCGCCATCGAGAGCGCTCTCGATCTTACGCCACAGAGCCAGCGTCACCCCGCGGCGACGATCCACCGCCATGAGGCGATCTGAACGACGCTCATCGGAGAGACGCAGGAGATCCGCTGCGGTGGGATCATCATCAACCCACCAGAAGTTGGTGCTGTAGTCGATGGCTGCGGCCTTGCCGATGTTGTGTCGGAAGTGGGTGTAACGGATGTCTGCCTCGAGAGCGCGGGCTACTGCCACCGCGTGACATTCTTCGAGTGTGGTCAGAAAGCGCAGTTCGAATCGCTGCTTCGCGGCATCCACAAATGCGCGGGCTTCTGGCGCAAGCGCGAGGCTCTTGCCTCGTTCCACCATCAAGGTGCCGACAACGTCGAGATAGAGAACGGGCTTGTTCATGGCAGGAGCCTGAACCTAGGAGATTGCGGCCATCTGAACAAGGCGAATATTCGTCTAAGTCCGGTGTGGGCATGGGATTGGGCCACACGTCTTCAGGTTTTTTCGGACTAAGACTCGCGATGCACAGTTTCTGGGGAGAACGCCGGCATGCAAACGGCGACGTACTCGCAATGGTCTGCAAAAGGGTTGGCGTAGCGCACGCGGGTGCCTGCGGGCACCAAGAGGGTCTCTCCCGCGCCCAACACGCGGCGACCCTCCGGCAGCTCCACTTCGAGTCGCCCCCGCAAGACCAAGGTGGCCTCAGAAAACTCTGGCGTTTGTGCTGGTTCCATCCAACCGGGCGGGGCGTTCATCTGCGCGATGCTCAGCGAAGAGACGCCACCCGCGAGGCGCCCTAGATGTTCGTGGATCAGCTTGCCGCCAGGCACCGGCACGAGCACTGGCTGCTGCACATGGATGGGTTCCTTCATGGCAGGGGTGTCATGCGGATGTTGCGGAAGCGAATGGGAACGCCCTCCGATTGCAGGCAGATATGACCAGGGATCACGGCGCAATCCGTTGCGCGATTGAGCACGCGACCATTGACGCGCAGTTCGACGTTGGGCCCGTCCACTTCGATCTCGTAGGAGTTCCATTCGCCCACGGCCTTCTCATTCACTCCCGTGGCCTTGGTGTTGCGGCCGTTGGTGCGCTCTTTATCCGCGGTCATGACGAAGTTGCCGATGTTCCAGAAATCCCCGGCTGCACCGGACATCAGTTGAGCCTCGATGGAGCGCGGCCAGACCTTGTCCTCCTCAATCTGGCGGACAAGCACGCCGCTATTGCCCGCCTTGTCCGCATTGAAGCGCCAATCAAGGCGCAGGATGAAGCTCGTGTGCTCTGCCGCGGTGCGGATGTAGCCTGCAGGTTGACCGCTGCAATGCAGCTCGCCGTCGGCGATGGTCCATGTCACAGGCTCGGCGACGTTCGGGATGAACTTCACCCAGCCATCAAAGCTCTTGCCATCGAAGAGTGGGACGTCTTCCAGAGGGAGCTCGCGAATGCGGATGTTCCTAAACCAAACATCATCGCCATGGTCCTGCAGCACGATGTGCCCTCGGCGGCGGGTCCCGTACTTCGCGTTGTCTTTCCACTTGCAGGCGTTCTTGCGGGCCAGCCAGTCCTCGCTGCCGATGGTGGCTTCCAACACCCGCACGCCATTCAACCAATGTTCGACATGTGCACCGCGCGCAATGATGCGCGCCTCGTTCCAGCCGCCCACGGGAGCGCAGCTCTTGCCTTCGGCGGAGTACATGGCGTAGAGCGAGCCTGCTGCGGTCAAGGGGCTTTTTCCGTCAGCGTGTTCGGCGTCGTCTAGGACCTGATACTCAGGGCCTGTGACCCAAGGCGCATATTCCCCTTCAGCGCTGCGGTACATCACCCCGGAATTGGCGCCGCTCGAGACCTTCCATTCGAAGCGCAGGTCGAAATCTCCATATTCAGCCCGCGTCCGAAGATCGCCTGCACCGGATTTCGCCGCCACATGGAGCGCATCGCCGTCGATGCTCCAGCCTTGAGTGGGTGGTGCGCCCTTGCCGTAGCTCACCCAAGCCCCAACGGAGCTGCCATCGAACAGGGTTTGCCATGGGGAGGCCACGCTTCCGGACTTGTTTTCCGATTGCGCGAAGACGCCTGAAACGAAAATAGCGGCAAGAACTAAGACTCTGGTGAGTTGCATCATGGGTCGCATTGTAGTGCTTGGCCCGTGACGCATTAGAATCCGACTAATGATTGATTCGCAAGCCCAACCCGCCAGGCTTGGCCCGCATCGTTTTCGAGCCATCGCTCTACTGGCTGGTCTCCTCCTGTTTGGATTGGCCGATGTGGGCATTGGGCTCTTCATTCCCGGCCCGCGCGTCTCAGGGATCGTGGACCAAGCGCTGCTCCTTGTGGGGATCCTCGGCATAGGCGCCATTCTCGGGCTTGGCCTGATGTTGGGATGCGTGCTGCTAGAGCGTGTGCTTGAACGTAGAGACTCGCGCGTGCCGTGGGTGTTCGTGCTGCTTCTACTCACCAGCATGATTGGCTTCGTGCTGGCCAATCTGGACACCTTCTCGGGGCCAAGGGCTCAGAGCCTCGGTGCCGCCGTGCGTTGGGGCGCGACCCTCGGCGGCGCGCTGGCCGTGGCCGCCGCATTGATGAGTCTGCGCTGGGCTCTCGGCAAGGCCGCGCAGAGCAGGGCCTGGACGATCATGGTTGTGAGCGTCGGCGCGGGCATCGGCCTCGGCGCAGGGGTTGCTCACGTGAAGCTGTACGCCGGCCTCTATTCCATGTTGCACCTGCAACTTGTTGTGGCCAGCGTTGTGGCGTGGATTTGCGTAGCAAGCGCGCTGCTGCAAGGTTCCGGCGCTTCACGAAAGTGGATCATCGTCAGCGCGGTGCTCATCGCTTGCGCGTCCCTTGGCGCCCGCGCGCTGCCGGCATGGCGGAGCCTCGCTGTCGCCTGCGATCAGCGTGGCCCCTGCAGCGCCGAGTTGAGCTTTCTAATCCAGCCCTTGCTGTCTTTGCCCACTCCGGAGCCTTCCGCTGGTACTCCCGGCATTGAACCGAAGTTCGCGACAGCCCGTGGCACGGGCGACCCGGCCGTGTTGCAAGCCGAGTTGGATCGATCCTTGCCCAACCGCCGCGCGATGAACGTGCTGATCGCATCGTTCGACACCGTGCGCGCAGATCGCACGGGCCTTCTCGGACATCGGCGCAACGGAAAATCCACGACCCCGCGCCTCGACGAACTCGCGCGGGACGCTTGGGTGTTTACTCATGCCTATGCGTCGTATCCCACCAGCAATTACTCGTACGCGGCGCTGTTCTCTGGCCTGCACCCGAGCGGCACTCCGACTTTTGCACACCGGAACAAGACCGGCGCCACATTCGCGGATGACACGGTGTTGGCAGCCTTTCTCGCAAAGCGCGGCTGGGCCACGGTGGGTGTTTCAGCGTTTGATCGCGTCACCGCCGCGAACCCCGACTGGTTTGGCCTCTTGGCCGTGGGATTCGAGACCTACAACCCTGACCAGAAGGACACCGCCATCACCGCAGAGGAAGTCACGGATTCCGCCGTGAAGGCTCTTCGTGCCCTTCCCAAGAAACCCTTCTTCTTGTGGACGCAGTACATCGATCCTCACGCGCCCTATCAGACGTGGCCGGGCTTCGAATTCGGCAAGAGCATCGCGGAGGCCTACGACTCAGAGATCGCATGGACGGATCATCAATTCGGTCGATTGATCGACGCGCTGCGTGCTTCCGGCCAATTGGACAACACCATCGTCGTGGTGCTGTCCGATCATGGCGAAGAGTTCAATGAGCACGGCAGCATGTATCACAACTCGGCGTTGTATGAGCAGCAGCTCCATGTGCCGCTGCTGGTGCGCGTGCCGGGACTCACAGGGCGGCGCGTGGAGCGCACAGTCAGCCTCGTGGATATCGCGCCGACGCTGCTGGCCATCCTAGGCCAGCGAGACACGGTGACGCGCCACGGTGGAAGTCTTCTCGACACCATGCTCAACCCCAAGGACGATGCACCCGGGTTCGCTTTCAGCGAATTCTTCGGCATGCGCATCGGTCAGCGGGAACGCGACCTACGCTCGGTGATTGTGGGGCGGAAGAAACTCATTCGGCATGTGCAGCGCAACGCGCACGAGATGTACGACCTCGCGGTGGATCCACTAGAGCGCGACAACATCATCGGTAGAGATGCAGTCACCGAGGCGGAGTTGCAGAGCGTGCTCGCGGGCGTTCAAAGAGAAATCTCCGGTCAGGCGGCGAGCAGCGAGGCTCCTGATCCGTCCATGTCACTCCGTCGCAAACTAGAGCGCGTGGTTGCAGATGCGGAGTCCGGTGTGGCGCCTGTCGCAGACAAGAGTGCTGCTGATCTCAGGACGCTGCTCTTCGATTACACAGGGCGCCTAACCCCGGAGGCGGAGCTCCTGCCCGCTGGGGCATTGGATGAACTCGCGATGGATGTCGTGCGCCGTTACGAGGCGGCCCAAGACCCTAAGGCCAAGAATCGGTTGGCACGCATCGCCATTGAGCTAGGGCGTCCCTGTTCCGCGTCGTTCTTTGAAGCGCGCTTGACGGGCAAAGATGACAATGCATGGCGCGCCGCGGTCGCGTTGGCATGGATCGGCAATCCCAAGGGCCGCGTCTTGTTGGAGAAAATCCTAGGGCACGATCGCGGCGATCGGCGCCCGATTGCTGCCGCGCTGGCTCGCATCGGAAGTTCTGCGGGACTGAATTGGTTCGAGCCGACGATCATGACCGAAGACTGGCATAAGGTCGTCGAGATGCTCCGCGGCGTTTCGTACCTCGGCATTCTCAACATGGACTACTGGATTCGCGAATATGCAACAGAGGGGCTGTGGGAACCCGTTGCGATTCCCGGTGTCCTTGCCGCTGCTCTCGTGCCAGCAGCGGGGCAACAGGGCGTGCGTTGGTTGATCAAGCGCGGAGCCGTGGATCCCGATCCCGTGATCCGCACGCCCGCACTTGCTGCACTGCCAGTCGCAGGCATTGATGCCGCGGAATTGGAGCGCGATCGCGAGGCGCTGACCCTGGAGTTGGACGGCGATCTCGCCATTCTGAATGGCCTCTTCCAGCTGGCGTTCGAGCGCTACGACCAAGCCTTGGCCCGCTGCACTTGGCTGAACCCGGGCCTGCGGCTGCGCTATGCGCGACACTTGCACGAACAGGGTCAGCAGGATCGCGCGCGAGTGCTGTTGGAGGAAGTCGCTTCCAAGTCTGAGAGTGAACATGATCGCGCCCTTGCTGCACGCCGTATCCAGTTGCTGGAATGGCAGGCACGCATCACGGACGCAGCGACCTTTGCTGCGGAAATCAGCGAGTTCAAGATCGCTCGATCGGTGCTTCCCGTGGAGCCTCTCTTGGTGAGTTTCCGCTTGCGTAACGCGGGCCGCATCGCATGGCAGGGAGGCTACTGGCGTTGCGCCAACACGCTCAGCGTCGTGTGGGTGGATGCCAAGGGCGAGCGACTCGAGCAGCAAGCTCAATCGCGTGCATTCCTCCCCACGAATGGCGTGTTGCCCGGCGAGACGATTGAGGTCTCGATGTTTGCCTGCCCACCCAAGGCAGCCATCGATGGCGCGCACCCTGAGGTCATTTTTGCGGAGCCTTGGCTGAAGCTGCCACAGGGCGGACGCATTTACCATCATGCGGAGGCTGTGCGTATTGGACAGCCGCCAAAAGAGAGTGGCAAGTGATAGGCCTCTGTCGTCTAGCCCTTCTGTGCGTATTCCTCGTCGCTAGCGTCAACGCGCAGACACAGCGGATTGCAGGCATGAGAGTCACAGGGCGCACGCCGCTGGCATCCACTGCGGTCGCAGGCGTCATTCACGTCGAAGCGCCCATCGCCAAGCTGCATGCGGACGGATCGCCGATCCTGTCCGAAGCCGGCCTGCTGCAACTCGTGGATGAAGGCCCTGGGTTCTATTACGGCGCGGCCGTGGAAGATCGGATCGACTACGCCCGCGAACGGGGGCTCCTAGGCGCCAACAACTGGGGCGATGTTGAGTCTTTCGCGCTGGCAAGGCGCATTGTGGGACGTTGGATGGCGGTGCATCCCGATGTGCGCCTTGGCATCGACGAAATCAGTGGGCGCTGGGGTGGGTTCCCCGATCTCGACAAGGATGGCGTCTCCGATCACCTCACGCACCAACTCGGAACCAACGTGAACTTCCTCGTGCCCTGCCGCCGTCGTCCAGAACGCTACATCCATGTCGGTGTGCGCAACGAAGAGCTGTTTGCAGCGGATCTGTTCTCAGACCTGATCGACATCTTGGCGGAAGCCGACACCTTCGCCATGACCACGAATCGCGCGTTGCTCCTTGATCCTGAAGGCAAGGAGCGCTTGCGCTCGAAGCTGGAGTGGGTTGAAGAATCGCGGCGGCCTGACGGCTACTCGGTCACATGGCGTCTTGCGCGTCGCGCCACGCGGATGCACACCCTGACCCCCGTGGGTGATCACGCCGATCACATCAACTGTCTGCTGTGGAGGCCCGACTAATGCGTTGCCTCTCTAGCCTGCTCGCGGGCCTGTTGGTGGTTCTTTCTTGCGGCGCGTGCGATGACGTGCGCGAGGCGTCGCTCGAATCCGCGACCAGCGCAGCGCGGCCAGCGTTGAGCAAGGTGGGCACGGCCTCAATGCTGTTGACGACCACAAGTTCACCGGCCGAGCATCCCCCCGCCGCGGCGCTAGGCAGTCTGCGCTTGCGTGGCGAGCCCGCTCCAGCGTTGGTCTTCGTGGATGGGCGCTTCGTGGGCGAACTCTCAGCGAAGGGTGAACTCGAGATCGTGCGCGAAGCAGGCCCCTGCGAAGTGCGCGTGAGCGAAGCCGGATACCTCGATGCGGTGGAGACCATCGGCGTGGAAGCGGGCGTTGCGACCGCGGTGGAAATCACCCTCGCCAAGTTTCAAAGCAGCGCCAAAGTCCCTGAGCGCATCACATTGGGAGTCGGTCAGCCTGCGCGCGTGGCCTTGGTCAAGAATCCTGAAGGCGTGGTGCTGCCGCAGCGTTACCTCATGCACGAGGAGTTCATCCCTCGGCGTCTCCTCGTGGTGAATGCGGGCAAGGATATTCGTTTCGAGGTCTTGGACCCTGAGGGCAAAGCCGTTGCGGTGCGCGCGGTCCCTCGTCCCGAGGGTTCGCCTGGGGTTACGTTCTTTGAGTTTGATGGCTCAAGACCCGGGGACTACACCATGCTCGTTCACGGCGCCGCGGGGCCCTGCTCTTTCCGTTATCTCCAGGCGCCACCGCCGCGTACGACCACGGCCACGGAGCCCGCGCTGAAACTGCGTCGCGTAGCGCCCACGGCACCGAGCAAGAACTGAACGTCTGCGAGCAAGCGTGGCGGTATCATGCGCCGCATTCCTAAGGGCTGCACATGGCAGTGATTGGCATCGGCACAGATCTCGCAAGCATCCCGCGTGTGAGGCGCTTGTTAGAGCGCCATGGCCCGCGTTTTCGTGCCCGTGTGTTCACGCCCAGCGAATGCGCCGCCTGCGATACGCGCCCCGATCCCGCGCCTCATTTCGCCGTGCGCTTTGCCGCGAAGGAGGCCGCACTCAAGGCCATGGGCTTCGGGCGGACAGGCGAATTGCGCTGGACCGACGCTGCCGTTGAACGCGGGACCGGCCAAGCACCAGAACTTCGTTTTTCGGGGGCACTTGAGGCACGGGCCACTGCGGCAGGCGTGCGCAAGGTGCATCTCAGCCTGTCACACGACGGAGACCACGCCCTCGCGTTTGTGGTGCTGGAGAGCTGACGTGACTCAACGCGACGAGATCCTTACCGCCTTGGACCGCGCCTTCGAGCCCGCCTTGGTGCCAGATTGGTGTCCGAATGGCTTGCAAGTGGAAGGCGCCGAAGAGGTGCAACACATCGTCACTGGCGTGACAGCCAGCGAAGCGTTTCTCAAAGAGGCTGTGCGTCGCGGTGCGCAGATGGCGCTCGTGCATCACGGCATTTTCTGGGACGGCGCTTCCCGTGTGTTGCGCGGCTCGCTGCTGAAGCGAGTGCGGGTGTGCCTTGAAGGACGCTTGAATCTGGTCGCGTACCACCTGCCCATGGACCGGCAGCAGGAGATTGGCAACAACGCGCCGGCGTTGAAAGAGCTAGGCGCGACAGAGCTCGAACCGTTTGCCGCTGTGAAAGGCGTGAAGATCGGTTGGAAGGCGCGCTTCCGCGAACCCGTCGGTTTCGCCGAGTTACAGCGCCGCATCCAAGCGCTTTATGGCCAGCGCATCACGGTTTTTCAGCATGGGCCAGCGCAGGTGCGCACCCTAGGCATCGTGAGCGGAGCGGGTCAGGGTGACGTCGTGCACGCCGCCGCTGAAAAGCTCGATGCGTTCATTACCGGCGAGATCTCGGAATACAGCATGCATCTCGCGCGCGAAGAAGGCTTGCACCATTTTTCTGTGGGGCACCATGCCAGTGAACGCATGGGTCCCATGTGCACTGCCGCGTGGCTTGCCCGCCAGTTTCCGGTTCAGGCCGAGTTTGTGGACTTGCCCAATCCCGCCTGAGAGAAGCTAGAGCGCAACATGCACACCAACGATGGCATGGATCCCGCAGGACGCGCGGCACTCGTGAGTGGTGCAGGCAGCGGCATTGGGCGCGCGATTGCATTGAGTCTTGCTGAAGCTGGCGCACGCGTAGCCCTCGTGGGCCGCGATGCGGACAGACTTGCTGCCGTGGCCGCGACCATTGCGGAGCGCGATGGCGAAGCCTTCGCGGTGCCCGCAGATCTCGCGGATGAACGGCAACTTGAAACGGCCGTGCGCATGGCGCGCTCTGCCCTCGGCCCTATCGAGATCTTGGTGCACAACGCTGGCATTGCGCACAGCGGGCTATTGACGAAGACCAGCGACGAGGACATGGATCGCGTGTTGGCCATCAACCTCCACGCCGCGTTCCTGCTAGCGGCAGCCGTGGCTGCTGACATGAAAGCTGCGGGCTGGGGGCGCATCATCCACGTTGGTTCCACAGCCTCCCTGCGCGGGTTCCCTTACTGTTCGCTCTACACAGCCAGCAAGCACGCCCTCGCGGGGCTCACGCGTTCGTTGGCCGCGGAGTTGTTGCCCCACGGCATCACCGTGAATCTCGTTTGTCCGGGCTACGTGGATACAGCGCTGGTGGATCGGGCCGCTGACTCCGTGGCCACCAAGACAGGTCGGGACGCAAGCGACGTGAAGGCGCATTTCGCACGCTCCAATCCTCTCGGACGGCTCGTGACTCCAGAGGAGGTCGCTGAGGCCGTGCTGCGCTTTTGCGGGCCTGGCAGCGCCGCGGTGAGTGCCGAGAGCTACGTCATTGACGGTGGCACGCAGCCCCTCTGAGCGCGTGAGTCATGGACGCGCATTACAAGAGCGAACTCAATCGCGAAGTAGCGCCTGCGCAACCGCGTGAATTTCGTCCGCTGAACATCGGCCCCATCGTCGTGGATCCGCCCGTGGTGCTAGCGCCCATGGCGGGAGTCACCAACGCGCCGTTCCGAGCCATCTGTCGACGCTACGGAGCTGGGTTGTATGTGAGCGAGATGATCACCGCGCGTCCGCTCGTGGAAGAGCGGGCGAAGACCCTCAAGCTAGCGAGCTTCGCGCCGGATGAGTCGCCGCGCAGCCTGCAACTGTATGGCGTCGATCCATGGTTCGTGGGCGAGGCGGTGAAGCGCCTAGTGGGCGAAGGCCGCGTGGATCACATCGACATGAACTTCGGCTGCCCTGTGCCTAAGGTCACTCGCCGCGGCGGAGGCTCGGCATTGCCCGTGAAGCGCCGCTTGCTGCGGGCCATTGTGGCCGCAGCGGTTCAAGCCGCGGGCGCAGTTCCGGTCAGCATCAAGTTCCGCAAGGGCGTCGATGAAGACTTGCTCACCTTCCTCGAATGCGGACGCATGGGAGAAGAAGAAGGATGCGCGGCGGTGGCACTCCACGCGAGGACCGCTGCCGACCTCTACTCCGGTGCAGCCGATTGGAACGCCATCGCGGAACTCAAAGCCGCAGTGACGCGCATCCCAGTGCTGGGGAACGGCGACATCTTCGAAGCCGCAGACGCCTTGCGCATGATGCGCACCACGGGTTGTGACGGCGTGGTCGTGGGGCGAGGTTGTCTAGGAAGGCCGTGGCTGTTCCGCGACCTAGCCGCAGTCTTCGCGGGTCGCGAGCCGGAGAACCCGCCCACCCTCGGGGAAGTCGCGGCTTGCATGAGGGCCCACGCAGCCGGGCTCGCAGAGTGGTTCGGCGAAGCTCCCGCTATGCGCATGTTTCGCCGTCATGCCACGTGGTACGTCAAGGGCTTTCATGGCAGCGCGCGTCTGCGCTCCGAACTCGTGCGCATCACCACACTGCAAGACCTTGACCAAGCCCTCGCCGACATCGATGCCGACGAGCCCTTCCCACCATCCGCCATGCGAGTGCCGCGCGGCAAAGCCACAGGCCGCCAGCGCGTGATGCTGCCTGCGAACTGGCTCAACGACCGCGATGCTCTCGATGCCATCGCGGCCGAAGAAGCCGGCGACGGCGGTTAGATCCAGCCGTGGTGCGCTGAGCAGCGTCGAGCCACAGCTCCATTTCCTGTCACGGATGCGCTCAGCGAAGGACGACAGAGGTGGAGCGCCCAGATGGGCAACTCACTAGCCCCGAGGGCGTGCGCCAGCACACAAGAGATGTATGCGATGAAGGTGTTCCTTTGGATCCTCGTGCTCTTTGGGTTCATCATGTGCGTCGCCAATGTGGCCGAGAAGCCATCGAGGAAGATCAATGATGACGACATGGCGGCCTTCAGGCGCTTCAAGCAAGAAGTGCGGAATGAACTAGGCCTTGATTGGGATGAACTCTCGGCGGCTCAGCAGAAGGAAGTGCTTCGCTACTGCGAGCTCCAGAGCAAGATTCTGCGAGGTCGCTAACGATGACACCTCAAGTCGAATGGCGTTCGCATCCAACCACTGACAGCAGGCGTCCCCGGCGAAAGACATCGACGACGGGAATCACCGCCATGCGGGCTTGGATGTTGATCTTGCTCGTCCTCGTCCAACCGCTCGCACTTGTGTCCTGCGGTGATTCTGCTGCCGAGCGTGCCCAGATGCGCGCACAAGAGGACTCAGCCCGAGAATTGGCGCTAGCCCAGTCCAGATTACTTGAGGCCGCGCACACCATCGTTCTCGATTCGACTCAAAGCGAATTGGAATTGATTCAGTACACCATCGGCGATGGGTGTTGGCGAAACTACTCGAGTGCAGAGCGGGCCTTGACCATCGACTGGCTGACCCTTGAATACAGAGATGCCGTAGGTCCTAGGATCAATCTGAGGCCCCAAGAACTCACGCCTGATGGCTTCGAACCGCTGCGCCAGTTGATTCTGAGAACTATTGCTCAAGTGCGTTGAACACGCGTGGCGGTTGACGCGCGTCAAGCGTTCATGCGCGTCCGGATCCTGCCGAGTCATACGCTGCAAGCATGAGCGCTAGGACGCCGCCAAAGATAGGAAATCCGCGCACGCGCTGGCGAGTGGCGACGCTCAGTCTGGTCTACGTTCTGATGGGCATCCATCTGGCCCATTGGCAACTGAATGAGCGCACTCTTGCGCCGCTGGAACTCAACGAAGTCATGCACACGCTGGAACTCGGTGTGGTGACAGCGGGCTTCTTGTTCATGTGCGTCGCAACGCTGTCCGTGCTGTTTTTCGGACGCTTCTTCTGTTCATGGGGCTGCCACATTCTGGCCTTGGAAGACCTCGCTGCGTGGCTGCTTGCGAAGGCGCGTATTCGTCCGAAGCTCGTGCGCTCGCGGGCACTGCTGCTGGTTCCGAGCATGGCCATGGCTTATATGTTCATTTGGCCGCAGCTACGGCGAGCAGCAGAGCATTTCGTTCCGGAACTCGTGCCGGAGAACTTGCGCATGCCGGAGTTCGAGTGGCGTGTGCTGGCGGACGGCGAAGGCTGGGCGTCGTTCATCACCACGGACTACGCGCGCAATCTTCCGGGGCCGGGCATCACCGTCCTCACCTTTGTCGTGGTCGGTTTCTTGATGGTGTGGGTCTTGGGCACCCGTGCGTTTTGTCGCTTGGCCTGCCCCTACGGCGCGCTCTTCGCGGGAGCCGACAAGCTCGCACCCGGCAAGATTGTGTTGCGTGGCCCGTGTACGGGCTGCGGACACTGCACCGCCGCATGTGCGAGCCACATTCGTGTGCACGAAGAAACCCGCGCGTTTGGCCAGGTGCATGACAGCGCCTGCCTGAAGGATCTCGATTGCGTTGCGGCCTGTCCTGAAGGTTCCCTGCGCTTTGGCTTCACCACGCCGGCGCTCTTTCATCGGGCTCAGGCAGAGAAACCGCAGCGCCGTTTCGACCTCAGTCTCGGCGAGGACCTGCTGGCAGGTGTGGTCTTTGTCTTCGCGCTATTCGCATTCCGCGGGCTCTACGGGCTCCTCCCATTCCTCTTGGCTCTTGCGATGGGAGGCATTGCTGCGGCAGCAGCGGTGGTGCTTTGGCGTGTGCTGCGCCATGGGAACGCAGTGCTGGGGAGGCGCACCCTCAAGAAGGACGGACGCCTCAGTGGTGTGGGCTCGGTGGCCGTGCTGGCAGCAAGCGCGTTGCTCCTGCTCTCAGCGCACTCTGCGTGGATGCGCTGGCATGAATGGAAAGGCCTCTCTGGGCTGACGGAGCTTGGCGCCGTGCAGGGTTCCGAGGCAAGGCCGATTGCGGAGGCCACCATTGCGCACTTCGATTTGTGTGCGCGCTTCGGACTGGCTGCGCGGGATCTGCGAGACCAGCAGTGCTTGAGCGCAGCGGCCGCCGTTGCAGATGCAGGGCTTGCGCGTGCAGCCCTCGTGCGCATGACGCGCCGCACACCTGAAGATGCGCGCTTGTGGCGCGCGCTCGGCGAGGCCGAAGCTTGCCGTGGAGACGGTGCGGCATCGCGTTCAGCACTCGAAGAGGCTGTGCGTCGCGAGCCTTCATTCGCGTCGTGGCACGACCTCGGCGCTGTGGCATTGGCACAAGGCGATGTCGTGGCCGCGCTGCAGGCGCTGGAAAACGCCAATCGTCTTCAGCCGCAGGATGAGCACACGCTCGCGTTGCTCGCGCTGGCGCGAACGCGACGTTGATTGCGCTAGCAGCTCAGAGTCTGCGGAACCGAGCCGTGAAGTGACGCAGCACGGGTTCCTGAGTCACGAACGCAAGGCCGCCGATCTTCGCGCGGCGCTCGAAGGTCCGCATGATGCCCTCCACGGCGTACTCCATGTGGCTCTGGGTGTAGACGCGACGCGGAATGGCCAGACGCACGAGGTCGCGAGTGTGCGGGATCTCGCGGCCTGTCACGGTGTCGGTGCGGCCGAACATGACAGTGCCGATCTCCACCGCGCGAATTCCGGCGTCTTCGTACAGAGCGCCAGTGAGCGCGAGTCCCGGTAGCTCTTGAGGAGGAATGTGCGGCAGGAAGCGGCGCGCATCGATGTAGACCGCGTGTCCGCCAGCGGGCCGCGCCACGGGAATGCCGGCCGCATCGAGGGCTCGGTGGACGAAGGCCGTGCTGGCTGTGCGGTATCGGAGGTAGTCCTCATCTAGGACTTCTTCGAGGCCACGTGCAACGGCTTCGAGATCGCGGCCAGCCATGCCCCCGTAGGTGGGGAATCCCTCGGTTAGCACCAAGAGATTGCGCATGCGGCGCGCGAGGTCTTCATCGTCCAAGGCGGCGAAGCCACCAATGTTGGCGAAAGCGTCCTTCTTGGCAGAGAAGGTGCAGCCATCCGCGAGCGCGAAGAAGTCTTGGGCAATGAGCCGAGGGCTGCGTCCCGCTTGCCCTTGTTCGCGTTCTCGCACTAGCCACGAGTTCTCTGCGAAGCGACAAGCATCCAGCCAGAAGGGAACGCCCGCGGAGCGCGCCCGTTCGGCCACGGCGCGGGCATTCGCTAGCGAGACCGGTTGGCCGCCGCCGCTGTTGTTCGTGAGCGTCAGCATGATGAGGCCGACGCGCGAGGTGTGTTCGCGTAAGGCGCGGTCGAGGGCAGCAAGGTCCATGTCGCCCTTGAACGGCGCAGACGACTCCGTGGCATTGACATCGCGGGATGGCAGGTCAATGGCGACGCCGCCTGCGGACTCCACATTGGCGCGGGTGGTGTCGAAGTGCGTGTTGTTGAGGACGATCTGTCCCGGGCGCAAGAGCGTGCTGAACAGAAGGCGTTCTGCTGCGCGCCCTTGGTGTGTCGGGACAACTTGTTGGAAACCCGTGACGGTGCGCACCACATCGCGGAAGCGGAACCACGAGCGCGCACCGGCATAGGACTCGTCGCCGCGCATCATGCCGGCCCACTGCTCCTGGCTCATGGCGCTCGTGCCCGAGTCCGTGAGCAGGTCAATCAACACCGCGTCTGCCGCGAGCAGGAACGGGTTGAAGCCGGCTTCCTCCAAGAGGAAGGCACGCTCTTGGCGGGTGGTCATGCGCAGCGGCTCCACCATCTTGATGCGGAACGGTTCGATGATGGTGGCGAAGGGAAGGTCGGGGGTGGTCATGAAAAAGCTCCAAGCGCGCCCCCGACTTCGCAACTGCTGTTCCTTACCCTCCGACTGCGCTCGTGCACGGAGATTGCGGGAGTTCCTGAAGATTCCAGCAAGCATCCAAGGCGGCGCCCACGTCCTCCAAGAGATCGTCCGGATTCTCCAGCCCGCATGAAAGCCGCACGAGACTAGGGCTGATCCCAGCACGTTCGCGGGCCTCTGCGCTCATGGACGCGTGGGTCATGGTGACGGGATGCGCCACGAGGCTCTCCACGCCGCCGAGAGACTCGGCTAGCGTGAAATGTCGCAGTGCCGCGGTGAAGTTCCGCACGGCGTTGGCTCCCCCACGGAGGTCCAGCGTGACCAGCGTGCCCGCGCCGCGCTGTTGTCTTGTGGCCAACGCGTGCTCGGGAGACGTGGCGAGGCCGGGATAGTGCACAGCTTGGACTGCCGCGTGAGTTGCTGCGAGCTCCGCGATGCGCCCGGCGCTCTCTTGCTGCCAAGCGACACGTGCGGCCAGAGTGCGTAGCCCACGCAAAGTCAGCCAACTGTCGAAGGGCGCACCCGTGAGACCAAATGCGTTGGCGAGATAAGCGAGCTCAGCGCCGAGCTCGGCGGCGGCCGCGACAACAGCTCCGCCGACGACATCCGAGTGGCCGTTGATCAGCTTGGTCGTGCTATGCACGACGAGATCTGCTCCTAGCGAGATGGGGTTTTGCAGAGCGGGGGAGAGGAAGGTGTTGTCTACAACGACGAGAGCGCCGACGGCGTGCGCTTCTGCGACCACCAAGCGAATGTCGGTGAGCCGCAGCAGCGGATTGGATGGTGACTCGATCCACACCAAGCGCGGGCGCAGCGCGAGAGCGGCGGCACGTTCGGCGGGATTGTTCCAATCCACCCAGTCCGTGGCGATGCCGCGGCGTGCGCGGAGTTGCTCGAACAGGCGCCAGGTGCCGCCGTAGCCGTCCCGCGGTGCAGCCATGCGCTCGCCTTCGCGGAGCAACAGAGTGATGAGGTGAATAGCAGCGAGGCCGCTGGCCGTGATGACCGCTTGTGAGCCCCCTTCCAATTGGGCAAGAGTCTCAGCGAGGACGTCGCGGGTCGGGTTCCCCGAGCGCGTGTAGTCGTAGCGTCCCTTTTCCCCGAAGCTCTTGAAGGCGAAGTTCGCGGAGAGATGGAGCGGCGGCATGACGTCTCCGTGCAGAGACGTGTTGGCGACTCCGGCTCGAGCGGCGAGCGTGGCGAGAGATGTCGTCATGATGCACTCTCGTTTCTGTTCAGCGCGTCCCGCAGGAACGTTGCGACAGGCGCTGTGTCCTTCAGAAAGGCATCGTGGCCGTAGAGCGAGGAATGCACGACGAGGGTGGACTTAGGCGCCAAGCTCGTCAGGCGCTGGATGGCGGAAAGCGGAACCAGCTCGTCTTCGCGCACAGCGAACGCGTGGAGCGGCAGCTTCAGTCGCACGAGTTCAGCTTCGGTGAGCGCCGGTTGATCGAGGCCATGGCTGAGAGCCTCGAACGCGTGGCTGTCAAAGCGTCGAGCAAAAGACTCACCATGATGGCCGAGCCACAAGGCGAGCTCGGTGCGCGAGGTTTGCTCGCTAGGCCTCAGCTCGGAGTCTTCCGCCACAGAGAATCGCTGCTCGAGTTCATCGGCGGTGCGATAGGTCATGAGCGCCAATGCACGCGCTAGGGCAACGCCTGCGTGCGGAGTTCCCGCTGCGCGACCTAGCGCCATGGCTTCGCGTTGCAGATGTCGAAAGGCGCGTGTGCGTGCGGACGAGCGGGCCGCCGCGCACAGCGTGATGACGCGCGTGAATCGCTCTGGCGCACGGGCTGCGAGGGCAAGAGCGACCCCGCCTCCGAAACTGGCGCCAACGACGGCATGAGCCTGCGCAACTTGCAGGCGGTCTAGCACGGCGAGCACCGCTTGGGCTTGCACGTCTGGGCCGGGAATGATGGTTTGTGCCGCAAGTGGCAGGGGAGCTTCTGGTCCGCCGATCCAATCGAGAGAGACAACGCGCCAGCGGGTGGTGTCGATGGCGAGGCCTCGACCAACCTGCGTGCGCCACCAGCCGCGAGTGGTGCCTGCGTCGAGTGCGTGGCGGTGGGCCGAGATGCCACCGAGCACCACAACAAGAGGTGCGTCAGCGGGACCGGTGTCGGTGAAGCTTGTGGCCAAAGGCAGAGGGACCTCGGCGAGTTGAATGTGAGCGACGAGAGCGTCGGCAGCGAGGGCGTAGGTCGTGTTCATGACCGCACTCCCTTGGCACTGAGGGCGAGCACATCTGCCAACACGGCTTCGGCGGTCCCGCTGTATCCGAGGCAAGTGCCGAGGTGCAGGCGCGTCGAGCCATCATCGAGAGTGAAACTCCAAGCGACGCGGTCGCCGGGAATCGCTAGCGCCGAGGTGAGCGGGAGTTCTTCGAACGCCACGCGAGCCTCGCCATTCGGCAGCACGCGCCCCACGAGGCGCGTTGTGGCCCCGCGACGTCGTCGATCGCGCAAGGTGGCTTCGTCGAGCACGGATGCGTCCGCGCCGGGGATCGCAGCGGGATCGGGGTTGCCACGGCCGGCGATCTTGGCCGCGATGGCGAGCTTCAGCGCTGTGTCGCGGCCCGAGAAGTCGTCGCGGGGATCGGGCTCGAACAACCCGGCCTCCGCCACAAGGCGCGTGGCTTCCGCGGCGCAAGCACCAGCTTCGATGTGCTCGATGAAGGAAGTCGTGGACGCGTTGCCAACCACAGCGATTTCCGCCACCCGCTCGGCCGTGATGGTCTTGTCCGCGAGAATGGAGCGGCCCGCGCCGCCGCACGCTGCGTTGACTCCGAAGCGCGTGCGGTCCCAAGTCTCGAGAGCCCATGCGGGCGCAGACTTGCTGGCGAACACGCAAGCAGCGCCAACTTGGAACGCGGTCGTGGCGCGCAAGAGCGCATCCGCAACTCCGGCGCGACCGCTGCCCGTGCAGTCCACCACGACATCAGCGCCTACGAGCTGAATGGCCAACGGAGAGGGGATCGCCGCGGAGTGTGCTGTGGCCTGAGCTTCGCCATGGGAACCGTCCGTGCGCAGAAAGCGCTCGATATCGAGTCCCGTGGGATCGTGCAGCGTGCGTTGCGAATCGGTGATCGCCACGATGGACAACGGGGTGCCGGCGACGAGCCGCAAGAAGGCGCGTCCTACGCGGCCTGGACCGACGAGGTGCACGCTGCATGGTGCGGCGGAACGGAGTTGCGCAGAAGATGCGCGGGGGACTTGGACTGCGGGAGAGCTCATGGGGCGACTGCCTTGCGCTCTCGAGTTCCCGCGGACGAAGGAGAGCGACACGCGAAGAAAGTTTCGCGTGGCTCATCTTCCGAAAGCTCAGGCTTCCGCAGGAATTGGCACCGCACCTTTTCTTGGTCGGTTGCCCCGGCTTCACTGGGCCTGTCCCTCAGCCGGTCTCGATGAGTTGGCCGCATCCTAGTGAGCAGCTCTGCGGCGTTCAAGCGAATTCCGCGCGCATATGATCTCCGACATGCGCATTTTCCTATGCATGTGTCTGTTGGTCATGGGGTTAGCCTCGCAGGATCTACGCCCCGAAATCTCAGGTCGGCTAGTGGAAGAGGGCGGCGCGCCGCGCTTGGAGCTTTGGGGAACCGCGAAGGAACGCGGCTTTGCTCACGGCTACCTGATGGCCGAGCGCATCATGAATTCGTTCGAGAGCGATCTCGGCGTGATGCTGCTCGGCCGCTACCCGCGCTACGAATCGCGCGTGCGCACAGAGTTGCTCGCGAACTTCGACTTCACGGACGCGGAAGTGGAAGAACTCGAGGCGATGCTGAAGGGGATGCAGGCGCGCTTGCCAGGCGACGGCACGCTGCTGAAGAAGTTCAAGCGCCTAGCGGACCTCGCGGACTTGAAGGCGTTGAACACGGCAGGCGATTGGGCGCCTTATGGCTGCTCATCCCTCGCACTGGATGGCAGCTTCACTCAGGACGGCGATCCAGCGGTGGTGCGCAACTTCGATTACGGCGGGCTGAAGCTCCTGCTGGATCATCAGTTCATTGTGGTGGTGAATCCGAGCGAGGGAGGCTTCGGCTTCGTGGGAGTGTCGTACCCCGGCTGCATCGGTGTGATCACAGCCCTGAATAGCGAGTCTTTTTTCACCGCGATCCACGACGTTCCCGTAGTGGGGAAAGACGAAGTGCTCACAAGGCCCAACGTCCCAAGGTTGATAGCCCAGCGCCGATTGATGCTGAGCGTGGGTGGCGTGGATGCCATCGAAGCCGCACGCAAGAACCTCAAGGTGTGGCCCACCATGTTTGGCAACAACTTCATGGTGGCCAGCGGCAAGTTCAGGCCGCGCGCGCCTTTTGCCGCGGTGCTCGAATACGACTTGCGCGAAGACATTGACGGCGGGGTCACCATGCGCTGCGCGGATGGTGCAGGTGAGGCCAGCACGGCATTGGCGAGCACGAATCACCATCGTTTGCGTGGCGTGTCGGACAAACCACCAGCGTGCGATCGTTACGCAGCTTTGCTGGCTGAAGCGGAAGCGCGCCGCGGGAAGACTCGGCTGTCTCTTGACGACTTGTTTGCGGTCGCATCGGCGGCCGCTTTGCCCAAGGCTCCGCGCAAGCAGTCGAGGCTCATGCACGGCACCTTGCATCAGGCGGTTGCATTGCTCGGCCTGTGCGAGCTGCACGTCAAGTTGGGCAAGGTGGGGGCGAACATTCGCGACATCAAGCCCGTGCGTGTGGCGTTGCGTGAGTTGCTTCCCACCCTCAAGTCCGCTGCGCGCTGAACAAGCCGCTATGCAAGCGGGGCGGCACCTTGCGGCACCGCCCCGTTGCGATCACACCGACGCGTCGATCAGGAGTTGAAAGTCGCGGGCGTGGAGATGTGGAACTGGCCGTTGGGCGCAGCCGCATCAAACACGATGGCTTGCAGGAAGAGGTTGATTCCCGGGGGCAAGCCGCCACCTGTGGGAATCGTCATGCCCCAGAAACGGCAGCCATCGAGAGCGGATCCCGCTGGCGCCAGCATGTACAGGTTCGGCGTGAATCCGAGGTTGAACGTGCCGATGCCCGGGAAGGTGACGGGCCCGCCGGCCACGTCTACGGCCACGATGCAAGGCGCGTATTGCGTGTTCGCAGCGCCGAGCAACGAGATATTGATGAGCGTGTTTGGCGCGCCGTTGCCGGTGACCGTCAAGCCTGCGCTGTAGGGAATGCCAGCTTGCGGGTCAATGCGCGTGGTGGTGGTTGGATTCATGGAGCCTGCGGCATTGAACGAAGCTAGGGCGGCGTTGGTTCCGGTTTGGTTCTCAATTCCACGCGTTCCGACGCTGCCGGTGGAGGAGCTGAGCACGGTGGTCAGGTAGACCGCGCCGGTTTCTTCGAGAATGATCTGGAAGTTCTCGGCCTGAGTTGTGCCGTAGCGATAGACACCGTTGTAGTGCACGGTGAAGCGCCGGTTTGGAGCCACACCCGTGGTCTTGTAACGGATCTGGCCTGAGCCCGCTGCACCCGGGTTCAAATCGGTCCAATAACCACACACGATGCCGTTGGGAGCTGCGGCGTTGGGCAACGAGGTGTTGGTGTAAGAAGTAGCGGTCTGGCCAGGAATGGCGAGATAGCCGTTCGAGCCGATCTGCATCTGGGTGTAGGTGCTGCCGTAGAAGGGGAAACTGAAGCCCACGTTGGCGGTGATCGCCGTGTCGTCGCCGGCTGGGCCAGCGGTGCCGGTAGCGAAGATGTTCTCGAAGGTGTAGGGCGCGCCGTTGACTACGGAGTAGCCCGAGGTCCAAGTGTAGGGCACGGTGGTGCAAGGAGCGGGCTTGAACAGGCCGATGCTCCAGCCCGTGGGCATCTGCGCCGAGTCAAAGCGGAAGTTGTACATGGTGCTCCAACGCAGAGCGTTGGCATTGGGATTCGTTGCGTAGGGCGTCGTGGCCCACTGAATGCCGTTGCTCGCGGTGGTTGGGGTCCAGTCCGTCCCATCCCACGGTTCGCCCGAGTGATAGAAGACGTCGTGGAAGCCGAGGCCTGTGGCGCTGAAGCCCGCGGGCATGTTCACCGTGAATGAACCTGCGGAACGGTCCGAGTTCATGTTGTAGACCGCGTACTCGTGGTGATTGGCGGCGTGCTTCTCAGCCACAATGAAGCGCCCGCCCTGCGGATCGTCATAGTTGGTGTAGGTCACGCCAGTGTCGTTCGCACCCCAAGCCATGATGCCGGGTTGTTGCTGGAAGGTGGTTCCAGTGAGTGAGATGGGGTTGTTGGCCGCAGTGGTGAACGTCACCTTGCGGTAGGAAGCATTGTTGTTCTTGTTGCCTGCCGCTGCGTCATCCCGCGCGATGTAGTGACCTTCCACCCAGTACTGCGCACCGGGATTGGTGGTGGGGTTCACGTCGGTCGCGAGCACCTGCAGACGGCGCGCAATGGTGCCGCTGTAGGCCGGGCTGGTGAAGGGATACACAAAGATGCCCGTGGTGGCGTTCACTTCGAAGCGCGGGCCCAAGCCACTTTGGCTGCCGTTGAGGCCAGAGCTATAGGGATCCGAGCAGTTCACGCCAAGGAGCGCACCCGTGCCTGGATTCTGGCAGGTGGCGCAGAGGTTCTGAGCCAGCGCGGTGAACCCGTGCTTTAGCCAGCTGATTCCGATCATTTCGAAGCGACCGTTGGCGAGGCGGTAGAGGTTTTGAGCGATCACCGGGTGATCCGTGGTGCCCGCCTGCCACAACAGAGGTTGCGTGCCGATATTGCAAGACGTGGTGCCGATGGCGTAGGCATTGATGCCGCCGACAGCGGTGTAGGTGCTCACATCGGGAATGGAGCCGACGATGACGTCGGGGCCAACAGATTGAGCAGTGAGCGGCAGCACACTTGAACAGGCGAGAGCGAGTGCCATCGCGAGACCGCGGAATAATGAACGCGTCATGGAGACTCCTTTGAGAGGCTGATAGACCGGGCCAACGGCGGCACCGAGTGCGTGAAGCTTACTCCGCAGGGGCTAGCAAGGTGAAGCGACTTTTCGCAGCACACTGCGTGCCGTTTCGACACGAACCAAAAGCGACGCGGCGGGCCCAAGTTTGCGTTGGGACGCAACTTGAGCCCGCCCGCGAGGTGGACCTAGAGCGAGGGCGTGGTGGTCAGCGAGAGGGTCCAGGAGACGAAAGTGCCCGTATCTGCGGCGGCGAGATCCCGGACGCGCAGAGTCCACGTACCCGCAATCACTTTGCCATTGAATGCAGTCAAGGACTGCGCGGACGCGGTGAGGTCAGGGAACTCCGTGTTGACGTGGTCCGCAGATCCGCCGGTGCGATTGTGCAGGAGCACGGTGGTGCCGTCAGGGCCAATCAGAGCGATTTCGAGGTCGCCCTTGTAGGTGTGGGTGACATTCACCCGCACCTTCACTGAGGCCACGGTGCCTGCGCCGGTGTAAGCGAGAGAGCTAGAGACGCCAGTGGTGTTGTTATCCGGAATAGCCAGATTGGGACTAGCTGACTTCTCACCCGCAAAGGTCATGCTCCAACTCACCAACGTGCCCGTGTTGTTGGCCTTGGTGTCCGTCACCTTCAGCGTCCAAGTTCCCGCGCTGTTATAGGTGTTGAAGGTTGTGAGCGCCTGATTGGGTGTCGTGACGATGGCGTAGGTGGTGACGATGTTGGGGGTCGTTCCGCCAGTCATGTTGTGCAGGATGCGGGCCGTGCCATTGGGAGCAATGAGCGACACCGTGAGATCGCCCTTGGCCGTGTGCTGGATATTCAGAGTGACCGCAACACTGCTCACAGTCATGCTGTCCGTCACCGCGATGGTGCTCGTGATTCCCGTGGCGTTGTTATTGGGAATGGCCACATTGGGCGTGCGAGACCAAGTCTTCACTCCGGCCCCGGGGGCCGAGACGACTAGCAGCACGCTGGTGGTGCGCGTCAGGCCGCCACCCGTGCCGCTCACTGTGATGGTGTAGTTGCCGGCGGGGGTCGAAGCCGAGGTGGTCACGGTGAGATTGGAGGTCCCACCCACTGCCATGGGGTTCGCCGAGAAGCCATAGCTCACACCCGTGATGACGGGCGAGGCCGAGAGGGTGATGGCGGAAGCAAACCCGCCGCTCGCAGTATTAGCGACGGTGAAACTGGCGGAAGCGCCGCTGGTGATGGACGCGCTGCTCGGTGTCGCGGAGAGAGAGAAATCCGGCACAGGCGCGCCCTCGACGACATTCTGGACGAAGAGCGCGAAATCCTGATCGGTGGTATCCGCATTACCGGGCACGCCATCGCCTGCGATATTCGTTGCGCGCACGGTGACCGTGATGCTGCCGGTGGTGCCCGCAGGCAAGAACACAAACTCGGCATTATTGGCTGCGTCCGCCGTGCCGCCTGTGATGCTGCTTGCTCCGCTGAACACGTTTCCGCGGTAGAGCGTGCCATTCACCGTGACTTCAAGGTCGAGGTTGTTCACCCACGCGCTACCCGTCGTGGTCCCCACGGCATCAGTCCAAACCAATCCGACGCGCACGGGCTGCGTTGAGGAAGCAATGTTTCCACTCACGCTCCACGTCGCACCGGAAGCACCCAAGACGGTGGCTTGATCGTGGCGGATGTTGGCGCTGCCATTGAAGGCGCGGCCTAGATCCACAGCACCCATGCCCTGACTCGTCGACCAGAGTGTGCCCGCTGCGCCGGTGCCGGTGAGGTAGCGCGTAGTTGTCATCAGCACCGCCTTCACCATGGCGGGGCTAGGAGTGGCCCACGCGTTGTTCACGAAATACTGGCGCACCAAGGCGGCAGCGCCGGCTGCGGCGGGGCAGGAGTGACTCGTGCCGCTAGACCACGCATACAGCGTTTGGCCTGCGGGCCAGTATTGGTTGCATACGCCGATGCCGTTGTAGTTCACGCTGCGGCTCGCTGCGGCCTGGACGTGTGTGCCAGGCGCCACGAGGTCGGGCTTCTTGCGCCCGTCAGAGCAAGGCCCACGGGATGAGAACGAAATAATGTCGTTCAAGGAGTCGGCGCCGGTATTCGCAATCCCGCAGCCATCGGTGCCGGTTTGGCGCACGTTCTCGCTAGCACCCACACAGATGATGTTCTTGGCGGTGGACGGTGGCCGCACGGTATTGGCCGCGGAGCCAGAGTTGCCCGCCGAGAAGATGATCGACAGCTCCTGCAAGCCTGTGGCCGTAGTGGCATCGCGCACCGCTGCGTCATGGGCCTGACTGTCGGTGGTGTAGCTATTGCCGGTGGTATTGCCCCACGAATTGGAGGAGAAGCGTGCCCCGCCGTTGTAGGCGTTAGAGAGACGCGTGGCTGTGGAGGCTGATGCCGTCCAAGAACCGGAATTGGCAAATACCTTCGAATTGCCGACCTTGACGAATGGTGCGATGCCAAGGCCGTAGTTGTAGAAGTTGGCGTCCTCGACGGCGGTTCCTGTGAGATTGTTGTAGCCAAAGATAATCGAGGCATTGAGATGCCCGTGGCCGCCCCCGCCATCGGCGAGTGCGTCGCCGGTGTAGTTGTTGTGATACGCGATGCGCGAGAGCCCGGCAGCCGCACCGAGTTCGCGGAACTCAGCCGGCACGTCCGTCATGGAACCGCGATCAACACCGTCATCTGTGACGTCCACCGCAAACGCAAATTGACCGCTTTGCGCGAAGCCGCGCCCGGCCAGCCACGTGAGGTAGCCAGCGCCACTCGGTGCATTGCCGCTGATATTGCCAGCCATGATTTGGCCTTGAGCTTCGTCGAACATCACATTGGGGAAATCCGTCTCGATGGCGGCCACCCATGGATCTGCCGCGAGGCTAGGGAGCAGGGTGTCAGGCAGAGTGACGTGAATATTGAGGAGTTTCGCAACGACAGACGCTTCGCGGCGTTGAGCGCGACCCTCGGCGGCGATGCGAATCACGGTGGCGGCAGCGCGCTCATCGGCGATGACTTGCACGACGACGTCACGTAACCCAGCTCCACGGCCGTTGCGAATATCCGGCGCGAGTTTCCATGCCGGTTGATAAACGCCGTGCCAGCGAATGTGAGATTCGCGGCAAGCGCCTTTGAGAAGCGGCAATGTCGAGCCATCGACAGCGACGACGAGGGCGTTCTCGGGCATGTAGGAGATGATCTCGATGCCTAGGCCCTCGAGCTTCTGACGCCATAGGTCGCGCATGGGCCCTTGGAACTGCACCACCATCCATGTGCGCGATGCGCCCAACGTGCGAGGGTCTGGTTCCGCAATGCGGAGGTCCTCTGGCAGCGCGAGCAAACTGGCGGCAACGGTTTCGGGGCTCGACGTGTCAACGGCAGCGCCCGCGAAACCCACCCAACGCATGTGATCGCACAGGTCGAAGCCTGCTTCCATGACGGCCGCGCGCCCACCAAAGGCGCGTTCGTCGAAGACGGCCATGGCGAATGAACCATAGTCTTCGAGATGAACGAGGGCGTTCTTCTCGAGTAAGCGTCCGAGGAGCGGATCGCCCGGGCGAAGATTCGCCCAATGGTGCGGCCCTGATCCCACTGAGGTGGGCTCTTGAGCGCAAAGGACCGAAATGCACAAGCCAAGCAGGGTGAGGAGTGCACGACGCATGTCTGAGGTTCTCCAATTCAGAACAAGAGTCATTGAAGGGTGCCGTTGCACCCGAGTTGCAGACAGCTTAGTCGCGAGGCCTCTGAACATGTAGCGTGATCTGTTGACACCATCACCGTCTTGGCCTCTGTAAACTGAGCGCCCTCGCCTATGAGTCATACCCCGTTGGTTTTGTCCCTCGAGAATTTGGCCTTGCGCCTGATCATGCCTGTGCGCTTCGAGCTGGCCGAGGCCGAGGTCGAGGTGGATGGAGACCGCTTGGGAAGGCTTGCCGTGTCAGATGCGCGCCAGCGCCTAGAAGCCGCGGACGAGTTTGCCGTGCTGGTGCTCGAACATGAGTTCACGAGCCAAGGGGCGCTAGAGGATCTGATCATCGCGGTGCCCGCAGCCGGACTCCGCAATCTCGCCCTAGACGGCACTTACCTCGTGCCCGCCAAGGCCCTCGAGCAGTCGTGGGCCCTGCATCGCTTGCCAACGGCCCTCAGGGCGGGGCAGCACAAGCTGCAATGGTCGTTGGTGTGGTCCCCGCCGGTGGATCGCGGCAGCGGAGAGGTCTTGCCGGGCGGGGTGCAACTCCTCGCGCCCGAAGTTCGCGGGGCGTGTGCCGTTGTCGACGGAGTCCTCGCGCCTGTTCCTGCGAAGGTGTCGCTGCGCAACCTGCAACCGACGTTGCCGGGCGCCGCATTTGCTGTGCACTGCGCTCTCAACCTGCCGCCGTGGCCCGTGGTTCTGCACATCGAAGGGCCGCAGGCTGGAAGCCTCACTGTGCGCTGCGCTGGCCAAGCTCTCGACATGACGCCTAGCGCACCTCACCGCATCCCTCTGCCTGTCGAACTGAGCGGGACCGTGGATCTTGAGCTCGTCTTTGCAGCAGACGCTGGCCACGTCAGCGTGATGCGTCTGGACCCCGCATGAAAACTGGCGGCGAGCTCGCGCGGCGGCTCAGCCAATTCGATGCCACCTGTGTCGTGATCGGGGCCATCATCGGCGTGGGCATCTTCTTCTCGCCCGGGCAGATCGCGCGCACGGCGGGTTCTAGTTCTATTGCGTTGGCCACATGGGGAGCAGGGGCTTTTGCTGCGTTGTGCGGCGCGCTGTGTTTTGCGCGCATCGGTCGCAACTATCCGCGGGCCGGAGGGCAGTACGAAATCCTGCGCGATGCCAACGGACCATTCACGGGCTTCCTCTGCACCGTGATCAACGCGACGGCCATCATTCCGGGAAGCGCGGCGGTCATCGCGATCATCTGCGCGCGCAACCTCGTCACGCTCGTCGCGGGTAGAGAAGCGAGTGCGATGGAAGAGGCGTGGCTCGCGCAAGCGCTCATCGCAGGTGTGGTGCTCGCGAACTGCGTGGGCGTGCGCTCTGGCGCGAGCCTTCAAAACTTCAGCGTCATCGTCAAGCTCGCGTTGCTTGTGGCCATCGTGGGGGGAGCCTTCTGGATGCTGACTCAGGCCGCGCCGCTGTCGCCCGTGGCCACGCAGGAGGCCACAAGGCCGGCTATTCGCGGAGGCGTGTTGGGCGCTGTGATGGCGGGGCTCATTCCGGCGTTCTTTGCCTACGGAGGTTGGCAACAAGTCCTGTGGATGGCAGGGGAAGTGCGCGACGCTGAGCGCCGTGTGCCGCGGGCCATCCTCATGGGAATGGCGGTGGTGGTGGCTGTGTATCTCTTGGCGAACTGGGCCTACTTTGCGCTGCTCGGATTCGATGGCGTGGTCGGGGCCAAGGCTCTCGCGGCCGAGTCGATGCAGCGTGTCGCAGGGGACTTTGGCGCGCGCCTCGTAGCCGCAGGGGTTTGCATCTCAGCCCTCGGAGTCTTGAACGCGCAGTTCTTGAGCGGCCCACGCTTGCTCTACGCCACCGCGCGGGATGGCCGTTTTTTCTCCCTGTTCGCGCGCATCGCTCCTCGCGCTCAAACCCCCGTGACGAGCATCCTTGCTCTAGGCGTGATCTCAGCCTTGCTGCTCTTGCTAGCCGGTGAGGATGGCATCGAGCGCCTCACGGCGTGGGTCGTGATCCCCGACGCGGTGTTCATGATCCTCACGGCGTTGGCGTTGCCCATCTTGGAGCGACGGCGCGGAGTCTCCACAGGCATGGGGATGCTCACAGCCACGCTTGTATTCGTGCTCGTGGAATGTGCGGCTTTGGTTGGGGCTGCCCTGAATGAATCGGTGCACGCCGCCGCGCTTGCGGGCTTCGTTTGGATGGGCTGCATGGCTCTCCTGTGGTGCTTCTTCTTCCGCCGAAAAACCGCGAACTGAGCGAGGGCGCTAAGCTCATGTTGCGAGGAGTTCCCGCGTCCAGATGCGTTTGCAATTGGTGATCCGTGAAGCGGGTGTCCAGCGCACCTACGTGCCTCTTGGGCCGGAAGTGCGTCTCGGTACGGATGCCCTTTGCGAGGTGCGCTTCGCTGCACAGGACTCGCCCATGGTGGCGCCTCTCCATGCGCGCATCTCCGCCATTGGCATGAAGCTGATGGTCGAGTCCCTGCAAGGCTCCATCCTGCTCGTGGACGGTGTCAGAAGCGACTCCGCAGAGCTCGGCGACGGCGCGGTTCTCACGCTGGGCCTTGATGGCCCGCAGGTGCAAGTGCACCGCTTGCATTCGCGCGCCCGAGGGCGCACGTTTGCTGAAGTCGTCGAGGACGCGAGCCTATCCACGCGCTTGCATCGCTCGCGCATGGTGCGCGCCGTCAACTTCGGCACGCAGGTGTTGAAGCAATCCTTGGTTCACGGCACGCGGGGACTGCGTCTCGCGGTCATTGGGCTCGGTGCGGTGGTGGTGGCTCTTGTGGCTTTGCTGCTCCACGAAATCCAGGCGCGCAAAGAGAGCGAAGAACGCATCACCCGGGCCATCGCCGAAAACGCGGCAGCAACGACGCCGGAGTCGGAGGCAGTGCGCGAACGCCGCTTGGCGGAAGAGCGCGCTGCACAGGAGAAGCTCCGCAGCGAAGATCGCGCTCGCCACGAGCAAGCGTTGGCCGAACTAGCGCGGTCCTTTGAACGCCAGACCGAACAGTTGAAAAAGAGCCTCGAGGAGGCCTCCACTCGCGCTGTGAAGGCCGAAGAGCGCTTGGCTCAGTTGGAGAAGCTGAGCGCCTCAGCCCGCGATCTTTATCGCCGCAATCTTGGTGCTGTGGGAATGCTGGAGATCGGCGTTTCGTTTTTCTCGCCGCAAGAAAAAGCTTTTGTGCGCTTCGCCGAAGGCAAAGGTGGGCGTGCGATCAGCGGTTCTAGCGGGCCTTTGGTCCTCGGCGGCGAGGGGCGCCGCTACGTGGAATGGCATTCCGGGACCGGCTTTCTCGTGAGCGCGGATGGGCTCGTTGTTTCGAACCGCCACGTGGTGGACCCATGGCATGACGATGAAGATTTCGGCGAAGGCCTGCTGAGCCTCGGCTTTCGCCCGGTGCGCGAACACTTCTTGTTCAGCTTCGCGGGCAGTACGGAAGTTGTAGAGGCGACGCGCGTGTCGGCTCATCCATCGCTCGATGTCGCACTGCTGCGCCTGTCGGGGGGTGCGCAGGGCCGAACGCCGGTCAAGCTCGCAGCGGCGGACCACGTGCCTAGCGTTGGCGGTGAGGTTTTCTTGCTCGGATTCCCCTTGGGCATCGAAGGCCTCTTCACCAAGCTGGATGGAGACAAAGCCAAAGCCGTGATGCAGGGTTCGTTCACCGATGCGGGCGCACTGTTACGGCGCATCGCGGCCATCAACGGGGTGCAGCCTAGCTTCAACGCTGGCGTGCTAGGCAACGTGCTCTCCGAACAACTCTTCTACGACGCCAGCACGACTCACGGGGCCAGTGGCAGCCCGCTGTTTGAATCCTCGGGCGATGTCATCGGAGTGAATCGAGCCATCACCCGCTTCGGCGGCGCGAACATCGGCATTCCGGTTCGCGCTGTGCACGCTCTCCTAGCTCAGCCTCCCGAGGCACGCCCGCCAGAACCGGAACTCTTGTCTTCAGAAGCGGCGGAAGCGAGCAACGCTCCGAAGCCTGTCAGCAAGTAGTCCACGGAGACCGCGAAGCCGGCGCTCAGAAGTCGCCTGTGCCCGCGAGGATGGTGAGTTCGCGGGTCAAGAGAATCTGCGTGCCGTCCGCAAAGGTGCCCACGCAAGCGAGCTGTAGCCCCACATCCACCGAGCACGGAGGCAGAGTGAAGGTCTGGGTGAACACGGTGTTGCCTTGCACTGCATCGTCGCGCAGCCGCGCGAAGATCCACGGAATGGATTGGTGGTCGAGGGTGTGGAAGATGGCCCAAGTGTCCACGTGAACCAGCGGCTTCAGTGCTGTGATGTGCATGCGCCAATCACTGCCAGAGGTGATCTCTAGCGCGCCACCTCCGAGTGCGGTGGCATTGTCGATGGCGAGCGAGAGCACTGGTCCTTGGGCGAGTGACACACTTCCGAGAAGCACGATGGCGGCGATGCATTTGGCGAACATAGGGACTCCGGTTTCCTCGGCCCTACGGGCATGAGGCCAAGGCGCAGCGTGCAATGCTGTCACGCCATCCATCGGCGAAATCCCTACTTCGCTGCTGTTTTCGTGACACTTTCTGCGATGCGCGCCAGATGCCGCGGGTCCCCGCTCAGAGTTTTGTCGTCGAAGACATGGCGCATAACGATGACGACACATGCGCACGCGGCGGCGAGCGCAGAGGAGAACAAGAAGGTGAGATCGGCGCCGAGGCTTTCGCGGGCTTGGCCCGCTAGGAAACCTCCTAGTCCGAATCCCATGCTGAAGCAGATGGAGAACAGCGCCTGCCCCGAGGTGCGGACTTCCGCATCCACGAGACGGCCTAGAGCGTGCACCGCTGCGGCGTACCACAGTCCGAAGCACAGCGCGTGAGTGAGCTGCAAGAGGAGCAGGGGCAGTGCACTCGTGACGAAGGGCATGGCCGCCCAGCGCGCGGCGCAGCACAGCATGCTCACGGCGAGGAGATGGCGCGTGCGGAAGCGTTTGAGAATGGAGCCCGCATGCAAAAGCAGCCAAGCTTCGGCGATTCCGCCGGCGAGATAGATGTTGCCGATGGACTCCTCGCTGATGCCAAGTTCGGTGAAGTGCAAGGTGCCGAAGACTTCATAGTGCGCAAAGGCCGCGGAGTAGGCGATGCTGGTTGCGAACAACACCACGAGCGGCCTGTTGCGCAGGACCGTCTTGAACGCGAGTTTGGGGCGAGCCTCCATTGCGGCCACTTGTGTGCGCGGCAGGCACCACGTGGCGAGGTGAAACGCAGCGAGAGAAGCGCTGGCAATGAGCATGAACAGCTGCGGGTCGCCGTCGCGCAGGCGCGAGACCAAGAACACTCCAGCGGCGTAACCGAGAGTCCCAAAGGCGCGCACCGTGCCGTAACGCGTCCTATCCCCGCGCAGGGTGTCCACGGTGGAAGCATCCAGCATGGCCACTTGAACGTGGCATGCCCAGCCTTGAACGACGAGCAGCACAGCCACGGCGCCCACGCTGTGCACGAAGGGCCAGCAACCGAGCACCAACACCCCAAGGGCGCTCAAGACACGTTGCAACAGCAAGCGGCACTGAAATGCATCGGCGAGGCGACCGACCACCAGGTTGGCGGTGACGATGGATGCGAGAAAGAGCGCGCTGAGAAGTCCTGTGGTGCTTGTGGAGAACCCGAGAGCTTGCTTGACGTAGAGCACCCATTGGGTCGAGAACGCCCCAATGAAGGCCATGTAAGTGACGAAGGCGATGCGATGACCAACGAGTGACATGCAGGTGCGGCGAGCTGCCGCAGTCGTGGAGCCAACGCGCGGCTTCACCCACTCCCGCGCGGAAGATTCCCCGATGCAGCGGCGCCCGCATGATGCGCCCTCTCAGACAAGACGGCAATCAAGGCGCGAACGGCAACAGGGGATGCCTCGTGTGCGCGGCCTCTCACTTGCTTAGAGGCAGGCCGCCGCAATCCGCGCAGCAAAGACCTGCGGCAGATTTGCAACCCTCATGGAGCCTGCAAGGATGAAACGACTGTTGATCTTGACGCCTCTATTGTTGCTCGCCGTGTTCGCGGCAGCAGCTTGGCCGAGTGCGTCTGTGTTGACGCCAACCAAGCCGCCAGAGTCTGCGCTGGCTCCAGCGATGCAGAGTGCTGCCCCTGCGCTTCTGCTGGGGGATTGGGCCATGAGCCCTGCGGCCACACGCGGCCGCAAGTCCTATGCGCGTTGGTGCATTGGTTGCCACGGGGATGAAGGCTTGGGAGATGGCAAGGCCTCCGAGTGGATGTCCCCGAAGCCACGCAATTTCCAAAAGGGCTTCTTCAAGTTCCGCACCACACCCTCGGGCGCATTGCCCACGGCTGAAGACGTCATGAAAGTCGTCACGCGCGGCTTGCCTGGCAGCGCGATGCCTTCATTCGAATTGGTCTCCGAGGGCGAACGCCGCGATCTCGTGGCTTGGGTTCTGCATCTCGCAGGCTTCGGTGTCGCGAAGCTCGAAGCCGAAGTGTTGCGTGACAGCGAGAAGCTCACCCGCGAGCAGATCCTCGCGAATCATCTGCCCGCGTTGAGAGCAGCAGTGGATGCGCGCTTTGCGACGGCCACTCCCATTGTGCTTCCGCCTGAGACGCCCGCCGATGAGGCTTCGCTTCAGCGCGGACGCGCGCGCTATGCGAAGGAGTGTGCGGCCTGCCATGGAGTCTTGGGGCTCGGTGATGGCACGAGTTCCACCACCCTGCGCGACTGGCAAGGCGCAGCCATTCTCCCGCGAGATTTCAGTACCGGCGTGTTCCGCGCGGGAAGCAGCAATGCAGACCTGTACGTGCGCTTGAAGACCGGGCTGATGGGTACACCCATGCCTTCCATTAGCGGAACGGATGCAGATCTCTGGGATCTCGTGCACACCATTCGGAGCTTCGTTACGGCTCCTCATCAAGGAGCATCGCGATGACCACCAACACTGTTGCGCCAGTCCTCGTGGACGGCCGTGAGCTCGTCAACAAGGCCCTAGTGAAGTGGCACTTCGTCATGGCCGTGTGCTTCATGCTCACATCCATGATTGGAGGCTTGCTGATTTCGTTCCAATTCCTCGATGCCTACATGTTCGAGGGCATCCCTTGGCTGGCCTACGGACGAGTGCGTCTGTTGCACACCAACGAGATCGCCTATGGCTTTCTCGTGAACGCATTCCTCGGCGCCATCTACTACGCCATCCCCCGCATGACCGGCCGGCCCGTGTTTTCCGACAAGCTGGGCTGGTTCATCCTCTGGGTTTGGCAGTTCACGGTGGTGGCCACCAGTGTCGGACAGTTGCTCGGCTTTACCCAAGCCCTCGAATGGGGCGAGACACCCACGGGCTTCAAGCCCGGCACCTTTGAGCTGGAATACATCCCTGTGGATTTCCTCATCGAGGTGGGTGCTGTGCTGGTGGCCATCCAGTTCCTGACCTCCATCTTCAGGAGCATTCACCAGCGGCTGTATGTCTCGCTTTGGTACTTCAGCGCGGCGTTCATCTGGCTCATCCTGACTTATGTGATGGGCAACAACCTTCCGGAATGGGTGCTGCCAGGCTCATCCGGCGCAGCCACGGTCGGGTTGTTCATTCACGACCTCGTGGGGCTGTTCGTGACCCCGTTGGGTTGGGGCCTGATGTACTTCTTCGTGCCCATCATTCTGCGCAAACCGGTGTGGAGCCATGCGCTCTCCACCATTGGCTTCTGGGCGCTCGCGTTCTTCTACCCCTTGAATGGCGTGCATCACTTCTTGCTGTCATCGATTCCCATGTCGGTGCAGTACGGCGCAGTGATCAGCACCATCGCCGTCGAGATCGTGGTCACCACGGTTGTCGTGAATTTCTTCGCCACCATGAGAGGCAGTGGCGCAGCCTTGCGCACCAATCTGCCGATTCGCTGGTTCTACACAGGCATGGTGTTCTACTTCACCACCTGTTTGCAGTGCGCCTTCCAGACCACCCTCACCGTGCAGGAAATCATCCACTTCACGGATTGGGTGCCTGGGCATGCGCACCTCGTCATGCTCGGCGTATTCGCCATGTGGCTCATGGGCATCATCACTTGGATGTGGCCGCGCCTGACGGGCCGCGAGTGGTACAGCCGCGCGCTCAACAGTTGGCACTACTGGCTCACCATGCTGGGCGTGCTGATCATGTTCTTCGACCTCGTGGCGGGCGGTCTCGTGCACGGCTTCATGTTCAAGGCCATGGCGCCGTGGATGGACATCGTTGAAGCGCTGAAGCCCTTCTGGGGCGTTCGCACGTTTGCGGGAGCCATGATCGTGGCAGGCCAAGTGCTGTGGGCGTGGAACCTCTACAAGACAGCCCACGGTTCAATGCCCTACGACGCTTCGCGAGACATCGTGCAGGGAGAGGAGAACTGACATGGATCGCGTCAAGCCCATTCTGTTTGTGGCCGGCATTGGCTGCTTTGTGTTCTCCGTGGCCCTCTCCGGCCTCTATCCATGGCTGATCTCCGGCGGACGTGAACCGGAGCACACCCTAGAACAGGTCTCGGCGGATGTCACACCAGAGTTTCGCGAACTGAAAGCCCAGTTCCCCGTGAAGTTTGCCGCAGCTTTCCCCGAGGCAGCGGCGGCTCTCTCAGGGCAGGAGCTCGCAAAGCTCGATGCCATGGATGCGCGCCGCGCAGCGAGCGAGAAGGCATGGCAGGCAGCCCATGCGAAAGCACTGCGCCGCGGCCGCGATATCTACATCGCCGAAGCTTGCTGGCATTGTCACAGCCAGTTCGTGCGTCCGGTGGCGAACGAAGAGCAACGCTTTGGCCGCATCCGCACCATGCGGGACGACAACAACACGCTCCAACGCCCCATGCTTTGGGGTACGCGGCGCGTGGGCCCCGACCTCACCAATGAAGGCGGCTTGCGTAGCAATGACTGGCACATGGCGCACCTCGTGGATCCATCCGCTACGTCGCCGGGTTCCATCATGCCGCGCTACACGTGGATGCAGGAGAAGGGTTGGCAGGTTCGCGCCACCATCGACTCCAACATCGCCGCGCGCGAAGGCTTGCCTGAGGAAACAAGCCACGCCTTGCCAGGCGTGTATCCCACGCAGGCCGAGGCCGAGGCTGCGATGAAGCGTTTGCAGGACGCACCTCCCGCCAACATGGAAGAGGAAGTCGAGCGCTTGTTTGTGACCGAGGCGATGGGCCCGACGGCAGACGCGTTGGCTTTGATTGCTTATCTCCAATGGCTCGGACGCTGGCAGGCTCCCGTTGCGGAGGGCACACGATGACTGAGCACACGACAGCGCAGGACACGGGAACAGTGCGTCAAGACGGCGGGCCGTTTCGCGTGTTCATGGCGCGATTCTTCCTCACGGTCGTGGCCCTCGCGGGCCTCGGCTTTGTCTACAAGCTCTGGGAGTTTTTCGAGGATCTCTCCAATTCCGCAGGGCTCCGTTTCGCGGGCGCGCATCTTCTGAGCTACCTCTTGGTGGCAGGTGGCTTCCTCGCCCTACTCGGCTATTCGTTCCTGACGGGGCAGTTTGCGGCTATCGAACAACCCAAGCACGACTTGTTGCAGAAGGAGATCGAACGTGATCGCGCAGAATTCGGAATCTGAGGTCATCACACACGAAGAGCGCAACGATCAGGTGCACTACCAGCACCGCTACGACCATGGTCGTATGCCGGCATTCATGAAGTTCGTCTGGATCGGCTTCATCGTGCTGATGTTCTGGTATGTGAGCCGATTCCTCCTCGACGCCGTGGGCGCCGAAATCGGAAGCTGAGAGATGCAGGCTGCCATGGCGGCACCGCTGCCACGGGCAGCCGAAGCCAGCGCATGCGCGTTTTGCGGGCTACCTGCGAAAACGCCGCGTGACACTGAGCTGGCGTGGTGTTGTCTCGGTTGCCGCTTGGCCTACGACGCCGGCGGCGGCGGGCCAGTGCGTTTCCTCGAAGCGCGGCTGCTGCTCTCTGCGTTTCTTTCCGTCGGACTGATGGAATTCAGCATGGCTCTTTACGGCGGAGCTGTGTACGGCGCGGAGCAGGACGAAGGTCTCCGTCTCGTGGAGGCAGCCGGGCGCTTGATCCTCCCGCTCTTGGCTGTGCCCGTGCTGGCCTTGCTTGGCTGGCCCATGTTGTGCGGCGCGTTGCGCGACTTGCGCGGCGGCGTGGTTCGACTCGATGGCTTGGTGGCCCTCGGCACCTTCGCCGCCTTTGCGCTCTCGTTTTGGAACACGTTCGTGGGCGGAGGCGAGGTCTACTACGAAACCGCGGCCATGGTGCTGGTCTTGGTCGCGTTCGGCCGTCGGCTTGAGGCACGCAGTCGACAACATGCGCGGAGCGCGGCGGAGGCCGTGGCCGCATTGCTGCCCGAGGTCGCAAGGCGACGCAATCCTGACGGAACCATCGAGGAAGTTTCGCCTCGCACACTGGCGAAGGGCGACGTGGTGCTCATTGCTCCCGGGGCCCGCGTGCCCGCGGATGTATGCGTTCTGGACGGCATGAGTGATGTGGTGTCCGAGCATCTCACCGGCGAAGAAGCCGCGCGCGCGGTCCACGCGGGTGATGCTGTGGATGCTGGTGCCATCAACGGCAAGGGCCAACTCACAGCGACGGTCACGGCCGCCACAGCCGAGGGCAGTCTCGCGCGCGTGTTGCGGCTCCTCGAAGCGCCGCTGCCTTCGACACGCTTGCTGCGGCTCACAGATCGTCTGTCTTCGTGGCTGGCTCTTGTGGCTGTGGTGTTGGCCGCAGTCGCAGCTGCGCGGGGCTACAGCGTTGGCGGCAGGGATGAAGCGCTGCGCGCGGCACTGGCCGTGCTCCTTGTGGCTTGTCCTTGTGCCTTGGGATTAGCCATTCCGCTGGCCTTCCATGCGTTGCGCACCCGTCTTGTGGGCAAGGGCGTGCTCGTTGAAGAAGCCGTGGCGTTGGAAGTGCTGCCAGTCATCGACACCGTGGTCTTCGACAAGACGGGCACGCTCAGTGATCCCGCGCGCATGCGCGTGGCCGCTTGGGGTGGGGTCTTTGCGGCCAGCCGCAGACTGTCGGCCTTGGTGCGCGCTTCAGGGCACAGCCTCGGTCGCGCCTTCGAAGTCGACTTGCCCTGCAACTCTCTCGAAGCCATTCCTGGTTGCGGTGTGCGGGGCGAAGTGGAGGGCGTGCCTGTGATCGCGGGGCATCGCGCGTGGGTGCTAGCTAGCTTGCCCGCCTTGCCGCGCTCTAGCGCAGAGCAGGCGCTGCTGGCAGCCGCGACGAATGCGGAAGCTGAGGGCGGCAGCGTCATCGTTTCGGCCGAAGGAGGGCGCATTGCGGCTTTCGCTGCAGTGGTGCAAGAACTGCGGCCCAGCGCGAGTAGTGCCATCGCGGCTCTCAGAGCGCGCGGCGTGCGTGTGCTCATTCTGAGTGGCGATCGCAAGGCGAATGTTGAGGCTCTCGGCCGACTCTTGGGCGTGGCGGCGGAAGGAGAGCTCCGCCCCGAGGAGAAGCTCGCTCGCGTGGCTGCATTGCGCGCGGCTGGCGCGCGGGTGCTGGTGGTTGGTGATGGCGTGAACGATGCGCCGATGTTGCGCCACGCCGATGTCGGCGTCGCCATGGAATGCGGCAGCGCCACCGCACGCAACGAAGCGCAAGTCTCCATGTTGCATGGCGACCTGATGGGGGTGGCTTTGCTGTTTGCAGCCGCGCAGAAGCTGCGCAGCACAGTGCGCGGGAACTTGTTCTGGACCTTGTTCTACAACGGTGCGGCCATGGTGTTGGCCGTGCTGGGGCTTGTGCATCCGCTCATTGCCGCCGCGGCCATGGTGTTCTCTAGCTTGGCGGTTTCTTGGCGCAGCACGCGCTTGCTGCAAGCGGAATTTGCCCCATGACGAATCTCGTGCAACTCGTCTTGGCGGGGGCCAGCTTCGGACTCTTGAATGCGTTGCATTGCGTGGGCATGTGCGGTGTCATGGCCCTGAAGGCCGGCACAGCGCGACACGGATTGCTCGCGTTTTCTGCGGGCAAGACGACGGCGTATGTGCTCTTTGGTCTTGCGGCTGGCGCCGTTGGTGAGGCGCTCGGGAGTTTCGGCAGCGTGCCGCGCTTCGCCCTCGGCGCCGTGGCCGTACTCGCCATCACGTGGAGTGCGTTGCGGTTGGTCTGGCCTGCGGGCTCTCCGCGACCGCTGCCGCGCTGGATGGCGTGGTGGTTGCCGTGGCAGCGCGGACTCCACCGACTGGCGGGGGCGGAAGGTGCGTTCTTGCTCGGCGCGGGCGCTGCGGCCCTGCCCTGTGGCGTCGTGCACTTGGCCCTCTTGCAAGCGGCGGCCTCGGCTAGCGCGCTCGGTGGCGCGGCCAGCATGTTGGCCTTTGGAGTGGGAACGCTGCCAGCTCCTTTGTTGGCGGGCTGGCTGGCGCGAAGAAGCGGGGTCTTTCAGCGCCGCGAGGCGCGCTGGGTCTTGGCCGGTCTTCTGATGCTCACGGCGGCCTACGCGGCTTGGCGCATGCAGCAGAGCGTCTTTGCGGCAGCAGATCAGCCGCCACCATGCTGCCACTGAGAGATGCGGATCGTGTGAAAGTGCTGAGCGCCGTGGATCGCACGGGGCCGCGCTATCGCTTGCGTCGCGTGCTGTCCATCACGGCCTCAGTGGGTGTGTTGGTGCTTGTGCCTGCGCTGCATGTGGTGCGGATGGATGTGTGGGGCGGAGAACACTGGTTGTTGGGCGAGCGCGTGAGCTTCATCACGGCGCTCAAGGGCTTTGTGGTTGCGATGGGTGTGCTTTATGGCGGCACCTTCGTCAGCAACATGCTCTTTGGGAGGTTCTTTTGCGGATGGGGCTGCCCCGTGGGGCATGTCAGCCGTTTGGGAGAGGAAGTGGCTGTGCGGGGCAAGACCCGTCGGCAGCGAGTTGTGCAGCACGCCTTGGGAGCCTTGTTCGTGGCCTCGTTCCTTGCGGCGTGCATGAGTTGGTGGGTGGACCCGCGGGTGCTCGTGGATGGAAGCCCCACAGCGCGCTTGGTGACGCTTGGCATCCTCCTCGCGCTGGCCGGCGGAGGCTTCTGTCATGCGTTTTTCTGGCAGTTCACCTTCTGCCGTTCCGTGTGTCCCATTGGGATCTACTACCGCTATGTGACTTCTCGCGCACCGGTGGGTATCGCGTTTGACAAGGCCTCCGGCGCCTGCGTCAACTGCCACTCGTGCGAGAAGGTCTGTCCGGTGGACTTGGATCCAAGGACTTTTGGCGATGAGTCGGCGTTTCACGTGGACGACGAGAACCGTGTAGGCCGAAACAACGACGCGGAATGTCTGCGCTGCGGTGACTGCGTCGAGGCCTGCCGCATGATCTTCGCCAAGAAGAAGGGCATCCTTCCACCTCTCCGTCTAGGACGCATTCTGCGTTCGAGCAAGAAGGCTGCGTCCAAGGCCGAGCGTGCTGGCATGGATGTGTGAGTTGAAGATCCACGCGGCGGCCGCAAAGTAGGCGCGCATGGCACGCCTTGGCGACACGCATGTGGCCATCATCGGAGCGGGCGCCGCAGGCCTGAGTGCCGCGATCGGTCTGGCTCGTCTCGGCGTGCGCGTCACTCTGATTGAGGGCGCGCGCAAGCCTGGCGCCGAGAACTGGTCTGGCGCGGTTTACTTCTGCGAAAACTTGGCGCGGCCAGAGATCCTCGGGCACGAGTTGCTGGCGCAAACGCCCCTCGAACGCAGAGTGCAGCGCCGCGGACTGCTCATTTGCGATGGCGAACGCGCTGTGGGCGCAGCTCTCAAGTCCGAACGTGCATTCCGCCACGTGCACACGGTGTTGCGTCCGCTCTTCGATCAGGATCTCGCCGCCAAGGCCGTGATGTTTGGCGCCACGTTGCTTGCGGACACGACGGCTCTCGCCCTCACGCGCCGCGGCGGCCAAGTCACGGGCGTGCTCACAGACCGAGGCGCCATCGACGCAGACCTTGTGTTTCTCGCCGAGGGCGACGCAAGTCAGCTTGTCGCGCGCGAAGGCCTAGAGCTCATGGCTCCGGGGAAAGATGGGATGGCGCGCCCTGCATTCTTGCAGGGCATCAAGGAAGTTCTGGCGCTTCCAGCTCATGTCATCGAGTCGCGCTTCGGGCTAGCAGCGGGGGAGGGCGCGTGTTTCGAAATCCTGCTCCGCAACGGCACGGTGGATGGTCGGCCTGTGCCGCTCAATGCGGGAGCATTCCTCTACACCAACCGCGAGTCGCTCTCTCTCGGACTGGTGATGCCGTTGGAAAATTTGGCGGAGTTCCAAGCGCCGCATCATCGGCTCATGGAGTGGCTGAAGGCCCTGCCAGCGTTGCAACCGCTGCTCGCCGGGACAGAGACTCTGAGCTACGGCGCCAAGCTCATTCGTGGTGGCGGACATCGCCAACGCCCACGCCTCGTGATGGACGGCTTGGTAGTGGGTGGCGCTGCGGGCGGTTTTGGCGTGGACTTCCCGGCCCCGAACTACACCGGCCCCGCCACCTACTGTGGTTTCGCCCTCACCGTAGCTGTGCGGCAACTGAGGGATGGCGGGGCTCCATTCAGCGCCGCGGCCCTCGATGCGAGCTATGGCGCCATGTTGCGCGACAGCCGCTACTGGAAGGACGAAGAAACGCTGGCCGGGTGGCCAGAGTTCGTCGCGAGCACGCGCGTCTTCTTTGACGCGCAGGCGGCAGTGATTCCCGCAGCGGTCGATGCGCTCACTCGGCCCAACGGTTCTCTGCGCGCGGCGCGTGCGGCCGCAGAGTCTGCATCAGGCCCGGGGGGCTTCGCAGCACTCAAGAAGGATGCCCTCGCGGCGGCGAGCGCGTTGCAAGCGCGTGGAGGCGAGCTCTTGGCCGCACTGGCCGCGTTGCCGTCTCAATGCCTCAATACCGTGTGGCTGCGGCGCGCCGCGCAACCTTCTCACGATGAACGCCTGATTCCGCTTGTCTGGGAGCGCACGCCGCAGACGCGATCCTTGCCGGCGGTGCTCGCTCGCCGCTCGGCCCGGCTGAGCGCGGGCCTTGCAGCAGCACTCTTTGAGCTTTATCGCAACGACGCGACGCCGCTGCGGCAGAAACTGATCTCGGCGCGCGCTGCGCTGCTCCGTCGATTGACGGTGCTGGACTTGGTGGCGTTGCCTTGGGCGTGGTGGCGAGGAAAACCTGATGCGCCACTGCCGAAGGCACTCCTCGCTCCGGACTACTTAGCGGCGCCCGTGCGGATGGACATGGATGCGCGCTTGGGCTTGCTCGAATACTCCGGCGAGCACCGAACGCACATTCGTTTCACAGCTCAACGTGATGCCACGGGAGTTCCCGATCATGCACAGAGCCCGCTGTTCACGATCTGTCCGGCCCACGTTTACGACCGCACCACGGATCCCGCGGGCAGCGGTTCCGTCGCTGTGCTCCATGAGAACTGCATTCGTTGCGAGAGTTGCTGGCGTAGCGATGACCGACATGTGGATTGGGGCCGTAGTCGCGGACAACGCACAGAATTCGCCGTTTCGAGCCCCGCGGCGGCGTGGTTGGAAGAGAGTCTGAGTGCTGCGTCACTCGCGACCTCTCGCGGTCGTGATGTTCCGCGCCAACACGCGGAGCAGTGCCGTGTCGGTGCTGCTCCGGCCATCGGTGCGCTACGCCGCAGGCTGAGTGGATTCTTGGCCCATTTGCAAACAGCTCCGCCCGTGCTGACGGGACGCCAGCAGGCGGATCTTCTGCAACACGCTCAGGCGTTGGCAGAGGTGGTGCTAGCCGCGGCCGATGCAGGGGCGCAATGGCCTGCAAGTGATCTGCGCGCCATCGCCAGCGCGTTGCAAGCTCATGCATCCGCAGGGCGGTATTTCCAATGTGAAGCCGATGCGTTGCTGCTGCGGGACTCAGTTCTTGCGCAGGAGTGCCATGGGGCCCTCGCTGTTGACGATGTCGAGCTTGACACGGCATGTGTCCGCGTGCGTCGTGGAGAACTCGCGCAAGTGTTCGGGCGCACGGAGATGTTTGCTGCGGATGACGCATCGGAGTTTTCACGCGCCTCGCAGGCGGCGCTGTTGGAAGTGTTGCGCGGTCATCGTGACCCTGCAGAGGCGGCGACCCGCGTGCTTCTGCGCGCGCTATCGGGCTTGAGTCCAGCGTTGGGCTGGCTGGCGGCAGAAACCGTGCTGGCGCGCGCACTAGCTGATCAGGCCGGTCTCGCTTTAGCGGAGAACGAGCTCTGCGGCGTGCCTGAAGGTGCGTGGACCCACTCGGACACTGCAGCCTCTGGTTGCGTCGTGAGTGGCACGGGCTTCGGAATCACGCTGCCATCTCAACAACTGTTGTGTGTCGCTGAGCGTCTAGCCCTCACGGCAACTCCGACGGCGGCAGGGCGCGCTGGAGCGCTCGGGTTGCGGGCCGCGCGGCCGGGGGTTCTCGCCTTCGACGGGGCGGCTTGCAAGATGACCTCGGCGCAAACGGGGTTGTGCGCCCGTGCGCGTGCTCTGCGCGACCAACTCATCGTGGACGTCGCGCTCGGCGTTGCCGAGGTGCTCGAAGAGCGAGCTCGCGAACATGCGCTCTCGAGGGTGCAGTTCCCCGGACTCTTCCGGGACGTGCGCGGACGAGATGGAGTGGCGAAGTTCGGGGCCGTGCGCGAACTACTCGGCGGCCTTGCAGTGGCTTGCACGACACTGCGGGCGCTGGCGCGTTCCACGGCTCATGACAGCGCGGCCCGTCTCGCGCTGCGCCTGCTCGGGCCCGGGCCGCGCTCTGCGGCGTACCTTGCAGGTCAGATTCTCGGAGGCACGGCCTACTCCGAAGAAGATGAGGTTGGGCGGTGGTTCCGCGACGCCGCGGCTTTCGGGCGCGTGGCAGCGGACCTCAAGCAGCGCGCAGCCGACGAGAGCCAGCAAGCTCTGTCGTTCACAGCGACGAGCGCGTTCATGCCAGCGGGTTTCTCACGGCTAGGTGAACTAGCGCGCAACATGGATGCCGCTTTGAGCAAGGCCGCGCAGGCCGTCGCGGCTCAGTCTGCGGACGCACGGCGAGGGCTAATCCGCGATGCGGGTCGTCTGCTTGAAATGCACACCGCGGCGTTGGCTTTGGCCGAAGCTCATGAATGGGATGCGGCGGCAGGCCGCGATGGCGTGGTTCAGCGCGCCGCTTTGGAATGGACGTTGTCGCACGCGACACGCAAGGCGAATGCGTTGTGCGAGCGGGCCAGCGAAGCGTCGGATCTCATGGACTTGGGTCGCGAGACCTTGAGCCGTGGTCTCGATGCAGCGCCGAGCGCAGGGACCTACGCAGATCTCTTGGCGGATGGCAGCACCTTCAGCAGTGGCGACTCCGCGCGCGCGAGCACGGCATCGGCCACGCCCGAACTCATGGCGGCTGATCCTGCGCTGTGGCCGCGTGTGGCTCCGCGCGCCGAGTGGACGGCCAAGCGCACCCACGCGTGGCGTCGCGCCCTCGAACATCGCCACCACCTAGCTCACGAAGACATCGCTGAATTGCGGGCGCGTGGCGCGTTCCGCATGGTCATTGAGGAGGAACTCGGAGGGCTAGGCCTGACGAAACTGGCCTACTACGCGAACTGCGCGGTCATGGCGCGTCATGGAGACATCTCCGAAGCCATTGTGGTCATGGGCTCCATGAGCATCGGCTGCTTGCCCATGGTGATCGGGCTTGAGGAGGACTTGCCGACCATCGAAGTGGCGTTGCGTTCAGCGCTTCGGCAATCCGGTGAGTTGCAGGGCCTGTTGGAAGCGGGCTCCGTGGATGCGCGGCGCGCGGCGGCGCAGAAGCTCGCGCGAGACAAGTCCCTGCGCGCCGTGTCAGGCCCCTTGCGCAAGGCCCTCGAAGCGGACGTGTTGGACATGGCCGCAGGACAGGTCACCCTCGCGGACTACCTGCGTCGTGTGCAGGAAGCACTCGATAGCGTGTCTGCGCGCGCGGCCGCGCTGCGCTTCTTCCTGCGCCTGCTCGCCTCGGGACGCATTTCGGCCTTCGCATTGACGGAACCTAGCGCTGGCAGCGACACCGCGCGGGTGCGCACCCATGCCACTTTGGTGCGCGTCCCCGCCGTGGCGGACCCGCGGGGCTTCCATCGCTTCACTCCTGAAGGGGGAGTCGGGGAACGCACGCTCTTCCAGCGCGAGGACTTTGTGTTCCGCGAGGCCGCCATCTTCTGGCGCGATGCGCAGGGTCAGGAACATCTAGTCGAGTGGTCTGATCGTGGCGAAGCGGCTTTGCCTCGGCGCTCTGTGACACTCGGTGGCGAGCGCATCCCCATTCATGACCTTGGGCGAGCCGTGCCCAGTGCAACCGGCTTCAGCTATGCGTACTGGCGCGTGCAGGGCGCGAAGATGTGGATCACCAACGCGAGCATCGCTGGTGTGATGGTGCTCTACGCCCGCACGGCCTCCGGGATTTCCGCCTTTGCACTCGATGGACACGCAGAGGGTCTGGTGGTCGGACGCGACGAGCACAAGCTTGGTCAACGCGGCAGCACCACCAACGAATTGGTTTTGAATGATGTGCGCATCTCGGAAGACCAGATCATCGGCACCGAGGGTCGCGGCCAAGAGAATGCGCTCGAGACCTTGAACGTGGGCCGCACGGGCTTGGCGTTCATCGCTGGCGCAGAAATGCAGGGTCTCGTGGATGCGGTGCGAGCCTGCATCGGTGTCGAGTCGGCGACGCCTGAACTGCTGCATGCCCTCGGGCGGGTGAGCCTAGATCTCCTAGTGACCGAAGCCCTGGCCACGCGCGTGACGGGTCGCTTGGATCATGAGGCGACGCGCTCCATTCGCATGGACAGTGCGGCCGCGAAGACGCTCGGCACCGAAGCGTTGCAGCGCGTGCTCACTCGTCTTGAAGAGGCGCTGCCGCGCGAAGCGGTCTTAGAGAGCATGGCCTTCGAAAAACGCCGCCGCGATAGCCGTGTGTTGTCGATTTACGAAGGCACCAACGAGGTGCAGCGCTTTCTCCTTGCGCGCGATGTCTTGGATAGCTTCGCGAGCGAATCGAACTCAACAGTGGACCCGGATCTCATGCAGAGCGTGGCCGAGTTGCGCACGGTTGCAGGGGCGCTGCGCAAGGATGCCGGTTTGCAGCCCCTCGGCTTCATGGGCGCGGATGGTTTCATTGCTGCGGCGGGGGCAGAGTCGCTGCGAACGCGAGCCATCGCAGCCAGCGCCTGTGATTCGCGCTGGAAAAACGTCCTCGACAACGCCACACGGCTGGTGTCCGCGGACACCGCGCGGCGAATGCGCGTTCGCTTCACAGAGATTCAACAAGCAACGCAAGAACTCCGCCTAGGCATGGAGCCAGTGCTAGCGCACTTAGGTGACGAAGCGCTCCTGCAACAGGACCACGCGCGAGATCGAGCCCTCGCGGAGAGAGCGGCGGCGCCGGCTCATGCACCGCTGCGTGTGGCGTTGATTCTGGATCCGCAAATCGAACTCTTACCTTCGGCATGGGCCACCGAGGAGAGATTCACTCATGGAACGCGCACGCTTTCCGCGGGCGATCGGCAAGTGCTCGGGCTGGCCAGGATGTTGCGAACGCAGCACGGCGCGGAGGTGGCGCTGTTTGCAGCGGGCTCGGTCAACGGTGTGCCCGTGCTGCGCGAGGCTCTCGCTCTCGCGGGCGATCGGGCCATGCTGATGGAGGAACGCGGCGAAGGCACGTTGGCCGCAAGTCTCGCGGAGGCCTTTGCAGAGGCCCTGAGCTTCACGACGGCTGCTGAAGAACACGCTTTCGATCTGGTCCTGGCCCATGAATCGTTGGCGGCTGTTGCGCTGCCGTTGGCGACCCGCATGAGCCTGCCCGTGGTGGAGGGCGTGGAAGAGTTGCGGGCGATGGTTGCGGATCAGCACTGGTCCTTCAGAGTGCGCGGCGCTGCGGGCTCCGAGGGCGCGGCCATCGAAGAGCCCGCATTACTCCTTTGTCGCGGCGAGCTGACGGCGGCGCAGATGCGCTTCAGCATCGAGGACTGGCGCCGCGCTCAAGCGCTAGATGTGGCGGTGGTTCCAGCGCCGCATCCCGGCCTCGCGGCCAGCCTTCATCTCGCAGAGTCCACACGAGGCACGGACGCGTCCCTCGATTCGCGGGAGTCCAACCAACGAACCCCTGCGGAGCGCGTGTTGGCGTTGGCTGGCGCGTCGGCAGGGTCTGCGGCCGTCGCGGTCGTGAGGGAACTAGGGCCGGTCGCGTTGGAACGAGAGGCCTGCATTGCCCTCGTCCTTGCGAATGCTGATGGCGTTCCAAGCTCTGGAGCGTCGGCCGCCATCGCTGCAGCTCATGAGCTGCATCGCGATCCGTTGGTGGTGGTGCTGACGGGAGGAAGCGCTGAGAGCGAGCTGGCGTCGGCGGTTCAATCCTTGGCGGGACTCGGCGCAACGCGTTGTGCCGCTGTCCTCTGGCCTGAGTTCGCTGCCGCTGGTCTCAACACGCAAGCGGCCGCCTTGCGGCCATTGTTGGCCACGTTGCGCGGGGACCTGTGCGTGGATGCATCGCTGCGCAATGCGGTTCTGTTGGCCTTGCCTGCGGGCGCCACCGTGGTGGACGGAGTGGACGCACTCACACGCACCGCCGAGGAGATTCATGTCCGTGGTGAGCGCCACGGTGGGCGGCTGCGCATGCAGGCACAGCTCCGAGGCCAGCGCTCCGTGTTCATCATCATGGCGCGTTGGCGAGGGAAAGCTCTCGCGGCGAGCGAGGGGGTGCACCGGACGCGGCTTTCTTACCCGTGGCCTGCGAACTCCGTCAGCCTCGATGCTGCGCTGCGACGAGCCGCAGAAGCCGTGGGCGGCGATCTCACCCAAGCGGAGTTCGTCATCGACGTAGGCGCTGGGGTGGGCGGACGCGATGGACTCGAAGAAGTGGTGGCCCCGTTGCAACAAGCGCTGGCATCATGCGGCGTGCGCGGCGTGTGTGTGGGCGCAACGCGCAAGGTCACGCTGGATCTCGGCATCCTGCCCTCGACCCATCAGATTGGACAAACGGGAGTGCGCGTGGCTCCGCGCGTTCTCCTGGCCTTAGGAGTTTCGGGAGCCCCACAGCACATGGGCTGGATCGCCGACTCGACGGTGATTTTCGCCTTCAACAAAGATGCTGAAGCGCCCCTCATGCAGTGGAACCGCACGCGGGCGAAACCACTCGTGGTGCCCATCCATGGGGATCTGTTCCGCGAAGTCCCGCGCTTCATCGAAGCGTTGCGATCTGCAACCGCCGCGCGGAGCTGATCGCTGCGTCGAGGCGGTGTCAGGCTGGGCGTCGCTTGAAGCGTTGACCGAGCAAGAAGGCACCGCTGAGCAAGAGCAAGAACAGCCCGAACCCCACCGGCAAGAACAGCCCTAACTTCGCCGCCTGACCGAAAAACGAGCCGTCATGCAGCGACTCAATGAAGTCCGAGTTGCGCGGCGCCAACTGCAACACGGCTCCGGTTGCGGAATCGATCTGGATTTCCTGCCCCGTCGCGGTGGTGACCTTCAAGAGATTCTTTGTCGGGCGGACGTCGATCCGCGTGATGTCGGACCAGTTCTCAACGCCTGATCCACTCACCCCCCGAGCGATGGGCAGCACCTGCGCTAGCCCGAGTGCAGGGGTTGCGGAACTTGCGACGCACTCTGCCGGCTGCACCCACGACCATTGCTTTTTCACTTGCAGCATGAGCCCACTCAGTACCACCAGCAGCAAGGGAAGGAGGACGACGAACGCGATCCACCAGTGCGCCTTGCGTGTGAACACGATGAACTTCATGAGAGGCTCCCGTCAGATCATAGCGGTTCACTACCGCAGGGATACGCCAAGGCGGCACCCACCCTGATGGGTGAGCACCGCCTTGTGGACGCACAGAGTTCTGATGATCTCAGGCGTTGGACTTGATGCGCATGCCGTAGAACGAGCGGTAGACGAATACCGTGGAGACAAGGAAGCAGACGATGCTCAAGGCGGTGAGCAGCGTCGAATGGCTGCGCAGGCCGAGGGCCAGTTCCACCGCGAGCAGGCCGAAGAGGGTGGTGAACTTGATCACCGGATTCATGGCCACTGAAGAGGTGTCCTTGAAGGGGTCGCCCACAGTGTCGCCCACCACGGAGGCTGCATGGAGAGGTGTGCCCTTCGCGCGCAGTTCCGTCTCCACCACCTTCTTGGCGTTGTCCCATGCACCGCCGGCGTTGGCCATGAAGAGTGCTTGGAATAGGCCGAAGAGCGCGATGGCGATGAGGTAGCCGATGAAGAAGAAGGGGTCGTAGAACGCAAACGCCAGCGTGGAGAAGAACACCGCGAGGAAGATGTTGAACATGCCCTTCTGCGCGTATTGCGTGCAGATGGCCACCACCTTCTTGCTGTCTTCGATGCTCGCCTTCTCAGCGGTGTTGAGGTTGATGTTCTTCTTGATGAACTCCACCGCGCGGTAGGCGCCAGTGGCCACCGCTTGAGTGGAAGCTCCCGTGAACCAGTAGATCACTGCGCCGCCAGCCATGAGCCCCAAGAGGAAGTTGGCGTTGAGCACGGAGAGCTTCTGCAAGAACTCGGTGGGGAACGCCTTCTCGAGGGCCATGATGGTTGCGAACACCATGGTCGTGGCACCGACCACGGCCGTGCCGATGAGCACCGGCTTCGCGGTGGCCTTGAAGGTGTTGCCAGCGCCGTCGTTTTCTTCGAGGTGCTCCTTGGCGCGGTCGAAGTCGGGGGTGAAGCCGAAGTCCTTCTGCACTTCAGCCTTCACATTGGGCACGTTCTCGATGAGCGAGAGCTCGTACACCGACTGCGCGTTGTCCGTCACCGGCCCGTAGCTATCCACAGCGATAGTCACAGGGCCCATGCCGAGGAAGCCGAAGGCCACGAGACCAAAGGCGAAGATGGCTTCGTAGCTCATGAGCGCGTTGAGGCCCATGCCCGAGATCCAGAACGCAATGCCCATGAGCGCTGCGATCACGAGGCCCATCCAGTAGGCGGAGAAGTTGCCTGCGGTGAGGCCTGCCAGCACGTTCAAGGATGCGCCGCCTTCCTTGGAGGCCTCCACGCATTCACGCACGTGACCGGACTTGGTGGAGGTGAAGATCTTGATCACCTCGGGGATGACCGCGCCTGCGATGGTTCCGCAGGTGATGATGGTGCTGAGCTTCCACCAGAGGGTGCCGTCGCCGAGATGCCCGATGAGCATGTTCGATGCGGCGTAGGTGATCGCGATGGAGACGATGGACGTCAGCCAGACGAGGCTGGTGAGCGGAGCTTCGAAATCGAAGTGCTTTGCATTGCCGTACTTGGCCTTGGCCACAGCCTCATTGATCCAGTACGAAACGGCGCTGGCCACGATCATCATGACGCGCATGGCGAACAGCCAGACGATGAGTTGCGCCTGATCCGTCTCCTGCTTCACGGCCAGCAGGATGAAGGAGATGAGAGCCACGCCCGTGACGCCGTAGGTTTCGAATCCGTCAGCGGTGGGGCCCACGGAGTCACCTGCGTTGTCACCGGTGCAGTCCGCGATCACGCCTGGGTTACGCGCATCGTCTTCCTTGATGTTGAAGACGATCTTCATGAGGTCGGAGCCGATGTCGGCGATCTTGGTGAAGATGCCGCCTGCAATGCGCAGAGCGGATGCGCCAAGGGATTCGCCGATGGCGAAGCCGATGAAGCAGGAGTAGGCCATGTCTCCAGGGACAAACAAGAGCACGAGGAGCATGAGCAGCAACTCGACAGAGATCAGCAGCATGCCGATGCTCATGCCCGCCTTCAGCGGAATGGCATAGACCGGGTAGGGCTTGCCTTCTAGTGCGGCGAAGGCCGTGCGGCTGTTGGCAAAGGTGTTCACGCGGATGCCGAACCAAGCCACGAAGTATGAGCCGCCGATGCCCACCAAGGAGAAGATCAGGATGGTGACGACCTTCACCGCTCCAGCGCCCGCAAACGACGCGAAGTAGTAGGCCATGATGCTGCCGATGAACAGCCACAGCAGCATGATGAATCGGCCCTGAGTGGCGAGATAGGTCTTGCAGGTCTCGTAGATGAGCTCCGAGATCTCCAGCATGGACTTGTGCACCGGCAAGCGGCGCAGGCTGCCGTAGCTCATCAAGCCGAAGAGCAGTCCGAGGATGCACACCGCAATGCCTCCCATGAGGAGGTTTGGGCCGGTCGTGCCGAGAACCGTGACGGTCTCAAGGCTCGGAAGTTTGAGGGCCAGTTCGCCGCCGTGCTCCTGAGGGGCTTGGGGGAAGGCCGCTAGGGCGGACAGGGTGGATAGGGAAAGCATGATGATGGGAACCCTCCAAAGGGGGTGAATGGGATCAGTGACGGGGGGTTATATGAATGAGGCGGCACTTCCGAAAGCCGCGATGAAGATGGGTGAGTCCCCGTGAACCCCACCGCCAAGGGTCGCTCGACGGATGGGTTTTGAAGCCCAATCTATTGCGAGGCCGACTGTTGTGACGATTTGCGCCGCCAGAACTTGAGCCCCAACCAGCCGCCGATCACCAAGACCGCAAGGCCGCCAAGCGACCAACCTTGGATGGTCTTGGCCTGCTCGAGGATTTCTTCCCAGTGCTCGCCGAAGGTCCAACCGATCCAGATCCACACCGGCACGGAAACGAGGGCGGCCAGAAAGTCGAGCACGAGAAAGCGCCAATAGGGGAAGCGTGCAGCTCCGGCACCGAGGAACACCGCTGCACGAACACCTGCCAAGAAGCGTCCGAAAAACACCGTCCACGACCCAAAACGGTGAAAGTACTTTTCCGCCTTGGCCTGGCGCGACGGGGTCAGGAGCTTGCCCCAAAGTCCGCTGCCAGCCCCGCGGCCGAGTCGCCGCCCAATCATGAACAGGCAGGAATCCCCCACGAGGATGAAGAAGAGGCTCAGCGCAAAGTGAGCCACCACGTCGATGTGCCCCTGCCCGGCCATGACGCCGCCGAACACAAGGGGGATGTCCTCGGGGATGGGGACCCCTAGCCCCGCCACGAAGAGCACTAAGGCGATGCCGACATAGGTGGCTTCGGACAGGTATTCAGTGAGCCATTCTGACACGGTGGATTCGTTCTCTTGTTTGCGGGCGTCGCTAGCGGCTGCGAGGTGGCGGGATTGTGGGGGGGCCTCTGCCGGAGTTCAACCAAGATCTTCTGCGGGCCGCGACATATGATGTTCCTTCCTCCGCCGGAGATCACAGCCATGCGTATGTCGTGCCTAGTCCTGCTTCTCGCATTCCTGCCGAGCCTCGGGCTAGCTCAAGCCAAAGCCCCCATCGAAGCCGACCTGTCCTACAAAGTGCGCACTGGCAACTCATTCAGCCTGGACATCGATGCATTTGTGGATTCCGGCTACGGTCGCTGGGATGCCACCATTTCCATGGAGGTGCGTTGCGCAAAGATCGACAAGCAAGGCACCGCCACCATCAGCATGACCGTGCAGCGCTACCGCGAAGCGAGCAAGAGCGGCGGGGATGTTGTCAGCTTCGACACCATGAAAGACGGCGGGCGCGGCGAGGACGAAGAACTCAAGATGGTGCGGGGCATCGTGGGCAAGGTCATTGCTTCGTCCTACATCGAAAGGGACGGTCGCATGCATCGCGTGATCTGGTCGGAAGACGGTCAGACCATGTGGAAATCAGGCGGCGGTTCACACTTCGAGTTGCTGCGCGATGCGGTGCAGCGGGCTCTGACGCAACTGCCGGGCAAGGTCACGGCCGTGGGCACGACTTGGACCGAAGAGCGCAATCCCATCGGCAGCCAGTTTCCGCTCTCCCTGAAGTACACCCACAAGCTCTCCGCCTTCGATCCGAGCACCGGCCGCGCGACCATCACTCTCGATTCTGAACCGGCGGCGGGTGTGAGCCAGATGTCTCTCGCCAGCATGACCACCAACGCCCATGCGGAAAGCGTCGTTTTTGATTGTGTTGAGGGGCGGCTGATTTCTTCCGACCTCAGCGGGAAGTTCAAAGCGGTGTTCGGCCAAGGCGACTTCAAGTCCGAAGTGGACTACGACTACGCCGTGAAAGTTCGCGTGCGCTGATCGGTGAGATAGCTGCATCGCGCCGGGCGCTGGCGTGTCGCGCGCCCGGCTGCGAGCGCATCCACTACTTCTTGGGCTCTTCCGCGTCGCTGGACTGAGTGCGCTTCACGAGAGGCTTGTCCTTGTGAGTGCCCCACCAACCGAACCAGCGCCGCACAGCGCGAACGCGGGCTTGTGCAGGCGTGAGAGCGCCTGGTTCTGGCTTGGAAGACTCGAGGCCGATGGCGTCATAGCCCATTTCGCGGTCGGTCATCACAGCCAGCGTGCGATCAATAGCGTTGGCCTTGCGGTTGTCGTCGTCCTTGCGCACGTCGTATTTCACGAATTCCGATAGCAACGCGGGAATGGCGTCCTTGCCGAAGTTCACGAGCACTTGGCTTGCCTTGCTGGCTTGTGCGGGGTGCTCGTCATTGAGCAGGATCTTGATCTGCTCGGTGATCTGCTTCTTTTGATCAGGCGTAGTCGTTGCGAGCCACTCTTGCGGGGCAGGATCTGCTTCTGGCGCAACTTGGAAACTGGATTCGCTCGTCAGCGGTTTCGCAACCTTGGTGCGATCCGCGCCCAGAATCACGCGTGCACTTTCCGGCGTATGGCCGCTGGCCGCGAAATAGCGGGTTTCTATTTCGACGACCTTCCAATTCTCGGCGCCACCCGGTCGGTGCTCCATGTAGATCCCGATCTCTTCCACATCCATGTTGCGCTGATTCTTGATGGTGGCTGCCATGAACGCCTTTTCTGGCTCAAGCTTGGTTTCCTTGTCCAGCACGGCGTATTTCTTCATGCCATAGGCTTCGCCGTAAAGCTTCACGCGTTCGGGTGTCATGAGCAGGTCGTATTTGTCGAGCCCGAAATCCGAGAGCTTGTTGATCTCGGCCTTGTTGTCGCGGGCGATGGCGGCAAGGAACTCATGGAAAAGGCGAATAGGGCGGGCCACCACGGGCGTGCGGGCGTTGAACTCGTCGAGCTCTCGCTTCTTGCGCGCGAGTTCGTTGGCCTCACGTTCCTTGCGCGCTACCTCGGAAGCGACGGCTCTATCGACGTGCTCCTGATTGCGCGTGAAGAGTCCACTCAGCGACCAAATCGCGAGCCCGATGCTCGCGATGGCGCCAACGATGTAGAGCACAGTGCGGTTCTGATCACTCATTTGCTTCGGAGGTGTCGTTTGAGCCATGGCGTAAGTCGCTCCGTGTCGGGGGCGCCTCATGGTACTGCCCCGCTAGGATGGCAGCGGAAGGTCCATCTTGCTGCGCCACTTTGGCATCACCCCGCGACTCCTCGGCATCGTGCTGATCATCATGGTTCCGGCCGTTGCGGTCATCGCGTTGGTCGCCGGCCGCGACGCGGAGCGCGCGTTGAGGGCACAAGCCGAAGCCGAGGCCCGTGGCCTTGCGAGCATGCAGGTTCGACTCCTGCAAGCCCTCCCCCCCGATCTACCGGTGGAAATGCTCCGCGAAGAGTATTTCGAAAGGCCCGTGAAGGAGCATGTGGCGGGCCTCGCGCTGTATGAGGACACAGGCTCGTTGCCACTCGCGCGCGTCGCGACCGCGTGGGGCTTCGGCCAAGAGCTCATTCCGCAGGCCATTGATGTCTCGGCCCTGCGCTCTGAGACAGTCCAGTTGGCGTGGCATGAACGGGACTCAGTGCCCCATGTTCAGGTTGCGATCCCCTTTGAGTGGCGGGAGCGCAGCCACGTTTTGCACCTCGAACTACGCCAGCCGAATCTGCTCATCGCTGGTCAACATGCCACTGATGTGGCGGTTCTGACGGCTTTCTTTGGTTTGCTGGGGGCAGCGGCGCTCGTGGTGCTGCTGGTGCGTTTCAGCATCGAGCGTCCCATCGAGATCCTCGGCACCGCCATGGGCCAAGTGCGCAGTCTTGGCGCGGGTCGCACCATTCCGGTACGTGCGGATGACATCTTTGGCGGGCTAGTCCGCAACTTCAACGACATGACCATGGACTTGAAGCGAGCGGAGCAGGAGAACCGTGCGCTGATGAGCGATCTGCGCGATTTCAATCGCGATCTGGAACAGCGCGTGCTTGCGGCGACGGATGACTTGCGCCGCAAGAATTCGGAGCTCATCACGACCCAAGAGCGTCTCTTGGATGTGCAGCAGGAAGTCTCTCGCATGGAGCGGCTGGCTTCCCTCGGCCAATTGAGCAGCACCTTGGCTCATGAACTGGCCACCCCGCTGAATGTCGTGAGTGGCCATCTCGAAATCCTGCAGCGCGAGGTTCCCGGAGAAGGCCCTGCACGCCGCAGACTAGAAACGCTTTCCACGCAGGTGGCGCGTCTGTCCGCCATCCTGAAGGAAGTGCTGACCGCAGTGCGTTTGCCCGATCCCGTGGCTTCCGACGTGGTGTTGGACGAGCTGCTAGATGAGATCCTGCGCTTCATGGCTCCCATGGCCTCAGCCCACGACGTGCAGATGGCAACACAGGGTCCCCGCGGCCTGTGTGTGCGCTTCGATCGCAACCAACTGCAACAAGTGCTGCTGAATCTAGTGACCAACGCCATTGAGGCGACACCAGCGGGGGGCAAGGTCTCGTTGGAGTCCACGCCGGCGGAAAAGAACGTGGTTCTACGCGTGCGCGACAGCGGCACAGGCATCCCACCTGAAGCGCTGCAGCGCGTGTTCGAGCCGTGGTTCACCACCAAAGAAATCGGTCGTGGGCAGGGGCTCGGCCTAGCCATCAGCCGTGAGATTCTCGGGCGCAACGGCGGCACGATCAGCGCACACAACAACCCTGGTGGCGGCGCGACCTTCGAATTGAGCTTGCCGCGCTCGCTCTCATGAGCACTGATCGAAGTTGACTGACGCACCTCAAGGTCAGCCGAACACGCACGGATCGTCGGCTTCAAAGCCCGTCTGCGCTGATAATCTGAGGCCCATGAGTGCTTCTCGCCGCATGACCGCAGTGGTGGTGGACGACGACCTCAGCATGGCCGAGATGATCGCGGAGGTGCTGACCTCGCGAGGGTTTGATGCCCGCGCGGTGGACACGGGCGCAGCTGCGCTCGCAGCCATCGACGCGGCCGTGCCTGATCTCGTGGTCAGTGATGTGCGCATGCAGCCCATGGGCGGCATCGAAGTCCTGCGGCGCGTGCGGGCGTCACACCCCGAGATGATCTTCATCTTGATGACCGCGTTCGGCACCCTCGAGAGCGCCATCGAAGCCGTGCGCGAGGGGGCCTACGACTACGTGTCCAAGCCCTTCAAGATGGAGGAGTTGTTGCTCGTCGTAGATCGCGCTCTCGAGTCGCGGCGCATCGCTGAAGAGAACCGCGACCTGCGCGGGGCTTTGCGCGAACAGCAAGGCATCTCGGAGATCGTGGGCCGTTCCGCAGCCATGCTGGCGGTGTTCAAGTCCATCGCACGGGCTGCGGACAGTCTTGGCAGCGTGTTGGTGCTCGGCGAAACAGGCACCGGCAAGGAACTCGTCGCCCGTTCCATTCACATGCACGGCACGCGGCGCGCGCAACCATTCCTAGCGATCAACTGCGCTGCGCTGCCCGAAAACCTCCTCGAAAGCGAACTCTTCGGACACGAGAAAGGCGCCTTCACGGGCGCGGTGGCGCGCAAGGCAGGACTGTTCGAACAGGCCGACGGTGGCACGGTCTTCCTCGACGAGCTAGGGGAGCTGCCGCTGAGCCTGCAATCCAAGCTGCTGCGCACTCTGCAAAGCGGGGAGGTGCGGCTGCTCGGTGGTTCGGCGACCCTCAAAGTGGACGTGCGCATGATTGGCGCATCCAATCGGGATCTGCGTCATCTCGTGGCGGAAGGATCTTTCCGGGAGGATTTGTGGTTCCGCCTCAACACCATGATCATTCAGGTGCCGGCTCTGCGCGAGCACATGGAAGATTTGCCTCTGCTCGCCGAGCGCTTCTTGCGCGCTGCGGCCGAGCGCTCCGGGAAAGACATCCAGGGCATCAGCCGCGAAGCGTTGGCGGTTCTCAATCGCCACGATTGGCCCGGCAACGTGCGCGAACTCGAACACGCCATCGATCACGCGGTGTCCTTCGCGCGCCAATCACTCATCCTTCCAGAAGACCTGCCCGTTGAAACCAGCGCAGCGCGCCCGAGTCGCCTCATGAGCCTCGAAGAGCTCGAGCGCCAACACATTCTCTATGTATTGAAGGCCGTCCAGGGCAGCCGCCACCGTGCCGCCGAAGTGCTCGGCATCGACAGGAAGACGCTTTACAGAAAGCTGTTGCGTTTCGGCATGGCTCAAGGCGACGAGAAGGAAGACTGAGGGGCGCGCGGGGCATCGTGCCCCGTTAGTTCATTGCGCGCAGGAACACCACTTGATTGCAGCGGGGCTTTTTGTCCCGCAATGCCCCGCGCTTCGTGGTGCAATATGCCTCATTGAGATGGCGCGCCATTTTTCTCGCCGTTTTCTACGGCTGTTGCGCGCTTCTCGCGCGTGAGGAGTGCTTGCCATGTCGTCGCGGGCATGGGTAAGCTCCGCCCCGCTGGTTGTTGGTACGCGCATTGCTTGACCACTCGAGGCCTCTAGCTTGCCCGAGGCTGGTGACGCGGTGCCCGATACCGCAAGGAGCTCGACATGGCTGACATGGACCACAACGAAGTTCCCGAAGGGGATGTGCAACATCGCGTGCATTCGCTGCACGAGATCCGACAGGGGCACGCGCTCACAGGTGAGCAGAAGGCGAAGCGCCTCGCTCGCTCGCTGCCAACCATCATCATTGCTGTGATGGTGCACGTGTCCATCGCTGCGGTGTTGGGCATGATGTATTACGAGCAGAAGGAGAAGGAGGAAGCACAGGCCAACATTGAGGCCGGCATGCGTGCTTCCGAAGAGGCGCCGAAAATCGAAGAAGCGCCCAAGGTGGAAGAGAACATCGAGCGCACGGCCATTCCGGAAGTCGAGAACACCGACATCTCCGACGTGACCGAAGAGTTTTCCACCGTTGTGGATGACACCGTGAATCCTGATGCGACCTCGGCGGAGCGCTTCGGCATGGCCGAAGGCACCGATGATGCGCAGGACAACTTGCTCACGCTCTCGAGCGGCGGCAAGGGCCTCGCAGGCGCCATCGGTATCGGCGCGGGTTCTGGTCCTGGCGGTGGCATGCGTAAGGGCAATCCGTTGGGTGGCTCACGACTCGGCCGCCGCAACGAGCAGAAGGCCAAGCTGGAGGCGACTGAGAAGGTCGTAATGGCTGGTCTCGACTGGCTAAAGCGTCACCAGAGCCCAGATGGTTCATGGGATCCCGCGGCTTACACCGGTATGTGCGACGGCAAGCTCGGGGAAGCGTGCTGGGGCAAGGGTTCCGCCGGACACGTGGCGGGCCTCACCGGCCTCGCGCTGCTCACCTATCTCGGAGCCGGCTACGACAGCCAGCGCCCCGGTCCTTACACCGAGGTGGTGAAGAACGGTCTGAAGTGGTTGCGCAAGGCGCAGGACTCTGAGGGCTGCTTCGGTTCACGCGGCGATCAGCACTTCACCTACGACCATGCGTGTGCAACGCTGGCCATGTGCGAAGGCTATGCCTCCACCAAGCAGAGCACTTGGAAAACTCCCGCGCAAAACGGCCTGAACTTCATCACGGCCTGCCAGAACCCCTACAAGGGTTGGCGCTACGGCAAGAAGCCCGGCGATAACGACAGCTCGGTGACGGGCTGGATGCTCATGGCCCTTAAGTCCGGCAAGGACTGTGGGCTCGAGGTTTCGGAAAGCTCCATGAAGGACGGCATCGCCCTCGTGAATAGCTTGACCGACAAGGACACCGGCCGCACGGGTTACACCAAGGTCGGCGAACTGCCTGTGCGCCAAGAAGGCAAGCAGGAGAAGTGGCCTGGCAGTGAATCCGAAGCCCTGACGGCCGTGGCCATGTGCTCGCGCATCTTCACCCAAACAGCGGAGGAAGACGCGGGGCTCATGAAGCTCGGTGCCGACCTGCTCTCGAAGCGCTTGCCGGTGTGGGACGAGGCCGGTGGCAAGATCGACATGTACTACTGGTACTACGGCACCCTCGCCATGTTCCAGGTTGGTGGCTCGGATTGGGAGCGCTGGAACCGCGCTCTCAAGGAAGTCGTGGTGGATCACCAGATCAAGGACGGCTGCATGAAGGGCAGCTGGGATCCCAAGGATCCGTGGGCGGATGACGGCGGTCGCGTTTACTCGGCCTGCCTCATGACCCTTTGCCTTGAGGTGTACTACCGCTTCCCGCGCGTGTTCGGTGCGACGACGAACAAGAAGTGATCACGATTGTGGTTAGTGCGAAGAGTGCGCGCGTCACACATGTGCGCGCGCACGAATCCCTATCCCGCTTTCTCAGGACCAGAGACTCATGAAGATCCTTGCAGCAACACTGGCTGGCGTGCTCTCGCTTGCTCCTGCGCTCACGGCGCAAGGGGGCTCGGTGTCGGACACGGTGGAATTTGCGACGCGTCTCGCCGCGCACGCCTACTTCGACATTGCAGAAGGCGTGATCGCAGGCGTTCAGGCCAATGCGGCCTCATTGAACCCGGCGGACAAGGCGGAGCTCGAATACGCCCTCGGCAAGATCAAAGCTGAGCAAGGACTGCGTGGATCAGATCTTCTCGTGCGCGTCGCCAAGTTGATGGAAGCCGCCAACGGCTTCGAAGAGTGGTTGAAGGTCAATGGCGACCACAAGAAGGCGGCCGATCTGCGCTTCGAAATCGCCAGCATCTACCTGCGCGCCGGCGAGACCGCGGTGCAGGTCGTCGCCAAGGAGCAGGATGCGGACAAGCGCACCAAGGCCCGCAACGATGGCCTGAAGAGCTTCACCAAAGCACTGAATCTCACGGAGAGACGCATCGCCGACCTGATGGCGGTGACCAATGCCAGCGAGAACGAGAAGCGCGAGCTCATGACCTTGCGTTACATGATGGGCAAGCTGAACTTTCAGCAGGCCCTGATCTTCGAGAATCGCCGTGGTGGCCAGGCACAGCAGTGTCTGAGTACGGCCAAGGAAACCCTCGAAGAGTTCGAGATGGACTACACGGGTGAAGTGCTGAACTTCGACGCCCGCAGCATCCTGGCGGAAATCGCCGTGGAAGAAGGGCGCAAGGACGAGGCCTTCGAGCTGCTCTCCGAATCTTGCGCGCAGCTCCTTGATGCGCTGGCTAGCTCACCGGAAATCGCCGACGACGAGTCGGTGCGCGAATTGGTTGGCCGCACCTTCTTGGCCAAAGCTCAGTTCGAGCGCACCCATAAGAAAGACTCGGCCGCCACGCTCAAGACCGTGGACGTGATCGACAAACTCATGCCTTCGCTGCCGTTGGCGAAGGACGGGCGCGAAGCTCTCCTTCTCGCAGCACAAATCAGCAACGATGAAGGCAACGCGGGCTATGCGCGCGATGTAGCCAAGCGCGTGATGGATGCCGACAAGTTTGGTCCGCACGGGCTGCGGGCTCAGGAACTCCTCGACAAGTTGGGTGGAGGTGAAGGTTCTGAGGGCTTGCAGAACGCCTTCAAGGCGGCGCTGCTGCAACGCGACATCGCGCGCAGCGAAAAAATGGGCTGCCGCTTGCTCTACCGTGCCGATACGGATCGCGCGGGCAAGGCCAACATCCTCTATCTCCTCGGCGAGCTCTATTCCGAAACAGGCCGCCCCATCGAAGCATCGGTGTGCTTCGACATCGTCAGCAATGAGTACGCCGATTGCAAAGAAGCTCCCACGGCCAAGCTCGCACAAGCGCAGGCGCTCGCGACCGCAGCGCGCGCCGACACAGGGCCTTTCTGGAAGCAGAAGAGCATCGCGGCTCGCAATGAGCTCACGACCAAGTTCCCCACCTCGGATGAGGCTAGGGAAGTGGCCTACGTGAACGGCCTGAGCCTTGAAGCGGAACGCAAGTCTGAAGAGGCCGTGGAGCAGTTCGAAAAGGTCCCGGCTTCGAGTTCCAAGCATGGTGACGCCATGCGTCGCGCCGGCCGCATCCTGCTCGAAACCGCCATCGAGAAGAGCAACCGCAATCAGCCCGAAGACGCGAAGAAGTTCTTCGGCCGCGCAGAGCGCGCCCTCGCGGCCGCGGTCGCGACGTTGACACGCGTTGCGGAACGCACCCTGAACGATGCTGAGAAGTCCCGCCTGACGCGCGAAGCCGTGGCCACGCAGCTCATGCTCGCGGGTCTGCAACTTCAACCGCTGGTGAAGAAACCGCAGGCCACCATCGACGCACTGGTTGTCGCTGAGAAGCTTGCCGGCACGGATCGCGACGCCGTGCGCAAGATCTGGGATTTGCGCATCAAGGCCTTTACTCAGATGAACAAGGGCAAGGAAGCAGGTGCCTTGCTCGAGAAGTTCCTAGCCGAAGCGGAGCGCCTAGGCGTGAAGGGTGCGGTTGCTGAAGCGGCGCTTTCGGTGGCGGCTGCTCTCGACAACGAAGCATTCCAACTCGCTGGAGGCGCGGCGGACAAACCCGAAGCCAACGAACTGTGGACCGAGGCACTGAAGTTCTACGGCCGAGCCGTGGATGAAGCGCGCCGCGGCGGCACTTCCAAGCGCGAGGCCTTCGAGAAGGTGGCTTCCCGCATCCTCAATCTGACCGCCAAGGCTGCGAAGTTGCCCGAAGGTTTGCCCTTCGCTCAACTAGAGCAGGAGAAGCGCAAAGAACACCTCGATCATCTGCAACGCGTGCTCTACGCCTACGAAATCTTGGGTGCCGGCGAAGAGGGCGTCGTGAACGTGGATCGTCAGCGCAACCTCGCCCGCGTCTCGGCGCTGATGGGCAAGTGGTCCGACGCCTTCGTGGCTTTGCAGACCATCACCGACAAGTACCCGCTGTACAAGAAAGACGACGCCGGCAACGAGAAGCTGGACACTGAGCTTCTGAAGAAGTTCACCGCGCTGCCTGAGATCTATCAAGACCTTGCAGCGTGCGGCATCCGCGCAGGCGCTGCCACCAAGGAAGACTTCTACTTCGAGCGCGCGAAGACGGTGCTCATGCAGCTCCTCGGGGTCAGCCAGTCTGGCGGCAAGCTCTGGTGGGAGTGCCGCTTCGAGCACTTGCGCGCGCTTTATGTCTCGGGAGATCTCGCCAACTTCAAGGTGACTCTCGATTCCCTAGAGCGCTCTAGCGAGAACTTCGACGAGAACAAATTCGGAATCAAGGACCGCATCCTCGCCCTCAAGAAACAGGTCGGGGACAGGATTGTGAACAAGTGAGACCCACGATGAAGAGCAATATGACCTGGCACTTCGCGGCAGTGATGACGGCAGCCTTGGTGTTGCCCCTTGTCGCCCAGAACGACACCATCACGATGAAGGATGGTTCCACCAAGAACGGCAAGGTTCTGGATTGGAACTTCAAGAGCGTTGAAGTGGCCGTTGGCGGCGCAGGCTCCACGCGCATCAAGGCCGAGGACGTGGCCTCCATCGCGTTCGATGCCGTTCCCAAGGCCATGAAGGAAGCGGATGCAGCTTTCTCCGGCGGCCGCGATGCGGAAGCCATCGAGAAGTACCGCGCCATCATCGAGGACAAGAAGACTCGTAAGCCTCTCATGCAAGATGCATGGTGGAAGTGCGCCGAAGCGCAACGCCGCACGGGCAAACTGGAAGAGGCGGCTGAGACGCTGAAGACTATGCTCAACGCGGGTGGCTTTGGTGAGTCGCGCTACCTCGTGGAAGCCGACGACCTCATTCCGCAGTGGCTGATCTGGGCGGGCAAGGCTGATGCAGCGGCGTCGTTCACCTCGGAAGAAGAGGCGCGCGTCGGCAAGCTAGGCGTTGCAGGCCAAGGTGAGCGCTTGAAGCTGTGGCGCGCCCGTGCGCTGCTTGCCAAGGGCGACACGGGCAAAGCAGGAACTGAAGCCAGCGCCCTCGCGGGTGGCAGCGGCACAGTGGCTGCAGATGCCAAAGTGCTCCTCGGGACCATCGCGCTCGCAGGCAACAAGCATGAAGAAGCTGAACGCCTGTTCCGTGAAGCCATGGCCGTGACCCAAACGCCCTCAGTGCGGGCCTCTTGCTTCGCCGGACTCGGCGAAGTGTTGCTGGCTCGCGCACTCAAATCGAAGAAGCCGGACGAGTTCAAGGAAGCACTGCTGTGCTACCTGCGCCCGGTTGTGCAGTACTCGCCCGATGCCGGTGGGGACACCGACGCCTATGCCATCGCTCTGTTCGGTGCAGGCGTGTGTTTCCAGAGCATCGGCGAACTCGAGAAGGACGCTGAGAAGCAGAAGGTGAGTTTGTCTCGCGCGCGCGAGAACTACCGGAAGCTCCTCGACAATTTCCCCAACTCGCCCAGAGCAGCGGAGGCGCGCGAACGCCTCTCACGCGTGGGTGGTTGATCCTTGACCCCCGAAAAGTTGGAACTGGAGAGAGACATGAAGAACCGTTTCGGCACTGTGATGTTCGGCCTCGCCACCTTCGCGGCGTTGGCCTCGTTCGCCGGCACCGCCTTCGGGCAGGAGCACGGCGGTGGCAAGACCATGATGCAGCTCTTCGAAGCGACGGGCTGGGTGGGATGGCTGATGGTGGCGACCTCCGTCACCGGAACCATCGTGCTCATCCAGAATCTGCTCGAGATCCGCATGGAGAAGCTCGCGCCTCCCGGCGTGACCAGCCAGATCGAAGCCGCCATCAATGACGGCGATCTCGACCGCGCACTCGAAGTCGCGCTCTCCGAGCAGTGCTACTTCGGCCAGATCATGGCCGGTGGACTGATCATGAAGGAAGCCGGTTACGAGCACGTGATCAACGGCATGGAGCAGGTGTCCGCTGAAGAAACCTTCAAGCTCAACGCCAAGATCTCCAACCTCTCGCTGATCGGAAACGTGGCTCCGCTCATCGGCCTGCTCGGCACGGTGACGGGCATGATCTCGTCCTTCCAGGTCATTGAGACCAAGGCCGCTCCGACGCCCGCCGACTTGGCGGTCGGTGTGTACGAGTCCCTCGTGAACACCACCCTCGGCTTGTTCCTCGCCATCGTGTTCCTCACGTGCTTCTTCTTCATGAAGAATCGCGTGACCAAGCTCTCCTTAAACGCCAACCTCATGGCGGTGGAGATGCTCAAGAACACGCGCTTGTACGAGAAGGACCGCCACTGATTGGCGCTTCGATCGTCAACCCACGATAGGAAGATGGACTAAGCATGGGCTTCAAAGAGATCAAGGTTCAGGAGGAGGTCGCGGCCAATCTCGTGCCGATGATCGACATCATGTTCCTCCTGCTCCTTTTCTTCATGCTGAACGCCGACATGTCGCAGCGGGACCTAGAGGACATCAAACCGCCTACGGCCAACAAAGCCGATCAGGACAAGCCGGAGGAGAACTCCAACCGGATCACGGTCAATGTCCACCACAGTGCACCTGACTGTGCCCAGTATGCGATGGCAAGCGATATCTGCATCGATTCCAAACACTGGTTCATCTCGGTTCAAGGCAATCGCTACGCCCTGACGGAAGCCGAACTTGCGGCTCTTCAGAAGCGTCTCTCTGCCTTGGCGGATGCAAACCGAGTGAAACCCGGGGACAAGACCTCGAAATCGGAACGATTCGTGCTCATTCGTGGTGACCACCTCGCGCCCTACGGTCTGATCCAGCGTTCGCTGGAGCGGATTGCAGGTGCAGGTCTCTACAAGACGCAAGTCGCCGTAGAGATCGAGAAGTCGTCACTCGCTAAGTAGAGAAAGGAGACTCACATGGCTGGTGGTGGTGGTGAAGAAAATCCAGTAGGCATCAATGTGACGGCCCTAGTGGACATCATCTTTTGTCTGTGCCTCTTCTTCATGTGCTCGCTGAAGTTCCGCGAACTCAACGGCAAAATGGATTCTTGGTTGCCGGAGAACAAGGGCCCGAAGTCCAGCGCGCAGATGAATCTTCCGATGGACGAGATCCGCGTGCTCCTGAGCTACGACAAGGATCGCAAGCAGATGCAGCGCCTGTTCGTGAACCGGCCCATTCCGGTCGGGGATGAAGGGGATTCCCTGCTGCAAAAGCTCATCCGCGAACAGTCAGCGAGCTACCGCAGCCTCGGCAAGAACGACGTCCCCGTCATCGTGGACGCCGGCCCTGCAGTGCCGTGGAAAGAAGTGGTCAAGGTCATGAACATGTGCAAGGCCGAAAACGTGCAGAAGATTGAGTTCGGCATGGGTTCGGCGATGAAGTGAAAGGCTCCGTGGACCCGGCGTGAAAAGCAGGATGACACAGACTGGTTTCCAGATGCGCCTCGCGGCGCGTGGGCTGCCAGTCCATCGCAATGAGGCCTTCTTCGGTTCGGGCGAAGGTAAGAAGGTCCTCATTTTTGGTGCTGCTCTCGTGGCAGTGATGTTTGCCATCCTGTGGGGTCAAGTCACGCGCGATAGACGGGTTCGGGACGCTGTCGAGCGCATTGCGCCGACGGTGACCATGGTGACGAAGCCTCCGCTGGCATTTGTGCCGGCGGAGGTTCGCCATCGCATGCAGAGCGTTGAGGACCTCACCGAAGAGCCTCACAAGCCCGGATTGCAGGCATTGCTCGATCATCTCGCCACTCCGGTGGAAACGCCCGGCTCGACCAGCGTGGATGGCGGAGTGCGCAGGCGGCCGAACGCTGAGGAGATTACGAGGCTCGAGATTCCCGAAGCTCTCGCAGCTCCAGAGTTGTTTCGTGGTGGCTGGGTCAGCGCCATAGGAAAGGTCTCGACCGTCTGGACGGAGACCATCAGCGACGGAAGCTCGAACGCTGAGCCGCGCTTTCTCTACCGCGGCGTTCTGGTGTACGACCCCCAAAGCGCGGGCGTTCAGTTTGTCACTTTGGTGAAGCCGCCAGATTTCACCATCGTGCGCGACGAGCTCAGTGCCACAGGTGTGTTCTTGCAGAACATCCGCATGAAGACGAAGGATGAACGCACGCCCTGGCGTTCCATGCCGCTCCTCGTCTTGGATGAGCTCAAGGTTTCGTCCACCGCCCGCGGGAGTTCCGCGGCGGGATCCATTCTTCCGATCGCCATCACAGTTGCAGCGGCGATCGTGGTCATCGTGTTCATCTTTGTGTTGCGGCATAAGAGCCGCGTAGCCGCGCTGGCCGGTGTTTCCGGCCGCGCCCCGAGGAAAGCCCCATGAGCGATAAGCCGACACCTCCAGGTCGTACTCCCAGTAGCCGCATCACCCGCGGCTTGCCGGCCACTCCATCCCGTACTCCCACAGCGCCCACCGCACCCGCAGGTGCAACCGGTGGCGCTCACACGGATCACCGCACCTCCACGCGTTCCGCCGCGCTGGTGGAGAGCTACGAGAAACATGGCGGCAAGGACAACAGCTTCCGCAACATCATGATTGCGGCAGGTGCTCTGCTGATCCTCGGCGTGATCCTCGCGATCATGTCCATCTCCGGCAACTCGGAGCGCAAGGAAACCGAGGAGCGCCTCACGGCGGAGGCCACCGCGGCCGCCGACGAAGTGCGCTCCGCTGTGACCAAGCTGCAGGACTCCGAGGACTACGACGCCACCATCAAGCAGTGCAAGGCGATCTTGGATCTCGCGGACAAGAAGCTGCCCGTGGTCAACGTGGATGGCTACGACCTCAAGACCAAGAAGGACCTCCGGATGCGCATCACGTCCGCCCAGTCGGACATGAAGAGTCGCATCGAAGTCGCCGAGGGTAAGAAGAAGGCCCTCGCAATGCTGAAGGAGGCGGAAGAGGCTGTTGAATCCGCGGAGAAGATCGGCTCCGTGGCGCTCAAGCTCCAGTCTCTCAAGGTGGCCGCGAACCAGATGAGCCAAGATTTCCAGACGCGTGTGATCGCCATCGACGGCAAGCTTGAGCTGAACAAGCTCAAGTTCACCCTAGAGAAGTCCCGCGCCGACGCTGGCACTGCCAGCGATCCGGAGAACAAGCTTCGTGCGTATGAGCCTGCCCTAGATGCATTCAACACCTACTTCCGGAAGCCCACGAAGCCGCACGAGCAGGCTATTGCGTACTTCAAGGAAGGCGTGAAGGAATGGGACGACTTGGTCGCACGCCTCGAAACCCCTGAGTACATCAGCAACACGCCAGTGCGCGACATGCTCGCCGCCAAGGAACGCCAACCCGGCGGAGCTTGGGGTGGCACGGACGGCATCCGTCACGAATGGTCGGGACGGGAACTGGTGCTTGAGGGCATTGCTGTCGTGGACAAGGAAGGCAAGGAGCGCAAACTCCGAGGCATCTACTCCATCGACGGTTGGAGCCAGAAGTGGACCGACGTGGTGATGGACATTGAGTTCACCATCGTCTCAGGCGAGTTCGACATGATGATGCGCTATCGCCCGGACGGCTATAAGCCGTACACCGCGACCTACAAGGCCGGTGAGGGTGGGTTCAATGCCAACGAGCCGTACCGCATGACGGTGCGCGTCATGGGCAGCACGGTGGAAATCGAACAGGCCGATCAACCTAAGTCTGGCGACACGTTGCAACCCACGGTGTCACGCAACGGTGGTATCGGCTTTGCGGTGCCCAAGGGCAGCAAGATCGTGATCTCCCGCTGCGACATGCGCGTTCTACGCCCCCGCGGCGGCACGCGCTGATCGCTTGCTTTCCCACTCACGGGCCACGGAGGGAACTCCTTCGTGGCCCGTGTTGCGTCTTGGGCAGCCTGAACGGCAACGCCCTTCGCGGGCAGTTTCTTCTCGAGCAGAGAAGCGGCACAATGGGCGCCACATGGATGCAGCACTCTCAACGCGCTTGCTCGTCCTTTTTTGTGTGAGCCTGCTGCCCACCACGGCCCTGCTGGCTCAGCCGGGGAAGATCTCCGCCGAAGCGCGCGCGCTGCTCGAAGCCACCGATATCGCGGAGGCGGCGCTACGCGCGGAGACTTTGCGCCAAGGCGGAACCGAGAAACGAGCGGAGCTGTTCGTGCTGCTCGCCGACCCAGGTCTCGCAGAGCACGTTCTCCAAGGAGTGCTGACGGCACTTGTGGAGCGCAACGACCGCGCAGGCCGCGTGCTCGATACGTTGGTGAGGCTCTACGTGGCCGCTGAAGGGCGGCGCAAAGAACGCCTGCGCACCACCCTCTTGCGCTACGACAGCAAGGGATCCGTGTTGGAAGCACCACTGATCGCGCTAGCGGACAAGGCACCAGTTTCCGCGGCGGTGCTGGAGCTGGTGGTGCTCTTGGCGGACAGCCCCGAAGAAAAGCGTGACGCCAGCGCCGCATTGCTTCAGCGCCTCTTGAATGAAACGGAGAAGGAAGCAGCAGCCGCGCTGCAACGGAGTCTCGAGAACCTCACCTTCCACCGTTACGCCACCACTGCGGAGTGGTCTGCGTGGAACGATCGCTTCCGTGCACGATTTCCCGAGGGATTCACGGTGGCTGCACTGGCCCACGACGCGGTGGAAGAAGCTGGCCGTGTCGAGCGCGAAAAGCGCATCGCGGAAGCCATTCGCGCAGTGAACCTCCTAGCGGCCGCGAAGGTGCTTCCGCTGGAATATCTCGATCCCGTGCGCACGCCGGAACAGGCGGTTCGCGCTGCCGCGGCAGCGCAACTCGCAGCGGCCGCAGGCGGCGACGCACGCCGCTGCGACGAGGCCCTCGCGGCCCTGACCAAGTTGCTCCATGAAGAGCTCATCTTGGAGGTCCGGCTTGCGGCCCTAGCGAGCGCGGGAGAGCTAGCGCGCGACGAGCCGCGCCTTGGCAACGCTGTGGCACAGATTGTGAAACCCATGATGGAGTCCACGGACAACCGCGTGCTTTCGGCGGCGGTCGTGGCCTTACGGCATTGCCAAGTGGAGATCGCGGCGCTGCTCGGGGATCTCTACCTGAAACTTCTCGCTGGCGCGGACAAGACTGCGCTGGTGAGGAAGGACGTTGTGGCTGCGCTGGCTGGAACCTCCACCGGTGCGCATATCCTCGTCAAGGCACTCGAGGACAAGGACGCGCGCGTGCGCTCGGCGGCTGCAAACGGTCTGGCACAGGGTGCAGGCGACACAGCATCCAGCACGATCGCTGCGGTTCTTGCCAACGAATCCGATCCGCAGGTCGCGCTCGCGCTCCTGTCATGCCTCGCGAAGATTGACGACTGGGCTCAGCCTTCGGCGAGCGCAGCGGTCCTCGGCCTGCTCGGTGCAGCGCCAGCGCTGCGGGTGGAAGCGGGGGCGGTGTCCATGGCGATGCTCTCGGCTGAGGATGAGCGTTCGCTGACGTCCGAGGCCCGCGAGCGCGTTCTTGTGGCCCTCGACGGGTTCTGGAAGGTCGGACTTGCAGATCGCGCAGAACGTCTCAGCTTTGCTGAACGGTTGCAGCAATCGCCGCTGCCCATGGCCGCCTCGGGCGTCCTGCTTGGTTGGATGTTGGCTGAGTCCGATGAAGTGATCACCGCGGAACTAGCGCGGGTTTTGCTCACGGTTTCTCCCGCGGACACAGCGCTGGTGCTCGGAGCGGCCGAGAGTCTTGCGAAATCAGAACGCGTTCTCGCATCAGGGTTGCTCTTGGATGCCCTGCTGGACGGACCGCTAGCTGCGATCGCCAGCGTTGAAGTGAAGACGCAGTCGCGCCGCTTGCGCATTGACGGTCTGATCGCGTTGGGGGACAAGACAGTGGTCGCACGCCTGCGCGAGCTGCTGGAGTCCATCGCACGCGAAGCTCCGGCTTCACGGGAACTGGCGCGATATCGCGCGCGCTTGCTGCGACTTGAAGGCAAGCCCAAGGACGCGCTGGCAGAACTGACGCGCGGGTTGGAAGGTGAGGATTCCAAGTTGCCTCTCGCCGCGCTCAGTGCCTGTTGGGAGTTCGGGGCCAGCACCGCCCTTGAGGCGGGGGAGCCTGCGCTCGCGTTGGATTTCCTTGGGCGCTGCGGCGACGTGGGAGCGCGCCGCGCCCTGCGCTTCATGAAGGCACAAGCGCTCCACGGCGTGGGGCGCGAAGCGGCCGCGCTGCAAGAACTCGCCGCCTTCGGGCCTGGAGAAGATGGCCCTAGCGAAGTGCAGTACCTGATCTTGCGCGTCGAGGCCTCCCTCGCGCAGATTCCCGTTGAGCTGCACCTGCGCGCGCTAGATGACTTCGCGCGACTCATGGAACTCGATCCCGCGGCCTTGCCGCAAGCCTTGACCCTGCGCGTGGAGAAGGAATCTCAGGCGCGCACCTGCACTGCGGAACTGGATGCTTGCATGGATGTGGCCGAGGCGTTGCGCCTTGTGAACACCCTGCAAACCCTCGGCCCCACCATCGCGACGCCTTGGCTCGTCGCGAAGTTGGAGCGCTTTGCCCCGGGCTCGTCAGAGGGGCAACGCGGCATTGGTCAGCGTCTCTTGGCCTTGCAGCGGCTCTATCCCAATCGGGATGGTCTGCGGGAACTCACGCCCCCGCAAAGTCCCGACGACGCTCAGAAGGTGATCCAAGCCATCGAGGCCTTCGCCCGCTCTTTCGAGCAGAGCTGACCGCAGACGGGCGCGCGTTGGGTTCGCGCGTCGGGCGGCGTTGCACATGGGAGCGTCGCCTCGCCCTCGGCTGGTACTCTTTCAAGCAGAGCAGCATTGGCGACGCTCGCGCCAAGGATGGACCACACCGACCAGTACTACGAAGAGTTTGCAGCAGAGTTCTTTCGTTCGACCGTTGGTGTCGACATGAGCTCGATCCGCGCGCGTTTTCTCGCTCAACTCGAACCGGGCGCGCACATCCTCGATGCAGGCTGCGGTTCTGGCCGTGACGCCAAGGCCTTCGCCGATGCAGGCTTTCGAGTGAGCGCGTTCGACGCGTCCGCCGAGTTGGCGCGGCGGGCTACGGCCCACTGCGGGTTCGAAGTGGCGGTCCGACGATTCGAGGCACTCGACGAGATCTCTGAATTCGACGGCATCTGGTGTTGCGCCTCTCTGCTGCACGTCCCACTGGCCACGATGCCCGCCATCTTCGAGCGCCTCTGGCGCGCGCTGCGCCCCGGCGGCACGCTCTACGTCAGCTTCAAGCATGGCGTCGGAGAGCGAGATCACGACGGGCGTCGTTTCACCGATGCGGACGAAGCCACGTTGCGCACGTGGCTCTGTCCATTGCCCGCCGTGAACCGCATCGACGTGTGGCTCACCCACGACCAGCGGCCCGACCGAACCGATTGTTGGATCAACGCCCTCGCAACACGCCATTCCAGCCCGAGCCAGCGCCTAGTGACCGGTGGCACAGATCATTTCCTGCCTCATCTGTCCAATGCGTTGAATCGTGCAACGCAAGCCGACCTCGCCGTGGCGTTCATCAAGATCACCGGACTGAGGCTCTTGATGCCCGATCTGGAATCCATAGTCGCTGCGGGCGCACCGCACCGTTTGCGCGTGCTCACCAGCGACTATCTCGACGTCACGGACCCCGAGGCCTTGCGCTTGCTCTTGCTCTTGCAGGAGCGCGGCGCTGAGGTGCGCGTCTACACCACGCAGGAGCGCAGCTTTCATCTCAAGGCTTACATCTTCGCCACGTTCGACGGCCAGTTGCTCGCGGAGGGGACTGCGTTCATTGGGTCTAGCAACATCAGTCGGCAGGCGTTGCAAGGCGGACTCGAATGGAACTACCGAATCGCCTACCCGGGCGATTCTGGTTTTCTTGAAGCGCGGGAGCGCTTCGAAGAGTTGTTCGCGGCGCCGCAAGCTGTGGCGTTGTCCGATGCTTGGATCGAAGCCTATGAGAAGCGGCGGCAACCGCCTGCTCCAGCGATTGCGCCCGACAGTCATGAACACGATGCGCCACCCGAGCCCACGCCGATCCAGCGCGAAGCGCTAGCGGCGCTTAGTGCCAGTCGTGAAGCAGGCTACAGCCGCGGTCTAGTGGTCATGGCCACCGGTTTGGGCAAGACCTGGCTGGCGGCTTTCGATGCTGTGCGCATGGGAGCACGCCGCGTTTTGTTCGTCGCGCACCGCGAAGAAATCCTCGCCCAAGCCGCAGCCACATTCCTCCGCATCTGGCCGCGCAAGCGTGTGGGCTCTTACACCGGCGACAAGCGCGATGCCAATGTCGATGTGCTGTGCGCTTCCGTGCAAACGCTGTCAAAGGCTGCGCACCTCGAGCGGTTCGCGCCGCAGCACTTCGATTACGTCGTAGTTGACGAATTCCACCACGCCGCGGCGCGCACCTACCGGCGGCTATTGGCGCACTTCGCCCCTTCGTTCCTGCTGGGTCTGACAGCCACTCCGGACCGCACTGACCAATCCGACATCTTGTCACTGTGTGACGACAACCTCGTCTACACCTGCCACGTGTTCGCCGGCATCCAAGCGGGGCTGCTCGCGCCGTTTCACTACTACGGCATCCAAGACGAGTCGGTCGACTACCGCGAAGTGCCGTGGCGCTATGGCCGCTTCGACCCCGAGCAGCTGTCCAACAAGCTGGCCACGCTGGCTCGCGCGCGCCACGTCTTGCGCGAGTGGCGCGCTAAGGCGCAGCAACGCACCTTGGCGTTCTGCATTTCAACGCGTCACGCCGATTTCATGGCCGAACAGTTCTCGCGCGCTGGCATCTGCGCAGCAGCGGTGTACGCGGGCTCGACTCTGGGCCGGGCGCAGGCACTCGAGAAGCTCCACGACGGCTCGCTGCAAGTCGTGTTTTCCGTCGACCTGTTCAATGAGGGCGTCGATCTGCCGAACATCGACACGGTGATGATGTTGCGGCCCACTGAGTCGAAGATCTTGTTTCTTCAGCAACTCGGTCGCGGACTGCGCCGGAGCGAAGGCAAGCAGCAGCTCGCCGTTCTAGACTTCATCGGCAACCATGTGGGCTTCTTGCAGAAGCCACAGGCCTTGTTCGGAGTGGGGCCTACGTATGAGGCACTGGCGGCTTTTGCGCGCAAGGTGGAGAAGGGCGCGCTGGACTTGCCCGATGGTTGCTTCGTCAACTACGACCTCGCCATCATCGAGTTCCTGAAGTCGTTGGACAGGGCCGGGCCGCAGGAAAACTACGAAGCCTTGCGTCACGGACTCGGCCGACGTCCGACGCTGAGCGAGTTCTATCGCGCGGGCAGCAGTCTCTATGCCATGCGCCAAGATTTCGAGCACTGGTTCGCCCTGGTGCGGACGATGGGCGACTTGACCGAGCCTGAGTCGGCGGTGGCTGACCAGTTTGCGGCACTGCTGCTCGAGGTCGAGAGCACCGCGATGACCAAGAGCTTCAAGATGGTGCTGCTCGAAGCGCTCCTCGATCTCGACGGTTTGCGGCAGCCAGTGCCATTGGATGCTCTAGCGCAGCGATCGCGGCATGTGCTGGAGCGGCGTCGCCCCTTGCTGGCGGACTTGCCTCCAGCCGAGCGTTCCCTCGCCGGCACGGACGCTGCTTGGACGCGCTACTGGCGGAAGAACCCGGTCCATGCGTGGATCGGAGGCAATCGTTCTCGCGGCGAGCAGGCGTTTTTCAAGCTGGAAGGCTCGACGTTCGGCTTGGTGCACGGCGTGTCGGCGGAACTGCTGCCCGTCTTGGAGGCGATGTTGCGAGAACTGTTGGAGCAACGCCTCGCTGCCTACGAAGCGCGCTCGGAGATCGAGCCTGCGGCTAGCAACGTCGTGCCTCTGCCGGCCAAGCACCGCGATGCTGTGGAGTTGCCCTACTTCCCGAACTTGAGGATTGCGTGCGGGCACTTCAAGACGGGACGCACCGACTCCGAAGAGCACCGCGTCCTGCCGACGACCTACGGCGCACTAGACCCAAGCCGACACTTCATCGCGCGCGCTAGCGGCGATTCCATGGATGGTGGCAAGAGCCCCGTGCGCGATGGTGACTACCTACTGCTCGAGCTGTTGAGCCCCTCCCACGCGGGGGGGATCACCGGCAGCGTTGTGGCCATCGAGCGCTCGGACGAGTCCGGCGACAATCAGTACTTGTTGCGGGTGGTGACCAAGTCCCAAGACGGGCGGCACGTGCTGAAAGCCAACAACCCCGCCTACGCGGACATCCCCGCCACCGACGAGATGCGCACCTTAGCCCGACTCCGCGCCGTCATTGATCCGCAGGATCTGGCGGTTGGCTAGCCCATTCCCACGCTGCTCGGCGTAGTTGCCGAGCGGGAAGGCCGCGCCGTTCGTTGACCGCCGCCGGGCGATCGACCACTCGCATCAAGGGAGTGCCCCCATGAGTGTCGTCTTCGCGGTTGAAAGCGGTGCTGGCCTGACCTAACGTGCAGCCTCTACCGCGGGGTGGAGCAGTTGGCAGCTCGCCAGGCTCATAACCTGGAGGTCGCAGGTTCGAGTCCTGCCCCCGCTAATCAGCCCTCGTTGCTTCAGGCAGCGAGGGCTATGTTCGTTTTCACAGCCATTCCATTGGCGGACAGGCACGAGCGCATACAGACGGCGGATCCAACGTGACAAGCGGTCATGGCACCCAAGGGCATGGTGCATGACTTTTCAGAATTGCTGCAGATCAACGGGCGATTGTTCGATTCAAAACCGCAAACTCAGGAGGTCCGCCCGTGTCCATGCTCTGCAATCTGTATCGACTCAACAACACCAACCTTGGCATTCGCAAGGACTTCATCCGGTTCAGCGCCGGTGACGTGAAAGTCCTCGCATCCCTCGCTCCTTGGGCCCGCAAGATGGCGCCCAAGATCGCGAAGGAGTTCTACGACATTCAGTTCGGCTTCTCCGCGACGCAGGTCTTCTTCGAGAAGCAGGCGACGCGCATGGGGGTGAACATCACGCAGCTGCGCGCGAAGCTCGAGAGCGCACAGGCGGGGTACTTCCTTGCCATGTTCGAAGAGGCGGCTCGCGGGGGCGAGTACGGCGTCGAGTTCTTCGAGCGCCGCCTGAAGGTCGGTCAGTTGCACAACGTGATCGACTTGCCCCTGAAGTGGTACGTGGGTTCCTACGTGCAGTACCAGGATCTCACGCGCAAGTACCTCAAGAAGTCGTATCGCTGGAGCCCCGCGTTCCGCAATAAGGCCGAGCGCGCCATCTTCACCGTGTTCAACTACGACATGCAGGCGGTCACCGACGCCTTCTTCTACGACTACCTGCAGTCCATCGGGCTCGATCTGAACAGTGTCGAGATCACCAACACCAGCCACGACTTGTCGGAGTACTACGCCGACTTGAAAAACGTGGTGCGCACAGCGCTGTTGCAGACCATTCGCACAGGACGCGAACTCTCCACCAGCAGCGGTGAGTTGCGTGCGGCTGCCGATTCGCTTTCAGCCGGAACGCAAGAACAGGCCGCGGCCCTCGAAGAGACCAGTGCCTCCATTCAGGAGCTCATGCGCACGGTGCAACTCAACAGCACCAAGGCTCAAGAAGCCAGCACGCTCTCCGTGGGCGGCAACTCCGGCAATGGTGGCGCAAACACCATGACGGTGGTGAGCGTCATGAGCGAGATCCGCGACAGCTCGCGCAAGATCGCGAACATCATCTCCCTCATCGATGAGATCGCGTTCCAGACCAACCTCCTCGCCTTGAACGCCGCAGTGGAAGCCGCGCGCGCTGGCGAACAAGGACGTGGCTTCGCGGTTGTGGCTGGCGAAGTGCGCAACCTCGCACAACGCTCTGCGTCCGCAGCACGCGAGATCAAGACCCTCATTCAAGACACCAGCCGTCAAGTGGATGACGGCGCTGGGTTCGTGAAGCGCGTGGCCGACCTCATCGCGGAAGTGGCGCGCGTCTCCGACGAGCAGTCGAAGGGCATTGCGCAAGTGGCGCACACGGTCACACAGATGGATCAAACCACTCGCACCAATGCGGCTCAGGCCGAAGAGCTTGCAAGCACAAGCAAGTCGCTGGAAGAGAGTGCGGGACACCTGCAGCAAGCAGCCAGCGCCTTCAAGCTGGACGCCGCCAAAGTTGAGCGCGCGGATGCAGGGTCGCAGGCTCACGAGTTCGTGAGGCCGATGAAGGCTGGTCGTCCAGCAGGGGCTCCCGCTTGGGTGGGCGCTCCCGCTGGGGACGAAAAGGAATTCTGAGCGCGGGTTCTCCGCGCCCAAGGACTGCGGGCACGAGGGGCAGGTTGCAATCCCTGCCCCTCGTTATTTTTCTAGTCGCGATGTGGGATGCGTGGCAAGGTCTCAATCTCACTCAGACTCGGAGGCTCTTTTTTCGTGGATGCGGACAGCTTCTGAATGGCTTGGCCCTTCGGCAACAAGCGGGACTGGTAGCTGGATACAGAATCGTTGTAGGCATCGACGGCGCCGCGCAGCCCCTTGCCCACAGACGCGACGTGCTCGGCATAGATGCGCAGGCGGTCGTTGAGTTCCAAGGCCTCATTCACAACCTCCTGGGCTTTCTCATTGAGTTGATGCTGCGTCCAATACAGGGCGACAGTGCGGAGCAAAGCAATCAGCGTGACTGGCGTTGCAATCAGGATGCCGTTGCGCAGTGCATCCTCCTGCAGTTGCGGCGTGCTCTTCCAGGCCGCCGAGAGCAAGGCGTCGGAAGGCAGGAACAGGACCGTGATGTCCACATGGCCGCCGAGGAGCTTGGCGTAGTCGCGCTGCTTGAGCGTTTTCACATGGGCAGCCAGCGCATTCGCGTGACGCTTGAAGTGCTCCTCCTGCTGCTTCAGATCGGTGGCGTTGCAGCCATCAGAGAAGGCGTCTAGGGGAGCCTTCGCATCCACCGCGATGCGGGCACCGCCTGGCACATGCACCACCATGTCGGGACGTGATTTGTCCACGCCTACGGCCTGCACTTCAAAATCGCAGTGCTCGGTCATGTGCGCGAGTTCAGCCACATTGCGCAAGACCATCTCACCCCATCGGCCTTGAGCTTGGGCAGAGCCCTTCAGCGTGTTGGAGAGGGCGCGACTGTCTTGGTCGAGCTTCAGCGTTGCTTGCTGTAGAGAATCGAGGCGTAGTTTCAGATCCGCATAGGCGCCCTCGCGGGATTTCTCGAGGTTTTGGGTGGCCGTTTGAAGAGTGTCAAGTTTCTCTCGCAACGGTGCCACGATGGTCTTCATGCGCTCTTCGCGTTGCGTGGATTCCGCGGCGACGCGCTCGGTTGCAGTTTGCAGGCGCGCCTCGGCGAGGTGCGCCAACTGCTCGCTGTTCCGTTGCAAGGCTTCCGTTGCGAGCCGTGCGAAGGCGTCCGCGGAGCGAGCCTCAGCGCCCGCGCGCGACCGGCCATTCATCCAAACGCCAAGCGCAACACCGGCGGCAAGCGCCAGCACGGCGGTCAACACAATCTCCATGAGCACGCCTCCGTCGGAGGATCATGCCATGCCCTGCCGACAGCGCGTTGCTCTTATCGCGAGGTGAGTGCGCTAACGAGGCGCGACATGGCGTGGGCAAAGCGGCCTTCGTGTTCAGCGGCGTGCTCGGGGCTCATGCCCCAACCAGAGCCTTGGATGGCCAAGGCCGGCCCTGCTTCTCCATACTGAAACGCTTTGAAGGCCAATACGGCGCATTCTTCGTCCCACGAGAGCAGCGTCTCATGAGCCGTGTGTGCGAGCACTGTGCCGTGCATGGGCGTGTCATCAAAGAGCACAAGCTCATAGCGCGAACCCACGGGTCCGAGAGCCCCGGACTTGGTGAGCCATTGGGCGAGCCCATGCTCTGAGCGAAACCAGTGGGCTAGGTCGCCGTACTGATATTCCGCGAAACGCAGCGCGAACCAGGATGCCCGTTCCGGCCCTGCTCCGAGGCGCAGCCAGTGGTCGAGGGTGGCGAGCGCCAACACCCAACCCGAATCTGTGCTCGCACGCTGCTCGGGGTCTGACTCAGGCATTTGATCTAGAACCTCGAGGACACACTCCTCGCCGTCCGAGCGCAGATGAAACTCCAATGCGGAGCGCATGGACCCGCAGCAGAACTCCATGGACAGTGTGCGGCCGTCCTCGCGGGCTGTGACCTTGTAGTTCACGCGCAACCCAAAGCGCTCAAAGATCCAAGCTCCCTCGGCACCAGCGTGGAGCTCGCCTTCAACGCGGTCTGGAAACCACCCGGCGAGCATCTCGGGTTCAGCCAACGCGCGCCACACGGCCTCGCTCGGGGCTCGCAGGCGCACGACCTTCTGAATGGCAGTGGGGGGTGTGGGTGATGGCATGGCCGTCTCTTGAGGCGGGGTTCAAGTGACTAGATGCGTTCTGCCTAATGAGAGTGCACCCCCTGTGACAAAAAAGCCATGGGCTTAGGGATTTTCGATTGTTGGCGAGGCTGTTGCGTCAGTGCGAGGCGGAAGCGCGCATTGATGGCAGACTGACGGCGCCCACGATCGTGGCTACCCTTGCCGCGGAGAGTCCCATGGCCGGAATCGAAGTCACTATTCAGCAAGGTCTTGCTCGACTTTGTCTGAACAAGGGCCGCGGCAACGCGCTCGATGAACCCGTGTTGCAGGAGTTGCGTACTGCCTTGGGAGATTTGGGCCGCGACCCCTCCGTCCATGGGCTGTTGCTCACCTCTGGGCACCCGAAGCTCTTTTCGCCGGGCTTGGATCTCGTCGCTTTGGCCGAGTACGACCGCTCGGCGCTGTTGCGCTTTCTCGAGCTCTTCGACGGCACGGTCACGGACCTCTATGCGTTTCCGCGGCCTGTTGCAGCCGCAATGCGAGGCTCGGCTTTGGCGGGCGGCTGCATTCTTGCGTTGTGCGCTGATCTGCGCGTGATGGCGGACGCCAACGTGGTGCTCGGCCTCAATGAGGCGCGCGTGGGCGTGGCGCTGCCCTTTGGGGTCACGCGGCTGCTCGCGGCCAGTGTGGCCCCGCGGGAACTCACGCGCATGGCGCTGCTCGCCCGCAACTACGAACCCGCGGAGGCCTTGGCTGCCGGGCTAGTCGATCAGCTAGCCGGAGCCGACGCTGTGGAATCCACCGCGGAGAGCTTGCTGCGGGAACTTCTCGACCGCGAACCCGCTGCACTTTCGCTAACCAAGTCGTGGCTGCGCGCACCCGTCATCGAGGCCATGCGCCAGAGCGGGCTTGCCGAGCGCCAGCAATTCGCCGAGTGCTGGTTCTCGCCGGGCACACAGGCGCGAATGCGCGCGATTCTGGCTGGTCTGAAAAAGTGAGCACCCACTTCTTGCGCTTGCATCCACGGAGGCCTTTCATGAAAGCACTTGTCTTAGTCGCACTCCTACTGACACTCGGTGCCTGCGCGTCCACCTTCCACCGCCCGCCGCCGCGCTTGCCCGAACCGCAGCCTGCCGCGGAAATCCCGATGCCTCGCGGCGTCAAGTGACGCGCCCGAGCATCCGGAAGTGGATTCGGTGCGGCGTGAGTTTGCGCAAGCTTCTGTCTTGCGGAGTGCTGCGCGTCCCCTTGCGCAGGGCGGGATGGTTCATCCTGCTCGCGAAGGGTTCGCAGAACGGGGCGTGGGGGCGCGGATACGATCACGCGCGTCCGATCAGGTCAGCGTGGCCCTCGGTGGTGTCCGTGCTGCCAACCCTTGCCGTCGAGGTCCCTGCGGGGCCTCAGCAACTCTCGAGAACCAAACCATGTTGCGTTGTCTGTCGCTAGCCGCCTGCGCAATTCTCATCGCCTCGTGCGCGAGCGCTCCTGAGGCTTCGGAACCCGTTGCTAGCTATGGCGACTCCACGCAACTGATCGTGGCGCGCGTGGGGGCGAGCCTTGCACTTGTGGTGCCGAGCAATCCCACCACAGGTTTTCAGTGGCAGCACGTGATTCTTGAAGACACCGGGGTGGTGAGCCTGAACGGCACACACGCTAGACCTGCCCCGAGTGGACTTCTCGGAAGTTCAGGCACCGAGGAGTTGCGTATCAGCGCGCGGAAGACCGGACTCGCGAAAGTGCAGAGCACCTATGCGCGCGCCGGAGACAAGGACCCAACGCCTGCGCGGGCCCTCACGTGGACCATCCTGATTCAGCCCTGAAGGCGAATCCTGTTCAAACTCAAACACAATCATTCGCCCATGCGGATGTGGAGCTAACGATGCGCTGTCTCTTGCTGTTGATTGCTGTCATGTCCATGGCCTGCGCACAGGGTGCGCGCGCGCCCATGAGCACGGAAGTCATGATGGGTTTGAAGTCGGTCATTCAGGCCGTGGTGTCTCCGGATGGAACGAAGGTTGCTGTGGTGACCCTCGCGCCGCGGGATCTCACGGCGGGTGACGGCACGGCTTTCCGGCGCTTGAGCGTCGTGCCCGCAAGTGGGGGCGCCGCTCAGGAATTGGTGGGCGGGGAATGCGGCGTGCTCGCGCCGGTGTGGTCTGCGGACGGCACTTCGGTGGCTGTGCTGGGGCGTCTTGCGGGCAGCAAGGCCGTGCGCGTCTATCGCTGCGGTTTGGATGGCAGCGCACCGCAGGCCATCAGCCCTGAAGGCATTACGCCTTCCGCGTTCGCGATCTCACCCGACGGAAAGACCCTTGCGTTGGTGGCAACACCCGCAGCTTCCGCTGCCGAATCCGCGCTCGTTGCTGCTGGCTACAACCAACTCGTTTACGAGGAGTCGCTCAAGAATGCGGATGTGCTCTTTGTGGACATCGCCACAGGCACCACCCGGCGCGCAGAACTCCCAGGCTGTGCCTACGAGATTGCGTTCGGAGACGCAGGCACGGTCTGGTGCACAGCGGCACGTACTCCCACAACCGACGACTCCTACATGGAGAAGGACCTTTGGCGAGTGAATGTCGCGGATGGAACCGCGGCATTGGCCTGCAACGTGCCCGGAAAGTTTGGTGTGTTCGCGGTGTCCGCGAATGGTGAACGGGTGGCTTTCACTGCGGGTGTAGACCGCCACGATCCATCCAACAGCGGGCTCTTTCACATCACGCGCGCTGGGGGAGAGGCTTCGCAGATCACTCCCGCAGACTTCGCAGGTGAGGTCGGCGCACTTACGTGGCGCGATGACGACACGCTCTTGGCCGCGACGAGCTTTGGTCTCGACCGCGCGGTGCTGGCGATCAACGTCAAGGGCGGCGCATGGAGCACGGCGCTTGCTTGCGGCGCACTGCAAGGCACCACGATCTCAGCTAGCGCCAATGGTCGCACGCTGGTGCAGGTGTCGAGTTCCGCGGTGCATCCTGGGGAGGCGTTCGTCCAAGATTTCGGCGCTGACGGCGCGGCCAGCGGCAGCCCGCGGCGCTTGACCACCACGAATCCGCAACTCGATGGGGTGGAGTTTGGTGCGCAAGAGGCCTTCGAGTGGAAGGCGCGGGACGGCCTCAGCATTCAAGGCGTGCTCATCAAGCCCACGGGTTTCACGGATGGCGTGCGCTATCCGCTCATCGTGGTCGTGCACGGCGGTCCAGAATCGCACTACTCCAACGCTTGGCTCACACGCTATGCCGATCCGGGGCAGGTGGGTGCGGCGCAGGGCTACGTTTGCTTCTATCCCAATTATCGCGGCAGCACGGGGCGCGGCTCTGCATTCTCGCGCATGGATCAGAGTGACAATGGTGGCAAGGAATTCGACGACGTGCTCGATGGCATCGACGCTCTCGTCGCTCGCGGCATTGTGGACGGCGCGCGCGTGGGCATTACGGGCGGCAGCTACGGCGGTTACTTCACGGCTTGGGGGGCCACCAAGCACACCAAGCGCTTCAAGGCTGGTGTGATGTTCGTGGGCATCTCCAACAATCTCTCGAAGATGGGGACCACGGACATTCCCAACGAGATGTTGGATGTGCATTGGCTGAAAAGCCCGTGGGAGCATCGCGATCTTTATCTAGACCGCAGCCCGATCACCTATGCCCGTGACTCGGAAACGCCGCTGCTCATTTTGCACGGCAAGGACGACCCGCGCGTGTCACCGACCCAGTCCCTCGAGCTCTATCGCTGGATGAAAGTCAAAGGCACGAACCCCGTTCGCTTGGTGCTGTACCCCGGAGAAGGGCATGGCAACACGCGGCGCTCTTCGCAGTACGACTATGCGTTGCGGATGATGGAGTGGTTCAACACCTGGTTGCTGGAGTCCGGCTCGCATCGGATGCCGCCGCTGAATCCGGCCTATCCGGTTCTGCCTTCGGCTCCTGCGCCAGCCGCAAAGTAAAGCCGAGGTCCGTTGCGCTACGTTGGGGGCCCCTCAAGACGAGGTCTTGTGGGGCTTTCGACACTTTGGCCCAGTCCGTACGGAACCTAGGGCCATTTCATCCGTCCAAGGGGCACCTGCGGAAATGAGGTGATTCATGATGCGCCAATGGGGACTCTTGCTCTGCTTGGGTTTGATGATGATGGGGCAGCAGACGTCGAGCGCTGCGTCGTCTGTGGCGCAGGTCGACCCGCGAGTTTCATCAAGGCCGATGCCACTGCTTCGTCAACCTGTGGTGGTCGAGCAGTTGGCAGCCGAGGCTCATCAAGACGGGCCTCTCGTGAAGGTTGCGCTCAGCGTCACGCTCAGGAATCACACGCCTAGCGAGCAGGGCTACGAGCTCCTGCTGCCCCTTGGAGGTGATGCCGTGGCAAGCGGCTTCGACCTCAAGGTGGATGGCAAGGCCTTGGAAGGCCAAGTGCTCACCGCTGCGAAGGCGCGCGAGATCTATCAGCAACTCACGCGCAGGCTGCGTGACCCTGGCTTGCTAGAGCACTACGGCGACTCGTTGTTCCGCGCGTCCATTTTCCCCGTGCCTGCAAACGGGACGGTGACCGCCACGCTGAACTACACCACGCTGACAGGCATTGAAGGCGATCTCGCCATGGTGCGCATTCCGCTCACGGCCTTCCGCAACGGTGGCGTGCCCATCGCCAAGGCCAGCGTGAAGGGTTCTGTGAGCAGCGACCACCCGATCACGAGTCTCTATTCGCCAAGCATGCCCATCACAAGCCTAGGCTCGAAGCAAGAAGGCACGCGCCATCGCGCCACGTTCCAATGGTCTGCTGATGGATTCCGCGCCGATAGCGACTTCTCGGTGTTCTCACGGGCGCGCGGCGAGGCAGCCCTCTGCGACGCCATCATTCTTTCAGAGCGACCGGACCCGAAAGAGGATGGCTATTTCCTCGCAGCATTGCACGGCGTGCCGCAGCCCCATTCAGAACCCGAGCCGCGAGACGTGGTGTTCGTGCTCGACAAGAGCGGCAGCATGCAGGGCGACAAGATCGAGCAGGCCAAGAAGGCTTTGCAATTCATGGTGGAGAGACTGCGCCCCACCGATCGCTTCAACATGGTGATCTACAGCAACACGGTGCAGCTCTTCCAAGAGGGGCTGCAGCTCGCGAAGCCCGAGATCATTCGCGCGGCCGTGGCCCACATCGGGACCATCACGGCAGAAGGCGGCACCAACATCGAAGGTGCGTTGGCTTCGGGGCTCGGGCTATTCGCGGATTCGCCTAGCGTGCATCAAATGGTGTTCTTGACGGACGGCCTACCCACGGTGGGCGAGCGCGACCGCCACAAACTGTGTCAGCAAGCTCTCGCGGCCAACAAGCATCAGGTGCGTCTTGTGGCCTTTGGCGTGGGCTTTGATGTGAACGCCATGTTCTTGGACAGCATTGCGGTGCAAAACCACGGGTTGTCGGAATACGTCCTGCCCGGGGAGAACATCGAAGAACGCGTGCCGGGCTTCTACCAGCGCATGCAGAATCCGCTGGTGACCGATGCCGTGGTGAGTTTCGAAGGCGCGAACATTCACGACACCTATCCCCGTCAAGTCGGCGATCTTTATGAGGGCGAACGCATGCTGCTGGTTGGGCGCTATCGCTTGCCCACCGCGGGGACGGAAGAGAAGCCCGTAGGCACGGGGCCTGCTTCCAAGGCGGCCAAGCTGATTGTCAGCGGCAAGCGTCGAGGCGAATCCGTGCGCTACGAGTTCAACATGAACCTCGCTGCAGCGGCTCGCGCCGGAGAACAAGAGATGGTGGCGCGGATGTGGGCTGCCAAGAAGGTGGGGTTCCTTGTGGACGAAATCCGACTCAATGGCCAGAACCAGGAGTTGGTGGATTCCATCGTGAAGATCGGCACACGCTTCGGCATCCTCACTGAATACACCTCGTTCCTCGCAGCGGAGGAGACGGATCTCTTGGCCTTTGGTGAGAACGGCTTGCGCGCTGGTGTGGAGTTGCACGAGAAGGGGCGCGTTGAATCTGGCGGTTCAGGCGTGGCCCAGGCCGTCAATAGCAAGAAGGCCCAGCGCGAGCAGAGCCTAGATTCCACGGCCAATACATGGGTTGGTGCGGATGGCCGCAACGTGGAGGTGCAAAGTGTGCAGTGCGTGAACGGCTCATCCCTCTGGAATCGCAATGGCGCTTGGGTGGACGCGACCATTCCCAAGGACGCGAAGATCGAAGTGGTCGAGCTATTCAGCGATGCGTTCTTCGCGCTTCTTGATCGCAACCCATGGCTCAACCGCATCGTGGCCCGGACGGGCGATGTCACGTGCCGCGTGGATACACGCTATATCCGCTTCAATCAGAAGACAGCAGGAAACTGACGCAGCCGCGGCGGGCAGGGCCTAGGCCTTGCCCGCTGTTCGCGGCCGTAGGGCTTCGACGGTCACGCGGGCGTCGTTGAAGCACGCTCCGCCGCCGAGGTCGGTGAGCGTGTCTGGTGCGAACAGATTCGCGGTGAACTGATTGGGTGCGTGATGCCGCCACCAACCCTTGTGGATCATGAGGGTGCCTGGCTTCATGGCTGCGTCGATGCGCAAGAGGAAACCCGCAGCGCCACTTGCGCCGCGTACGCGCACAGGCTGTCCATCGCCAAGACTCAAACGTGCGGCATCTTCAGGCGCCATGTGCACCGGCGTTGGCCCTTTGAGCCATTGCGCAAAGGTGCTTGTGATCGTGTCGGCCCGCGCGGGAGAAATGAGGCGGAATGGGTAGGCGCTCTGTTGGAGGGCGCTGCCATCGAAGTGGTACAGGCCGCCGGGTGCTTCTTGCTCAAGGCTCTCTGCGACGAGATGGATGCGCCGATCCGTTGTGCGCGGGAACTCATCCACAAACTGCACGGGCGTGTGCCCGCACGGCGGAAAGGAGAAGCCTTGCGTCGCAAGTTCATGGGCGATGCGCTCTCCGTCCGGAGCAGCGGCGAGCAGGGCGTTGACGCAGTCTTCGATGCTGACGGGATCGCCATGCTCATGCAGCTCAAAGCGCTCGAGCATCTCGAGGAATAGAGAGTGGTTGGAACGCGCGAGTCCTGGTGCAGGCAGCACGGGGCCAGCGCGCTGAATCACCAGCGAGCCATAGCCGCGCGCGAGTTCGTCGTGTTCGAGGAAGTGCGTCGCCGGCAAGACGACATCCGCGAGGCGCGCCGTGTCAGTCATGACTTGCTCATGAACGACGGTGAACAAGTCTCGCCGCTGGAGGCCCGCAATGACGCGCCCTTGATCGGGGGCAGTCACTGCCGGGTTGGCGTTATAGACCCAAAGCGCCGCGATGGGCGGATCGCGCAACTCCGTTAGCGCGTGCCCGAGTTGATTCATGTTCACAGAGCGCGTGGCTGGTGCAGGGGCCCGAACGAGAGCCTCGACGTCAGGCTTCCATGCGCCACCCATGCTCATGGTGTAGCCACCACCGCGCACGCCGAACTTCCCAGCGATGGCGGGAAGGGCGAGGACTGCCGCCACCGCAGATCCGCCGTGGCGCGTGCGCTCAATCCCCCAACCGCAGCGAATGACGGCGGGCGCAGCAGGCAGCCAGAGTTCGAGGAACTGTTCTAGTGCGTGCTCGCTCACGCCGCTCGTGCGGGCTGCGTCCGCGAGAGACCAGCGCTGAGCACGTCGCCGGAACTCATCCACTTCTGCGGCGTGTGTTGCGAGGAACGTCGTGTCAGCAGCGTCGCGCCGGAATATTTCCGCCGCGAGCGCAAGGGCGATGGGCAGGTCTGTTCCCGGGTGGAGTTGCAGGTGGAGATCCGCATCTTCCGCGAGAGGAGTCCTGCGAGGATCCACCACAATCAGCTTGGCCCCCCGAGCCCGTGCTTCCTTGAGGATAGGCACAAGGTGAATGCCGCTGGCTTGAGGGTTCACGCCCCAAAGAACAATGCAGCGCGAGTGCACGTAGTCTTCGAGGGCCGCGCCCGCCATGCGGCCGTATAGCCCGCTGGCCGCGCGGCCGGTGGGGGCCGCACAAAACGTGCGCAGGAGCTGCGAACTACCGAGGCGCCTGAAAAATCGGAGGTCGAGGGCATCCTGAGTCAGAAAGCCGTTGCTGCCGCCGTAGCAGTAGGGCAGCACACTCTCATGGCCATGCACGCGAATCGCCTCGCGGAGCCCGTGCTCCACCGCGTCTAGGGCCGTCTTCCAATCCACCGGTTGGAAGCGACCTTCAGACTTCGGCCCTGAACGCAAGAGTGGTTGCAGAATGCGCGGGGCGGCATGGATGTGCTGCGCGATATTGCGCACCTTGCCGCAGATAAAGCCCTGCGTGAGCGGATTGCCATGGCCGGCATCCAAGCGCAGGAGCCGCGGCCCCTCCACCGTTGCTTCGAGGCTGCAAGCATCGGGGCAATCCAACGGACAAAAGGACCCGAGCTTCTCCATGGCGCGATTCTCGCATTGAACAGTGTGGTCGCGCAACCGTCCACGCATTCTTGCGACGGCCCCCTGTGCGGAGGCGTGCGCGTCGCGCATCATGGAGACCCGAGGAGATTCGGATGCCGCCACTTCGCGTCGCTGTCGTTGGATTTGGGGCTGTAGCCGCTGCGCACATCGATACTTTCGGGCGCGTAGCCGATGTCGAGGTCACCACCATCGTGTCGCGGCGTTCTCAAGACCCGGATGCGCTGGAAAAGCGCTTCGGAAAAAAGCTGCGCGTCACCAAGCGCATCGAGGATGTGTTGCAAGACAAGAGCATCGACATCATCGATATCTGTACGCCGCACCCGCTGCATGCGGAGGTTGCGATCGCTGCGGCGCAAGCGAAAAAGCACGTCTTGATTGAGAAGCCAGTGGCCCTGAGTCTGGAAGAGGTCATCTCCGTGCGGGACGCGGTGGTTGCCGCAGATGTGCGGGCCTGTGTGGGGTTCGAGTGCCGATTCTCCATGCACTTCTCGCTGGTGCGTGGGCTGATCGAAAAGGGCCTGCTAGGCAAAGTGCACTTCGGCGAATGCGATTACTTCCATGGCATCGGCCCGGATGTGCCGCAATACGCCTGGAACGTGAAGCGCAACTGGGGCGGTTCATCGTTGCTGACAGCGGGCTGTCACGCCCTAGACGGCTTGCTGTTCTTCATGGATGGCGCGGTGGAAGAAGTGACGGCCTTGGCGACACGTAGCGCTGCGCAGGAATTCCAGCCGTACGAGTATCCCACCACGCTGGCGGCCCTGCTGCGTTTCAAAGACGGGCGCGTGGGGCGCGTGGCCAGCAGCATTGACGCGCTGCAACCTTATCACCTGCGCGTGCACCTCGTGGGCAGTGAAGGCGCGGTGGACGATCGCCGCTTTTGGACGCGCAAGCTTCCAGGACTCCGTAAGGACCATTGGTCCACGTTGGAGACAGCGCTTGTGGAGTCCGGGGATGTCAAAGAGCACCCCTACTTGCCGCAGTTTGAAGCGTTCGTGCGTGCGATCCGTGATGGTCGGCCCATGGAACGCACGGGCATCGACGAGGCCTTGGCGACACATCGCGTCATTGCCGCCGCAGACCTGTCTGCGCGGGAGGGGAGAAGCGTCAGGTTGAAGGACCTGCCCGGCGCTCCCAAACAACCCGCTCGCCCTCGCAACGCAGGACGCGCACGCACTGGATCCCGCGCGGCGAAATCGTCGCGCCGCAAGCGCTGAGAGGCACGCGGAAGGCCGCGTCGCGGGCCAATGGCAAGCCTGCGCACGCGCCTTGGATCTCAAGACTGAGGTTTGCAATGTTCACAGCGCCGACCACGGTGTCATCCACCTGAACTTCGTGCTCGCGCAAGTGCACGCGGCGTTGCAAGGTGGCGCTTCCTGAACCTGCGCCCACCGCTGCGGTGCTTTGGTTCAAGGCAGTGCCTTTGCGTGCGCGCCAAACGTCGATGAGTTTGCGCGACCAGCGCGGGCCGCCGGGTAGGCGCGTGGCGAAGGACAGCAACATGCGTTGCAGTCCGGAGGGCTGCACGAACCGGCAACGCACGAATGGCGCCGTCAACTCAAGTTCGTTGGTGGATCCTTGCGGCATCCCGTTCCGATTCCACGCGCGGGTGCGCGACACGACGCTTCCTTCGCGCAACGCAAGTCCGCGCTCAGCTACGGGCTGCAGGAAACCATCACCATCACGAAATGCGATGCGCACCACCGCACCCGAAGCGGCAGAGAGCCAAGCCACATAGCCGGGGCGCGCATGAGCCGACAGGCCCGCGGACTTGGCGATGAAGTCCGCCGTCGTGCGTTCGAAGAACAGCGGCTCCGTGGGAACGGTCGCGGGCGCGAGGGCTGAGGAGATGCGCCCATCCGAGAGCAATGCAGCGAGCAGAGGTTGAAACGCCCAGCGCGTGAGGCGGAGATCGTCTTCCAAGGTGCTGGTGGGTTCTGTGCCTTCGACGCGCTGCATCCAGCGCACCATGGCGGCCGCAGTGGCGTCATGAGGAGCAAGGGCGACGGCGGCTAGGCGCGACACGTAGGGATTGGCGCAAATGCCGTAATCCGCGCTGGTGGTCATGTTGGGATGTAGGAAATGTGCCGCGAACTTCAGGGCCCTGCGTGCAGGCGCGAGGGAATCGGGTTCGCCGCAAAGCACAGCGTGCAGCCCTAGGTATTCGGCAAGGAGAAACGAATAGCCCACATCCACCGAGGTGACTTCTTCTGACCAACCTTCGCTGTGCTGACGGGAACTGAGGCAGGCTGCGTTGTGTCGTGCGCGGGCTGCGTATTTCGAATCCGCGAGGGTTTTCGCAGCGACACCCAAAGCCGCCACACCCACCGCTTCGTGATTTGTCTTGAACCAATCGTCGTGGGTGGCGAGCCAGTCCGCGCTCTTGCGCAGGGCGCGCAGGACATCCGCGCGCAGAGGATCAGCTAGCGCATCTCCTAGCGTGTCTACGGTGAGTGCGACGGCAAAAGTACTGAATGCCGTCGTCGCATAGCCGTGTTCTCGGACGTACCACTCGTCAAAGGTGCCATCGTCGTGCTGCGTGGCACACCAGTAGCGCAAGCCAAGCAGAGCAGATTCCAAGAGTCGCGATTCGCCACGGCACACGTTGCCAGGGAACTCGTATCTCCACATGAGCGCTAGCGGCAGGACGGCCTCTTGGCGCCGCATGTCGGCGAAGGACGCGCTCTTGTCGCGCCAGTGGGCCGGGTGAAAGCAGCCCGCTGTGGGCGCATCGGCGTCGCGGTCTTGCTGAGCGAGCAAGCGCTCCACGCTGCTCGTCACGCGCCGCACGAGTGCATCAAGATCCCGCGGCAGCGGAGTCATCAGCACTGCTCCATCACGCGCCGCCCGCTCTCAGATTCCACCACATCTAGGCGTCGAGTCATCAACTCGCCAAGGAACCCGAGAGAGAGGAACTGTGTGCCCATCAAGATGCAGAGCACTCCGAGGATGACCGTGGGGAGGTCGTCATCCACACTGATGCCTGCGAACAAAAAGCGCAGGGTGAACCAGCCATCAATCATCAGCCCTAGCATGAGCAGCGGAATGCCGATCAGGCCGAAGAAGGCCATGGGCCGTTTCCCGAAGCGCGTAGCCAGCACCATCCCGAGCATGCTGGCAAGTCCGGTGATGTACTTGCTGCCGCCGTACTTGGTCTGTCCATGCTGCCGCGCCCGATTACTCACCGGCAACTCAACAATGCGAGTGAAGCCGGCTGCGTGAGCAAGCGCCGGAATGAAGCGATGCAAGTCGCCGCCGAGGTCGAGTGCGTGGGCCACTTCAGTGCGCATGACGCGCACGGGGCAGTTCATGTCCGCGAGGCGCGGACGCAAGAAGCAACGCAAGACGGCATTGCCGAGCCTTGAGGCCACAAAACCACTCGCCGAACTCTTGCCACCTTGCTTGATGCCGACGGCCATGTCCGCACCTGTGGCCACAGCCTGCGCTAACGCCAGGAGGTCGCGCGGGTCGTCTTGTAGGTCGCCATCCATGGTCGCAATCCATGCACCGCGGGCGCGCTGAAAGCCCTCGCGATAGGCTGCTGCTTTGCCACTGCGCGCGGAGAGGCGGACGCCCCGCACGCGGGCATCTGCGCTGGCCGCTGCACGAATGGCGGCCCACGTGCCATCGCGACTGCCATCATCCACCAAGATGACTTCAGCGAGGAAGTCTCGCGGCAGCGAGTTCAGTTCCGCGAGCATAGGAGCAATGTTGGCTTCCTCATCGCGCACGGGAATCACGAGAGAGACATCGCGCGCGCCAGTATCCATGGGTGCTGAATCGTACCCTCGCAGCCCCCCATGCGTGCCTTGTCGGATAACCTGCGCCCATGGGAGCTTGTTTGTGGGAGAGTGCAGCGTTGTTCATGAAACGGCTGCTCTGGGCGCTGACGCTGGGCGTTCTCGGGCTCTACGTCGCTTCTGCGGCGCTAGCGCTTCTAGTTCCTGAGTTGCTCGAAACAGGTGAGCCCGCGTTGGTGACGGCTGCTTTTCGCGCTGCGGAAGGCGAGAGCCTCTATGGGTCTGTCGAGCAACCGCCATTTCTGCACCACAACTACACGCCCCTCGGTTCGTGGCTGCAAGCTCCACTGATCGCTTGCACGGGCCCCGATTTCTTGCCCGGCAGGCTTGTTGCCCTCGTTGCGGTGGTGTTGGTGTTGGCCTTGGTGTGGCGAGCACTTCGCTCCGATGGCGTGCCGCGCTGGGCCGCAATCGGCGGGGCGGCCACCTTTGTGAGCGGTGGCGTGGCTTTCCCATGGTTGTTCGTGGGTCGAGTGGATATGCCAGCGCTGGCGTTGTCCTTCGCTGCGTTCTTCGTCGTCACGAGCAGCACGCTGAACCGCTGGCGCATGGTGTTGTTTCTTGCGCTCGCATTGGCCGCGTGGATGACCAAGCAAACTGCCGCATCAGGTGCCGTGGCTGGGCTCCTCGTATTGCTCCTGCGCGGGCGTGTGAGTCTGGCGGTGGTGCTGGGACTGGCGTGGTTGGCGCTCGTGAGCATGGTCATTCTCTGGCTGAATGCAGCGACCTCTGGTGGGTTCTGGCGACATGCGGTCACGTTTAATGCGGGACACTCTCGCGATGGCTTTGGGGCTGACTCCATCGGGTTCTCGGATGTCTTGGTGGCCGTTGGGCCAGTCCTGTTGGGGCTCGGTGGCATTGGGCTTGGAGTTCTTCGCGCGGCCGTGCTTCAACGCTGGGGGGTCTATCTGTTGGTTGCGCTCTGCATGGGTGTGGTGGGACTATCGAAGTCCGGCAGCCATGTGCACCATCTTCTCGAAACATGTGCAGTGCTCGCGGTTCTTGCGGGGCACGGTTGGATGGCCCTTGAGCGGACTCTCGAGAAGCGCCCCCTCGTGGTGTTGTGCACGGTGAGTGTCCTTCTTGTTCTCGGCGTGTGGTCCGTGCGCGAGGGCGCGTGGCAGAAACTCAAGCACCTGCATTGGCTCGCAACGCGGGAAAGCCCCGTTCCGTCGGCTGTGTTGGATACGTTGGGCGAGTCTGAAGCGGCCGTGTTGTGTCTCGGCAAGAGTTCTAGCCTTGCCATTGAGAGCCACCGCGAAGCATGGCTCGATATCGCGGATTGGCGCCGCCTCGAACAAATGGGCGAGGTGCGCGCCGAGACCGCGCTTCTGCCGCTGATTCGCGCAGGCCACTTTGCTCTGATCGCTGTGCCCGAGTATCCGCTGGGCCATCCTGCCGAACCGTTGTTCAACCCGCTGCGCGTGGCGGGGTTTCAATCCGCGCTGGAAGCGAGCTACGAACTCATGCGCGACGTGGGCGGAAATCCACTGCGCATGGATGACCCGAAGAGCCGCCACTCGGCCACATTCTGGCGGCGCAAAGCATGAGTGTTGCGAAAGGTGGCATGGCGTTGATCGGTGCTCAGGCGTGGCATGCGCTGACAGGCTGGGTCATTTTCAGAGTTGCAACCGAGACTCTTGGCGATCAAGGCTATGGCGCGTTCGTGAGCGTGCTTTGGACCATGACCACTCTCGAAGTGCTCGTGACCGAGGGTGCACCGCGGGCCATGGCGTTGGGCATTGCGCTGCAGCCGCAGGCCACGCGGGCCACGTTGCGCCGCGCGTGGCCCGCCACGTTCGGCTTCGCCGTGGTCTTGTGTGGACTGCTCGCCCTCGCAGCGCCTTGGCTGAGCGCAAGTTGGCGATCTCCAGAGCTCAGCATGGCGGTGCGCCTTTCGGGTCTCGACTTCCTCACCTTCGCCGCCTTCGCAGTGTTTGCGAGCCTCGCAAATGGTCTCCGCGATTTTGCGGCGCAAGCTCGCGTGCAAGTGGCGTATTCCACAGCCAAGGTGCTGATTGTCGTCGCGGCGCTTCTGCACTTTCGTTCAGTGGAAGGCGCCATGCTCGGCTATGTGGTGGCGAGTGGCGTGGGTTCGCTCACAGCATGGATATTCACACGACATCTCGCAGATCGCATGGCAGCTTCTGACGGGAGGCCTGCAACATTGTCTGCGGCAGATTACAGACACGCGTGGCCTCTAGGCCTGCAATCGCTGTTCTTGGCAATCCTTATCAACGTGGATCTTTGGGCAGGAGCCACCATCGCGGGCGCAGAAGACCTGCGCTTCGGGCTCTACAGCATGGCGGCCACCCTGTGTCACTCGGTGTATTTCATTCTGCGGGCGTTGGGCGAAGCTCTATTGCCGACCATCGCTCACGCACGTGGACAACAAGACGAGGGCGCGATACGCCGCGCGACGCAAGATGGCCTAGGCCTGCTCCTGTTGTTGTTGGCAGTGGCCATGGGGCTTGGGCTTGCAGTCTCCGAGTCGCTGATGCCCGTGCTGTTCGGCGGCGCCCACCACGCCCATTCCGCAGAGTTTGTGCTGTGGCTCTTGCCCACAGCGGCGGCATTCACCTTAGTTTCCGTGCTCTCGGCGTTGCTGAGCGGTGCGGGCAGGCCGATGGCGGCTTGCTTGCTCCTTGGTTTGGTCACGCTCGTCGACGTGGCCGCTTGCTTGTGGGTTGCGCGCACGGGCACGCTCAATGAAGTCGCGGCCACGGCGTTGATAGTTGGATTGGCTGCGGTGTTTGTGGGTGCGGTGGCGGTGAAACGAACTCTTGGTGCTTTCATTCCGCCGCGGACTGCAGCACTCGCGCTCGCAGTGGGCGGTTTGAACTGGGCCTTGATGCACACCTTGGCCGTCGAAGGCTGGCTCGTCATTCCCGTTGCTGGCGTGGTGGGGCTGATCAGCGTGGGCGGCGTGATGTGGCGGACGCGGCGGAATCACGCAGCGCATTCATGAGCGCCACCGGAATGGGCTTGAGCGCGGGCTTGCTGGCTTGCTTCTGCGAAGCCTTCAATTCTGGCGCGTGCGCTTCGGCATACCACTCAGGCTCCTGATCGCAGGCATCAGGCGTGAGGGGATTGAAGGCTAAACACGCCACGGGCTTCACCTGCAGGGGCAGGGCGCAAGTGAGATCCTGCTCGAGAAATGGGCAGGTGTAGTTCTGCTTCTTCGTCGCGCGCAGCCCGTAGTGGTCAATGCTTTGCGCGACGCGAGCGAGCAGTGCGGCGCGGCGGGTGGTGCTCAGCGTTTGCAGATGCGCTGCAATGCGTTCTGCTTCAGAGCTCACGATGCGCACGCTGTTGTGCGCTTCGGTGCAGCACAAGCCGCAACCCGCACACGTGCGGACGGTCTTCTGGACCTCCACCACATGGCGCTCCAAGCGCTGACGCACACCGGGAGAAGTCGTCCTCATGCGTTTCGCCACAAGCCATGCTAGCTGCTGCGCGCCAATGAGCAGGTTCGTCGCGGTGCCAAGGGCAAAACGCACACGGCCCGCAAGAGCGAGGCTCGCGGGCCGCGGTGGAGAAGCTACATGTGTCGCTTCGCTGGAAACGTCAAATCAGAGGCCGAGCCAATCCACGCCGCCGGTGGCGTTGAAGGTGAAGAAGAGGTTGTTGGCGCCGCCCGCGAGGTTCGGAGAGCCGATACCTAGTTTGTAGAGCATGTCGGTTGCGACGGCGGTGGTGCCGGTGCCGACTGCGAACGCGGTCGGGCCAGGATCGGTGGCGAAGCCAACGCCCTTGCTCACGAACAGGCCGGTAAGCACGTTTGGAGCCGTGCCCAAGCCGAGGAGGCCTTCTAGGCGCGGCCCGGTGGTGCCGAGCGCCACCGTAAACGTGTTGCTGCCGGACGGTCCCCAATAGGGAACGTTGGTGAACTTGACGTCGAAGCCACCGTATGTCGTGTTGTTGCTCACCACGATGGACGCAGCGGGGTTGGCGTTGGACTGGAAGTCAGACCACACGCCGAACAGGCCAGGATAGGTGAGCGCGTTCGCGGCCGACGGCGCCCACCCGTTGTTGCCGACGGTTCCCGAGAACACGATGCCGTTGGTGCTCACCACGAAGTTGGTGTAGCTGGTGCCGTAGTAGTTGAGGCCGGTGGTTTGGCACAGCGGCGCGGTGTTGGTGTTCACCAAGTAGATCGCGTCGTCAGCGGTGGGAAGCGTGAGTGTGCCTGTGGCGGCGCCACCGATTAGCTGGCAGGCTTGAGAGAGGCTGATGCCGATGGCTGAGGTGGGATTAGCCGCCAGCATCTGAGCGGAGAACGTGCCCGGGGGGGCGGGGAAGATGATCGGACAAGTGCCAGTTGCGGCACCCAGCGGCATGAACGTTCCGAAGAGTGGGAAGAAGCCTCCGGCCAGATCGAGGTTGATCACGTTGGCATGGTTCAAGCCTACGCCGCCGGCAAAAGTCGGCACCAAGGGTGAGACGTTCAGGAAGATCTCAGCCAGGTTGCCGGCGCTGTCCGCGCAGGCGTTGACGAGGGCACCCGCGCACTTCGTGGTGACGGCCGCGGCGCCGGCGGTGGCGAGGGCGCCATCGAAGTTCATGGAAGCGGCAGCTTGATTGACCTGAAAGGCAGGGATGATCGGCGAGGCTAATCCGATCTTCATGTTCGGGCGGTTCAAACCATTGTAGTGGTTGTTGGTGCCAGTGCACACGGTGGGGGTGTTGTCCGCGCGGTTGATTTTCACATTCTTGAGGCCCGTGCTGGTCTGTCTGAAAACGCAATTGGTCGTGTACGACAGATTGTTGAAGCAAGTTTCAATCACGACGTTTTGCGTACCGTTCCAAGCGAAGGGCGTGCTGAAGTTGTGGGTGTTCCAGCCAGTGCTGGCTGTATACGTCACAGGGCCGAAGACGGACGTCAGGCCCGTTTGCCAATTCGCGTTGACTCCCATGCTAGGAACCGCGGTCGTGTGCCCCATGCTGATGCCGAACCCCTGCAAGGGAGCGCCGTTGACGGTCACCACGTCGAAGGCCAAGGATGTGAAGTTGCCAGCGGTGGCGCCAGCGGCTGTCAATTCGGCGGCGGTGACGATGATTTGGTGGCGTGCGCCACCATAATAGTTTCCATAGGGCGCCGGATAGCTGAGGCTGCTATTGACCACCATGCCTGTACCAATGGTGATCACTTGGGCTTGCACTAGCGACGCGAACAGCGCGCAGGCCAGCATCAACAAGCAGAACTTCTTCATGGTTTGGGCTCTCACTTCTCTTGTCGAAAGGATGGGGTAACAACGAGGGATATCCGCACACTCAGATCAGTTTCCATCACGGCACCTAGCCCGAGCAATGCGGGACGCGTCGGAATCTAGTGCGGAGCTCTAGGTTATGCGCCAGCGAAGTACAAAGTCAAAACCAAGAATAGGCGCGACACATCAGAAGGCGGCCAGTCAACGTAACTATGGTGTGGCTCTAGAATTCCGTCGAGCGCGTGCCTGAAGCCTGCGGCAAAGATTCGTGGGCGACTCGCGAAAAACGCTTTGCGCGATGCCAAAGACAAAACGCACACGGCCCGC